>ERZ778026.3917-NODE-3917-length-12288-cov-8.798823_pt1 | contig 12288 bp, 12 predicted proteins | sample MGYA00375756_ERZ778026 | MGnify/ENA primary metagenome ERZ778026 (study PRJEB29350, sample SAMN05389820) | bioreactor metagenome | isolation source: Ammonium sulfate bioreactor | place: South Africa: University of Cape Town | collected 2014-02-18 ... | reverse complement strand
AGAGTGAATGATGCTTTGGGGCATTGAGATTGTCGCTCATGTTGCGATCGACTGTGGCACCGACACGAGAGAGAGAGAGAGAGAGAGAGAGAGAGAGAGAGAACGAAGCAACAAACAGAACGGTGAAGATAAAGCAATCACGAGCCTCTCCGTAGTGTGAATCCCTACTCCTTAAGCTCGCCTTCGCATTCATTCGTCCACTCGCCCACACCGTGCCGCAGCACCCAGCCCGCCATGTTGATACCGACGAACGAGAGCCAGATCGATGCTGCTTGGCTCACTGAAGCCCTGCGGTACGCCAACCAACCACAGCCAACCAACCGACGAACCACTACGTTTCGTTAATGCGCGCTCCAAGATACAATGGAGCGCCCCCGCTGATATCGATTACATTGCGGCATTCCGCTGAGTGCCATTCACAGAGCCGGCGGCCATTTGAACCAGTCGCAGAGCGTGGTCGAGGTCGAGCATCAGAGCATGGGAACCGCTGCTGTGGGATTCAGTAGCTGTGTATGTGAGGTTCTTGTCGGCCCCCAGACCTTGATTCTAACGATCTCGATCGCGTGGTATCTCGCTCTCTCGCGTAGCTTGCGTGCGTGGCGTTGCGCTTCAACGACGAATCAGTGTCGCTGCCTCGGCGAGTGCTTGTATGTTCTAGCGATGATTGGCACGCAGCTACAACAAACACGAGGGTGACCGGTAGACTCATGCTTTCGGTGTGGTAAGGTCAAGTATGGCTTGCCTGATGGCATGGGTCTGCACGTCGCTACGGCCATGCGCTTCTATCCGAACGAGTCGCTCTTCTATCGCATCGTGGCTCCCGAGATCTCTGGTACATGAACTCGCTCACTCACTCGCTCGCTCTCTCGCACGCTGCTCATTTCATAACGTGACCCGTCGAACGCTTCGTGGAGAGTATTTGAGGCCCCACAATGTGTCGGTACCGATCATGTACCACTCGGAATGCAGCGACGACAACAGTCGATACTTCATCATCATGGAGGATCTTCGCCTGCGTGTGCCTGCCATTCATCCAGGCGACGAGGTTCGCTCCTCATGTTCGAGACTCTCGATCATGCGCGAGAGATGGCACTGATGCAATCGATCCTTTGTGTGCACCCACGTCGTATCAGTTGAAGGGCATGAGCGAGGCGCAAGCCGATGCGGCATTCCGTTCGTTGGCGTTGTTCCATTCGTTCGCATGGGGAAAGGATCTCGAGTTCGAGCAAGGAGGCAAGTGGTGTTGGTGGGTGCCGGCTCCACTCGCTGTATGTGATACACAAGACGTTGAACCTGGGGACCACTCGTTCATCGTGAATCATTTGCTAACACCGTATATTTCCTCTGCGTGTGTGCGTGTGTTGGTTCAGCGCATTCCATTGCGCCAAGAGTTGCTGCATCATATCGCGTCGCTCTGGAACGAGACGCAGTACACTCCGTTCTTGCAAACGATCTTTCAACGATGGTTCGAATGCGAGGCGAGCGTGGCGCCCCAGTGGGGTGAAGGTCCCCAGGCCATGGTGTATGTGCCAATCCGCCTGCATGCAACCAACGACGCTCTCGCTCACAATGATGATTGGCTCGCGCTTGTTTATGTGCCACAAAAAAGTCACGGAGACTACCGTACCGACAACTTGTTCTTCACGGAGGATGCCAGTGGCGTTGCGATGATCGACTTTCAGTTGATCCGTCGTGGTGGTCCGATTGCCGTGTTGCAGGATGTTGCGTACTTGCTGGTGATCTCGACCTGTACGAGACCGAACTCCCTCATCGTAGCAGCGGCTCTTACATGATCCCCAACTTCCAACTGACTCTCTCTCTCTCTCTCTTGCCTTTGTGAACAATGTAGCAACGGAGCATCGTACGCAACGTGAGCAGCATTTGCTCTCGTTGTATCACAACACGTTGCTCTCGGCAGGAGTACCCAACTTTTCGTACGACGATTGCATCTTGGCGTATCGCAAGGTATGCTTGTCGCTCTTCTCTTCCATCGCGTGATGAGCAGCCACACTCAGCAGCAGAGTTCTACCATTGGCGATAGGCCTTGTTGTATTTGATTGGATTCGTTGCCCATGCATCTGCCATGCCGTTGTTGTCGGAGACCGAGCGTGGCAAGCTCGTGTACGCGCAATGGCTCTCGCGTTTGGAGGCTGCCTTGCGCGATTGGGACGTTAGCTCGCTGTTGCCCAAGAACGAGTAAGCGCTGCGCACAAGAGTGCACAGCGCTGGCAACGAGGTGGGCGTATGTGTTCTGGTTTGTAGTCGCAAAAGACCGCATTTGAATACTATTACTGCTATTGAACGTTCACTCAAACAGTCGGAGATGTATCTTGAGAGAACAAGCCAAGAGTGTGTATATGAATAACTTGGTCGAAATGCAAGAAAGCGGAATGTTGGAAGGTCGAGATCGAGATAGATAGAATGGATAGCAAGGAGAAAGGGAGGAAGGATAGAAAGGAGAGGGCTTGAGTGAGAGAACGATCGAGGTAAGTGAGTGAGAGAGAGAGAGAGAGAGAGAGAGAGAGAGCAAGGCGCGCTTTACAAGGTCTCGTAGTTCTTGTGGCGCTTGTGCACCACGTAGGCCGCGACGGCGATACCACCAATGAGAAGGGCAGCACCGACGAGCGAGGCGATGGTGATGAGCGCAATGGCCCAGCCCGGCAAGTGGCTGCTGGGCGCCTTCTCGGGCTTTCCGGGCAGGAGCAGCGCATTGACGGTGCCCTCAAAGAACCACGGCGTGTTGGTCTGCGTCAAGGCGGTCCAGGCGGTTCCGCTCCAGCGTGCGACACCGGCAAAGTTGGTGCCCGTGATGCCGCCGCCAATGTAGAGGTTCTTCTTGTTGAAGGCCGAGGTGAGCACCGGCGGCGAGATGGGCGCGTTGGTGAACGAGTCCTGGGGGTAGTTGTACATCAGGGCGCCGGTGGACTCTTGCGGTGGCAGCGGCGAGAGGAGGTTGCCCAAGACGAAGGCCTTCTTTGCCGGCGAGTACCAGCCAAAGGCGTAGACGTTGTTGACGCCGGTGAGCGGGGCGCTCGGGGCCAGCCACGTGTTGTTCGAGAGGTTGTAGGCGGCGGTGTTGGTGTACTTGACGCCGTTGACCGTGAACTCGAACGGGCCACCGATCATGAGGTAGTTGGACCACTGCGAGATGGCGCGCACGATGCCGGAAAAGTTCGAGATGCCGAACGCACGCCAGCTCTTGGACTTGGTGTTGTACTGCACGAGGCCGAGCGCCTGCTCGGAGCCGATCTGCGCGTTGAGCACGCCGCCAAAGTACACATTGTCTCCGGCGGCGTACACGGCCGCGATCAGCGGCTTGTTGGACGGGTTGGGCGTCGTCGGGCAGTTGGGAATCAGCGCCCAGTTGGACTTGAGCGTGCGCGTGTAGAACGGCAACGGCGAGCCCTGCACGAGCATGACGCCATCGCCGGCCGTAAAGAAGCTGTTGCCCGAGGCCGCGAGGCCGATGGCCGACGACGGCAGGTTGGCCTTGGGCGGGAACTGGAACGAGAGGTCGCTCCAGTCGTTGCCGTTCAGCACGGCGGCGTTGACGAAGCGGCGCGTGCCGGCGAACGTAAACTTGCCGGCGACAGCGATCTCGCCCGACGACAGCTGCGCGATGCCGGTCACGATGCCGGGCTTGACGAGCTGCTGGTCCGAGATGACCGTACGCAGCACCTGGGCGTTCGGGCTGTAGAACAACATGGTGCGGTTGAGGCTCTCGACGTCCACCACGTCGGCAAAGAAGCCGCTCTGGCTGTCGGCGTACGCAATCGACTTGACGACAAAGTTCTGCATGCCGACGTCGATCGACTGCCACTGGTCCGCGCCGCCCGACAAGAACAAGAGGCTCTCGACCACGAGGTCCGAGTTCTGCGGGCCCGACACGACGAGGTTGTTGGTCTTGGACGTCGCAAAGTGCGTCACGACGTTGTTGACCAACGGCGCCGCGTTCGATACGATGGTGTTGTTGTCGGCCAAGTATCCAAAGTGCCACGTGTTGCACGTCGTGTCATTGGCGATCGCCGCAATGATACGAGAGTTGTACGGCTGGAGCAGCACACGAGGGCAGCCGACCGTCGACGAGCGCACAACTCGCGCCTGCGGCGGGTTGGCGTACGCCGGCGCCGCCCACATGTACACCGTGTCCTCCCAGATGCTCTGCTCACCGTCGATCCTCATCGCGTTGTGCGTCGCATACAAGTTGCCGTCCGTATCAACAACCAACGAGTTGATATCCAAGACTATCGACGTGGAAATGACTTGGAAGCCCGGCGTCGATTGCCATTGGTAGAGAGTTTGCTGGTATGCATACAACCACACATTGTTAGCCTTGATATCGATGAGATGAGATGAGAGGCACTCTGTCATGGCTGTTACGTACATCCTCACCATACACAAACACCATCTCTTGGAATGACGTAAGACCATTCACACGGCGACCACTCCACGTGTTAGTCGGATCGTAGAGCTGCACCCAGTTGCCAGTCAGCGGGTTGGTGCCCGTGACCTGGAACGTGGCGAGGTTCGGGAACGTGACGTGCGGTGCAGTCTCACTAGATACAATGCCGCCACCGACGAATGAATGAATGAATTGATGAGTATCGATCGTTCACACGAGCGAGAGCGAGAACGAGAGCGAGAGAGAGAGAGAGAGAGAGAGAGAGAGAGAGAGTTGAACATACATGCTCGAGAAGCTGCCACCGACCACGGCGTTGCCCGACTGCAACATGGTCACATATTGGTTCGAGGCACCAGTGGTGGCGATACCGGAGCCCATCGGCGAGAGGTTGTTCGACGTAAGATCCATCTGTACGACGATGCTCGAGTACAAGCGGTTGGCCCAGAGGAAGTCTCCGACCAAGTACGCGACGCTGTGGAGACGAGTGAGCTATCGTGCGGGTGGAGCTGCAAGCGCGGCTGGCGGGCGGGAGCAGTACCTGGCGCCCGGAGCGATAGCGATCGAAGTGACAGTGCTCGACTCAAAGATACCCATGCCCGTGGGCTGGAAGGTACCATACTCACCATCGTCATCGAGCTCGATCTGCACGAGAGAGAGACGGAGGAAGAGTGATTTAGTCGATCGGGTTCAAGCCACTCCAAGATGCCAGATGCGTGCCGAGAATGTTGTTGATTGTACCTCACCGAACGACGAGAACTTGGAGCCTCCGACCGTGGTGTTCGAGAGCACGAACTGGCCAGCAAAGAACAACGACTCTGCACGGGCGCAGTAATAGCACGCGAGCAGCGAGTGTGAGCGAGAGTGCGAGTGAGAGTGTGTGGTTTACTCCTCTCCCTCTCTCTCTCTCTCGAATCAATCTCGCCACCAATCTCGACTCGATCTTCCTCAAGTACATACGCGATTCAGCAGCGACGAAGGCCACCAGGAGCGTGGTGGTCGCAAAGAGCGCCAGCACGAGCAGCGGGGTCGAGGTGCGGCGCTGCTGCATGGCTGCGACGGCGACGAGCGAAAGAGAAAGAGCAACAGAGGCCTCTCGCTCTGCGGCCGCTTGTTATTCTTCCTCTTCCTCCTCTTGGTGGTCTCGCACTTTCGCGTCTTCGGATTTTCGCGATGTCGCTTTTTCTCCATCGGGCTCGGAAAAGTGGTGTGGAATCTTCGAGGCGAATGCGCAAGGAAGGTTCCGATGGTTCTGGTGCGTTCTGGTGCGTTGTATTGCGCTCGATTCGATTGGATTGGATTGGATTGGATTGGTCAAGGTCTACGGGATATCTGGTAGACCTGGACCTACCACAGCCATCACGAACCTGATGCGATGCATTGATTGAACGAGAGAACTGGACTCAAGCATTCGTTCATTCGCCCTGCAACACCAACCCACCGCTCTCGCTCACTCTCACAATGATCCGGCATTTGTTCTTCTCGCCTGCTGGTGGCTCCACGACCTCGGCACAATCGCTGCATCTCGCACCAGGAGGCGTCACGAACGACAAGAACTTTGGTAAGCCTGGTCGTGAGGCGCTGGTATGCGAGCTCGAGCTGCTCGCCAAGCACCAACTCGAGCCTGGCGCCACGAAAGAGAACATCGTCATCGAGGGCCTCTCGCTCCATTCGCTGCCCGTCGGCACGCCCGTGAAGATCGGGTCGGTCGATTGTGTACTTGGTCAGCGACTCAGCTGTTCCGGCGAGGTCCCGTCGCAGGCCGGTGAGCGAGGCGTGTTTGTGAGTGTGGTTGGCGAGGGCGACATTGCTATCGGTGATGCTGTGAGTATCACCTGCGCCACATCTCAATAACTACCAATCTATCTACTGTCAATCAATCGATCGAGCATGATTGGTTGAAGCACTGCAGCATAGGCGTTTGAGTCAAGCAATCTCATGTTGATATACATACAGAACGAACAGTGAACGAGCTACAACTACAACACACACAAGGAACGCGCGATCGTCGTCGAATCGATTCGATGATCGCGATGGCGCGTTCCGCTCTACATCTAATCAATCTACTGTACTCAGGTGAACTCTATCTACAAATCAATCGTGGTGGCATCGGTGACCTTGGCTGGTCGAGGCGTACACGAGTGAAGCGCCACACGAGCTTGGACTCGATCCCGATGATGCTGCGCACGAGGTCGGTGCCGAGCACGCGGCTGCGCTCGCCGATGCGGCGGCAGCGGTCGCTTCCGACGGACCACATTCGCAACGTTCGTTGTTGCTCGATGCATGTTCGTGCGTGTCACACGACGACGACGACATGAGCAGTGAGAAGCAGCAGAAGCCCTCGGGCAGTGCGACCTTGAAGCCGCTCTTCTCGGACGACATCTCCATCACTTGGCCCGAAAAGTGTCGCGATGCGAGACCGAGTATCTCGGTACCGCACGTAAACACTCGAATGTCGTACTTGGTGCCGTCACTACTGACGCTCGGTGGCGCCCACTCTTGTGCGATCGTGTCGGATGGTAGCTCGCGCAATCGCGTCACACTGAGCTTGTCGCCGCGATACACTCCTCGTGAACCATTGCCTGTTGCGTGCACCATACATTCATTCATTCATTCCATCGTTAGTAATCGGTTCTGATCTCGATGGTGGTGTGGTTGATGCGAATGGTTCACGAACAACGACATACCGACCGATGGCTTGAAGACCCACTGCTTCTTGGTCTTGACCCAATGATCAGCAGCACGCTCGCCGTACAAGAGTGACGTCGGCACGATGGGATCAGCGATGCGTAGCAGATTGCGCTTATCGGCGTATCGAACGTAGGCTGCAGGATGTGGCGAGAGACACACGAGCCCCTTGATGGCGGCCTCGCGTAGATGCTGGTGCGATGCTTCCTCGAGTCGAAAGTCCGTGATGCGGTTGTACAAGAAGTCGACGCGTATCTGCTCAGGCGCCTCGCCATCGGTCGTCGATCGAACGAGATACATGGCATCGTCTCGCAGTACGAGATCCTCGGGTGACGCGACGTAGGTGCGTATGTTGGCAGCGTCGAGTATACGCGCAAACTCGAGCATCTCGGGATACATCTTCTGCTTGATGACGTTGTCGTCGACGATCACGACCGTCGGAAGATGATTGCCGACCCCGACGACACTGCCATCCGCCATCGACGAGCAATTGTTCGGTGATGAAGACAAGGAGCATCTGGTACGCGAGGTCTTGAGCTCGAAGGCGCGGTACTCTCGAAGCAGAGCATCGACGAAGCGTGACGCGAGCTCGATACGATCACGCGAGCAGGTAGCGATCTCGAACACGGTCGCGAGACCTCCAGCGTTGGTGTTGATCTCGATCAGCTTGGGTCCATTCTCGGTCAAGTGAAAGTCGAACCCAAGCATAAAGTGGCCGTAAGGTAGGTTCTCTGCGAGCAGCGGATCGAGTCGATCGGACTCGAGTACTGGCTCGGTGTTCATCCATGATCCACCCTCAACGAACGATCGAATGGTTTGCCAGTCGCGTAGACTGAAACGTTCGATACCAGTCTTGGATGGAACGCCTAGGAATCTAGGCTCTCGTTGCATGGTTGTACTGGAGAGTACGATGGTAGGTGCGATGATGAAGTGTGCTATCAACAGCGGGAGAGGGGAGAGAGAACAGCAACAGATGAGAGAAGGTATGAGCGGCAGAGGGCGAGCGAGAGACTGATGAGATGAGTCACTCACTCACTCATCTTATCTAACGCTCGCTCTGACTCACCGCGAATCCCACACCACATCGAATCCAAGAAACCTCGACTCTTCCAATCGACTGCGGTCGCACGCGGGCTGGAATTCAACCGACAGGTGATAGTGTCGCCGTGTGCGTTTCGTGCGTATCATCAGGATTGAGGGCTTCGCCTGATATCGAGATTTAGCCGAATGGCTGCCGGGTAATCTACACCCGCTCGAGATGCACGGTACGACAATCTTGTGGAATTGTACAAGTACATTCGTATGGTGTGCGTGGATGTGCGTGGATGGATGTGCGTGGATGTATACTATCACTCGTGCTCGGGCGTCGCTGCCGTATTGTTGGCTGCTTGCTTCTCGAGCTGCTCGCGTACTGCCGCAATACCACCGTTCAGAACGCTGACGTATGGGAACTTCGCCTCGACCAGCTTGTTGGCAATCTACCAACAAGCAGAAGAAAGAAGCTCGCTTGAATCAGCGAGAATCCGCTCGGTACCGTAGCTTGTGACGCAATCGTACCTTCCATGCTCCACTATCGCCACGGTTGGCCACGATGACAATGTGCTTGCCTCGATACTGCTGCAGATGGTTCAAAGTCGTTGCCTTGAGATTGAGATTGATCGATCCTGGGTAGTGGAGCTCAGCAAACTCGTGCGGGTCTCGAATGTCGATGATCACGACCGGCTCCTTCTGGAAACTCTGCAAGTTGGAGACCGTGATGCGCGGCGCCACCTCTTGCTTGAGCCGTCCGAGTGGTAGCGCCTCTTCGGCTGCCGATGGTTTGTACTCGCTGTCGTCCGGCGGCTCCTTGTCGCCTCGGCGGTACTTGGCGATCAGGATACTGAGTGGCGTCTTGCCAAACAGCACGAGCGAGTCGGCAATCGCACGGTCAATGTCGATCACGGGCAGATTCGAGAAGAACAGAATGGCCGAGTTGAAGTCGAGCGGTAGAAAGTGCTCCTTGAGCTGCTGCATGATAGCGGCGCCGATAAATAACGGAAGGGTGTCGGGTTGTAGGAGTAGCGTATCCCACAGATGGTAGATCTTTTCGAGATGTAGAATGTCTGAGTTGGCTCATAGTCAGTATCGACATGAGCGTAATCTCTCTCTCTCTCTCGCTAACGTGAACGTACGAGTGAATAGTGTAAGGAACCATGAGATAGCATAGAGTTCGGGATGGAAGCCAATCTTGAACAAGTGCCACGCGAGCACCGGCTCATGATATGCGACCAGCTGTCGAAACACGAGCAAGTACGCTTGCAGATACATGCCATTGCCGCGACGGAAAAAGTTGCGCAGGTACTTGGAGACTGTCTCCTGCAGGCAGCAATACGCTCGCGCCTCGTCGTTGAACGATAGCGTCAAGAACGGCGCCAGCAGCGAGTCGAGGCCTTGCCAGTACAGCATGTCGGTGTTGTGCGCCACCCATGCTTTGAGTATGCGCCGCATCTTGCGGTGACCTTCGGGCGACGACAGCAGCGGGTTGTACTGATGGCAGCGTGGAATGTCGAGGTCGATCTGGTGGTCCGACGGACCCTCGCTCTCCTTGTCGATACTGGCGTATTGTTCCTCGGCGTCGTTGCCGACTCCCAGCACCACGGCCCAGATCTCACTGCGCAGGAGTGGCGGAATGTCGATCTTGGCCTCTTGCATGATGAGGCGCTGGGAGGCCGGATACTCTCGCAGCAGCCGCCGAAAGACGAGGATACGATGACGCTGGTAGTCGAGGTCCTTCTCTCGTATGGCGAGCGGTGGCAGCTCGGCCGAAAAGAAGTGCTTGGGTCGTGTCTTGTGTGTCGATGCCCGAACACGTCGGCGCAGCGCGGTCAAGCACACTGGTACGATACGGCTATCGTACAGGAGCGACGGATCGGCCACGTTGCGGAACGGTCTGTATCGACAAGAGGTCAGACGCACGAGGCAGACGAGAACATGCTCCTTCGTCGAGGCCAGCACGTACTGATGCGGATTGACACGATTGACCTGAGCGATTCGCGGGAATCGATTGATGGCAGGCGGAATGCCAAGCTGTTGGATCACATGCCGCTCGAGATCACCACCAGCCAGCTTCCAGAGATGAAAGAGCTCCTCGGGTGAGTGCTGTTCCAATGGATCATCTGGCACGTTGTTTGATGTTGCTACTCATCAAACAGGGTTGCTGTGAGTACTTACTGAGAGCAGTTGGGGGAGGAATGCATACTCGAGGATTCGGTCACTGGTAGTGCGGTTGACGTTGGCGAGGAAGAGGAGGATGTCTGCGGCGCAGGAGAGCCATTGGAGGGGCTCTCAGCACCAGCAACACGAGTGCGCCAAGAGTCGAGATCGTCACTCAGGCGTTCAGATCGAAGGAAGGGCTTGATAACCCACTCGGTTCGACGCATGTGCTTGGCATAGAGGTCAGCAAAGTACTCGTGCTGTAGCAGTTGCTCGGGATCCAACCGATTGGCAGGTGACACTTGCAGGCATGCTTTGACGAGCTCCTTGAGTCCAGAGGAGATGCACTGCCAGTTGGAATGGTGTTGCTGGAAGAGTTGCTCGAGTCGCGAGCGTTGGCGCTCTTGGAGCTCGGGAGGCATCTCGTCATCGGACTCGTCGATCGTGCAACCTGCAGTAGTGGTTGCGTTGGAACTGGAGCTCGATTCGGAGCTTATTGGAGATGCTTGCTCCGTGCCCAATGGCTCGCGCGAGAGCTCGTCCGCCATGTCAGCGATACTCGATTGTTGCTGCGAGTGCTGGTCCGCCACGGATCCATTCGACATCTCGTTGTCGGTTCCTTCGTGGCCGCACAGCCAAAGCAGCTTCTGCAGTACTTGCGATGCTGTGAGGTCGTTGCCTTCGACCCACGGCTTACCATTCACGAGCTCGAATATGATCAAGCCGAAGGCCCATACATCGACCTACCATATGTGCGTGAGCTGCAAAACCCTCATCGATTTGATGGCCACAGATGCGCCTCCATACCTTGGAGCCACAGATGATACCATGTGCCGCACTGGCAATCGTCTCTGGTGCCATGTAGTTCGGCGTTCCGATTGGAAAGTCGACCTCGGCTCCATGTCGTGTGGCATAGTACATTCCATAGTCTGCGAGCTTGATGTCGTTCTATACGGGCACGAGAATTGATGAGTATGTGTGTGTGCGATGGCCAATCAATGTCGATCTCGATCAAAGATTTGTCACGAGGTCGTAGAGCATTTGACTTGCCTTGGTATCGAGCAGACAAGCTTCGGGATGGAGATTGCGATGAACGACTTCGTTGCGCGCGAGTGTCGCCAATGCCAATGCGATCTGGAACAGATGACGACGTAGACAGGTCTCCCAATGTGTCGCGATCGCTTGTTCGTGTGAGATTGGTTCATCGACGAGCGTTGGATCTTGATCAGTAGCAGTCGGTGAAGCTTCGTGTTGTTGAGTGTCGATCGAGCCCAGATCAATGAGCAACTTGGATGTCGTTGGTGTCGTTGCGGGAGATGACGATGTTCGGGCGATCGTTGGAGGAGTAGTGGCAGCAAGAGCAGGAGTTGTAGCAGTAGAGGCTTGTTGATTGTATGGTACAGAACGAGGAGCCTTCGTGGGTCCAGCCGAGTACTCGAGCCAGATATTATGCATGTAGTGCTCGCTCACGAGATACATCTTGCCTGTGTGTGATTGATTGATTCGATCAGGACATATAGACCTCGATGACGGCGACAACAACTACGACACGATATGTACCATGCTTGCCAGTGATGATATCAATGTATCGAGTGAGATTCTCGTGTCGTAGGTTCTTGAGCAGCTCAAAGTTCGTGACGATCGCAAAGGTCGGAGGTCGCAGCGATACTCGATCAAAGTGCATGGTCGACTCGTCGGCGATCGTGTGTGCCGATGCAGCGAGCGCCGTTCGAGCATAGAACGACTTGATACCGAGACACAGTCGAGTCTCATGAATATCATCGAGCTTACTCGTGTCGTCGGTCGCGAGTGTGGCGGAGGAGTTGGTTACGAGCGAGCTCGTGCGTCGGATGGCGGGCGATGGCGAGCTCGTACGCTTGCCTGACGCTGCCGCGATCGATACGGCTGGCTGACTCGCACTGCCATGATGGACACCACTGCTGCTATTGCTAGTGTCTTTCTTGGTGAGTTTGTTGAAGATACGAGCAGCAGCGGCCATGGAAGCCGAG
>ERZ778026.3913-NODE-3913-length-12292-cov-14.044374_pt1 | contig 12292 bp, 11 predicted proteins | sample MGYA00375756_ERZ778026 | MGnify/ENA primary metagenome ERZ778026 (study PRJEB29350, sample SAMN05389820) | bioreactor metagenome | isolation source: Ammonium sulfate bioreactor | place: South Africa: University of Cape Town | collected 2014-02-18 ... | reverse complement strand
GGGGTTCTCGGTACATCAAAACTGCTGCCACCGAATGGAGTGGAACAGCAAAGCAGACGAGTGCATTGGAGAGACTCAAAACAAACGAGTAAGAGAGAGAGAGAGAGAGAGAGAGAGAGAGAGAGAGATACATTGGGTATCTTCAGTGGAACCGCACGAGTGTTATCGCTTCTTTCGCTTGCCTTGCGTCGTACGCTTCTTGGCATTCGGGTCGCGAGTGCATACGAGTTGTCGTTGCTCCTGTACGCTCATTTGACGGCCGCTGCTGGCGCAGAACTCATACTCGGGGTCGAACACGTCGAGCACCTTGGATTTCTTCTTGTCGTGTCGATTGTACTGCATCAGTTGGTCCTCGGTGAGGATCAGGCCAGAGTTCGGCTTGTTCGCTCGGCCTGGCGCAGGTTTCGGCAACGAGAACTATTTGTTCACGAGTCAACACTTGGCTTTGCACGATCCAATTGAGAGAGTACGACAAGGTAGACGTACTCGAGTGCCCTTGGTATTGACGGCGCGCGTGCCCTCATAGTACGTCACTTGTCCGTCTTGATCAACATGTACGCTGACGCGGCGCAATGTTGGGTGTCCGCACACTTCGCAAAACACTCGATCCATGTCTTTGGTGACCCTGGAATCCAAAGCGTTTGATGCAACGACCGTCAGTTTCGTGCACCATCGCGCGTGCCATACGGCGCACGGCCAGCCAGACGTACTTGAAGCAGGAGTGGCACTTTTGCATCCACTGCTTGAGCCGCTGGATGCGCATACCACCCAGCGACAGAAGCTGCAAGTTCATTTGAAGGATGACGTTCTAGAAGAAGAGAGCACATCAATGCCATTAGCAACACGTAGCATGATGGCACTCGTTCGATAGCAGTGCGGCACTGCTGCCTGCTGGTAACATACCTGCATCGCAAAATCGGCTGTCGCGCAGCCAACGAACGTGCGGAACTCGTCGGCGCCATGACCGAAACGCGCTGCCGATCCAACAAGGAACGCGTAGTTATCGGGCGTGATCCACTTGCCGACCTCCTCTCCGTCCTCTTCCTCCTCGCCGGCGCCGTTGGCATCCGTGCTCTTGGAGTCGCTCGATGCCGATGGTGCCGCTTCTGCAGCATCGCTATCTTCGTGCGACACGGCCTCGTCGTGTGGCTTGCTCGGTTCGCTTGATTGCTCGTCGGTTTGTGGTGGGGCTTCTGCTACGGACGGCGGAGGCTCCGGAGCAGCTGGTGTGACTTCAGCTGGTGTGACTTCAGCTGGTGTGACTTCAGACGGCAGAGATGGTTCGGGTGCTTGGGGAACTTCGGCTGTGCTGACTGCTTCGGCATCAGCAGTCGACGATTCGCTTGGCGTCGATGGTTCTTCAGTCGTTGTATCATTGGAAGTCGTCTCAGCAGTGCCTTCGAGCCACTCCTCGTCATTGGTGCACTCGTGAACGTTTCGCTTCTTGCGCTTGTTCTTGTTCTTGTTCCTTGGAGCAGGAGCAGCCACCGGCACTGGCGCCGCGACAGGCACTTCCTGCTCTTCACTCGATTCACTGCCGAGCACTTCACGCGGTATCCACGGCTTCAATGGCTAATCTCGATCATCACCATCATAGCGATCAGTGAACGTGCCGCACGAACGACCTCGCTCTCGTCAACGAACCTGTGGTTCATCGCGAATGAACTTCGTGCCGTTCAACTCCAACTCGAACGTAACAGCCAACGCAAGGAGCTTCAAGTCGACCTTGCTCAAGAACGGAAAGTCTCCCGTCTTACGAGAGAACGCGACCACACGTCGAGCAGCCTCCGGCGTCGGCTCTCGAACGCGTATCAAGTCACGCACGAGCGCGAGCTTCTCGCGAGTCACACGATCACGGATCTCTTGCGAGAGGACCTCATCTACCGTCCAGTACTTGACACACCCTGGACGATCAATATTCATCATTGATCACGGCAGACCACGATAGACCACGATAGATACCTCAGCGTTGTAGTTCTGGAAGCTCGTGAGTTGAATGAGCGCGCTGGTATCGAGCACCAGTACTCGTTTACTCGATGGCGCAGCACTGGATGATGATGATGATGCAGTATCAATACTTGGAGGCAGTAGCGTATCTGCCATCTCGACGCTCGAAACCCAGAGCTGGAGGCGCCAGAGGGAGAGCACGCGAGGGAGATGCGAGCGACAGCAGAACAACAACAAGATGAAGATGAGCGCCCTCAGCAACTCGAGTGATTAACGCGTATACGAGCTTTAACTATAGGGAATTCCTCTACTTCCAAGCTCATGATCGATATATGGATAACTCGCTTAAGATACTCGAAATCCTCGTGGCTGAAGAAAATAGAAAATAAAATATCGATCGTTGGATGAGAGTGGATTGGATGGTATTGGCCGATCGAACGTGATCGGGATTGCTGGATATTAGATGAGTTGGGAGACGAGGATTGGATTTTCGATAAGTTTTCCACGTAGTTCACGCACGGCATAGAGTACGGAGCAAGTAGCACCGGCTCGATCATCAGCCAACAGCACCCGCAAACCAACAAGCTCATTCCTTTCGCTCCCTCACGCACCACACATCTCTCGTGTAGCATCACCACAACCCACAACAGCCAACTCGACATCCATCTCACCTCCACCCCTCCTCATTTCCAGACCAACACATCTAAACTCCTCATCACATCATCATGGCTATGGAGCAAGGAGCTGTCGTACCTGTCGAACGCAAACCTCGAGGCGTCAACTGGCTCTACGTCACACCGATGCTTGCTGCCCCCATCCTTCCATTGTGTACGTGGCAAGCTCCCTTGCCATACCATGACATGCCATGCACCAATCCAAACTTACTCACTCTTCAACTTATTGTATCGTGTGTGTCTGTGTGTAGCTCGACTTGCACTGCGCAATCATCCTCGCGCCCGTGCGTGGGTGTTCGGTGGCTTGATCGCTGCCTTCTTGACCCATGGAGCATGGCTGATCACACGCTCGAATGCCCACTGATACCTACCAAGCAATGGCACATCAATCTATACATACAAACATACAATCCATCATCAATCCGTCAAAGGCGTCGTATGAATCGCTTCAACGTGCAGTTCTGCTGCTGTTGTGCTGCTTAGCCAGTTAGTCGGCCAGTTGGTACTCCTCCGGAATCCGAATATCCGGCTTTCCAAAGCAGCGCGTCTGTCGCAACTCCCTTGCTCCGCCAATCATACGGCCGAACCGAATTCGCCCTATCTGTTTATTAAAGTACACAAACGCACACCGCTTGTTGATGATAATGATAATGACGTTCTGCGATCGAGTTGATGAAATGCGACTCGAGTTGCGAGGTGATGACGGCGCTCACGACGAGGCCTCGCGGTGTGGCACATCCCACTCGTCGCCGCTACTCGAATCCGACGCGTATTCCTCATCGTAGTCATCATCGTTGTCGTTGTCGCTATCGTGTGATACTTTCAAGCTACTCTGTGGAGCAGTCGGCTCGTCCATGAGAGCAACCTCCGCTGGTGGCGATGGCTGATGAGCTGCTGGAGCGTCATCGGTGGTTCGCGGAGAGTCGGCAGCAATCGGAGACGTCGACTGCTCTGGCGTGCCATCAACAATACACTCGGGGGCAGCACGCGGGGCGACGTCGACCAATTGTGGTTGTGGGAGGTTGAGCAGCTGACGCATTTGCTCGACGAGTTGCTCGAGTGCTTGTACACGGCTCTCGAGATGAGATCGAGCTGCCTCGCTTGCTGCCACCTTGTTCGCCAGTTCGTGGATCTCTTGCTTCATTGCCGATACCACTGTTGCGTCGGCAGTCGTTGTCGACGTCGACGGGCTCTTTGGTTCTTCGTTCGTTCTACATCACCAGCAAATACCCATACCCATATTAGTTGGTTGGTTCTCCTCCGTCTCTCCAGCTGCATGATTGCGTACCGTGGTGATGAAGTATCGGTCGCTTTCGTAGTTGTGGGCTTTGCCGGCGCAATATCAGAATGAAGCTCCTCCTTCGCGAGGCCCAACACTGCCGCCACTGCTGCCGAGCTCGACGATGACGAGTTTTGCAAGGCCTTCACCTCGCTGAGGGATCACACAAGTGTGCATGTTGGTGGAGTGATGGTATCGATGGTGAAATGTATGTCATTCGTCGATACGCACCTAGAAGTGATGCTCCTCATCGACATTTGTCGTTCAGTGTTGGATGACTCGATCTTTGGCGTGTCGTTCGGCGCAAGTCGTGCGAGCTCAAGGTAACTGTCAATCAAGCCTGCAAGTAGAGTGCGATTGCAGCAAGTTAGCAATCGCCGCTACTTGTAACGAGACCTTGCCACGTCGTACCCTCGAGGAACGAAACCCAAACAGCCTTCTCCTTGGCGTTGGGAGGAATGAGATTGTAGATCTTCTTGGTCTCGAGCTTGATGATTTGGAAGAGTGTTCGATAGCCTGATGCCCGTACATCGGATGCATATCGTCAGAATGGCACCGGAGCATGAGTTTTCGGGCAATGGCCGTCGTACCAAAGTTATCTTGCGGCTGTCGAATGACACAGCGTGCCAAAAAGATCGATCCTGCAATTCGCACCATATCGAGCGTTAGAATGTTGCCATCGTCTATTTGTGTGAGTTGGAGTGGTTCGAACCTTTAAACACGTAGAGTTGCTTCTTCAGGTTCTTGACCTTGCACCAGACCAACATGTCGGAGAACAAGAAGAAGTAACGGCTTTGTACTTTGCCTTTGGGGTTGATCTTCTCCATGAAGCCTTGGTGCAAATAGTATCGCCCTGGTTCATTCAGCTTACCCTACAGTAGCAGCGCAACTCAAGGTCAAAGAGTGGCCACGTAGTCGAGCAAGCTTGGTGACTCTCTCGTGGGCATACTGGAAAGCCATCGATACGCTTCTGAAGCTCGATCAGCAGCTCGGTATTCTCCTTGACTGCCTTTCGCTGGTTCACGCGATGCACGACATCTTCCAAGCGTTCGAGAGCCGTGCGCAAGGGTTCAAAATCCTCGTGGCTCGCATTTGTACGATTCAGCAGTTCCTACATGAAGCATATCACCATCAGAAACCGATCTTGGTATCGAAGGATTGAATGGGTGAAGGAATGTCACATACGCGAAACAAAAGCGGATACCTATAGAGCGATTGTCAATGTCGATATTAGATCAGGCACACCTCGAGACCACGGTGATGCTTGTGGATATGATACGTACTTGCACAGGCGTTGAATAGGCTTGATAAGAAAGTCGGTCAGTTGATGCATGACTCCCTTTTCACACAAATTCACACGACAAGACTAGCACAAGCACATGGTGAGTAGCTTGTTCCAGACAACAACGGATCTCGATACAACAACGTTAACCTACTTGCACGGCAGTCGCAAATGCCGGTCGCTGTTGCAAGTAGCGAGTAAAGGTCTCTACTGCTTTCTTGTGGTTGCTGCAATATTGATCGTAGCAAAGAAGGTTGTTGCTCTTTGATATGTGGTAGAATGTTAGTAAGCAACTATATCAGACATGAAGGGGTGCGAGAGAGAGAGAGAGAGAGAGAGAGAGAGAGAGAGAGCAAACGGTACCATTTCAAGGAAGATATCACCAACCGTGCAAGCAACCGAGCTGTTGGTAGCATGCGAAATTCGCTCGTCCAACCGCTTGAGAATGTCCGAGTTGATCGTGTAAATCAACTCAATGTTACTAAAGATGCTGGCGAGGTCCACATTCAGATTGGCACTCTATGCAGACGTGTATATATCGGTGAATGGTGAGTACGAAGCGAAAGCGTACTCTGCTCAAAGAGATGCTCGAAAGCGTACTCGTAGAGGGTGCAAGAAACCAGATATGAGGGCAGAGAGATCATCGACGTAGTCGCGTTCGGTAGAAACAATCTCCTCGATAATCGGCAAGCGAGCATCAGGGCAATCTCTGTTGGCCGATCACCGCGATTGTCAGCATCAAACGGCGTTGTGGTTGTAGGTGTGGTTGATTGTGGTTCTCGTATCTCGCCACCGTACCGCAGATGGGCAAACATTTGCGAGTTGCGCGTTTTACGCTCTTGCTCACGAAGCAGCCTGGCATCCTTGAAGGTCGGCTCTTCAGTAAGCTGCGGAATCGCCTCCATCTCCTTCTCCATCTCTACAAGGTTCTTCTTCCACTGTCGATGTCGAAACTCAAGTCAGTACAGCACCATGAATACCAAGAGAGGTTGAGAGAGAGAGAGAGAGAGAGAGAGAGAGAGAGATAGAGCCCTGATACAAACCAGTGTAGAATCGACTTGAATCGAGATTCGGTCAGCGCGTCGTTGCGCCATCAATCGAGCATCTCGTGGAGAGGTTGTTGCCGAGCCTGCTCCTCCTCCTCCACCAGATCCAGACAACGCCAACGGCGGTGGACTGAAGCTCACCGAGTGTCCGCCACTTTGCGAATGCCTCGGAGAGGTGGCGACCGTGGAGCCGCCCGCTGTTCTGTCTCGCCGACTGCCGATGCGAGGCGACTGGGCAGAAGGAGAACCGGGGTACGCTGCGGGCGGTGGTGATGGGCTGGAGCTCGAGGACATTATGGGATCGATGCCGCCTGCTGCTCCACTCGACGGCGACGGCGAGTCGGTTGCGATACGTGGCGAGCGTGGAGAGATGCTCGCGAGCTCGGATACATCGGTACACGAGGTCCATTTGTGAGGCGAGGTGCTGGTGGATGCGGTAGAGGTGTTGGCGAAGACGGCAGCCGAGGTATCGATCAAGGTGTTGGCAGAGTCTGCGCGACCTAACGATGATGGTACGCGCTTACGCTTGAGAGGATTGGCAAGCACGGAGACGGCAGTCATCACACGACTGCGCGACTTTGGCTCGCTCGCATCGCTCGTAGTATCGCTCGTAGCACCTTGTTGTTGCTGCTGCTGTTGCTGTTGTTGAAAGAGTAGCGCGGCAGTATCGATATCGGCAGCGCTGTTGTGTCGCCACATGATGTAGCAACCGGGCGTAACACACACGCTCACTCGCTTGTTCGCGCCCAATGATCCTTGATGAATACAGGTGGCAGTGACTCTCGCTTCGTTGGCAGGATGATGTTTTGATCGTATCTCTCGAATGGGTTGGTTCAATCCGATAGTAACGAGCGACGCGTGAATCTCTCTGCCTAACGCTCGCCAAGCGATCCAACCGACCTATCTATCTATCAATCAATCCAAGCACACACACAACGACTGCGATAGGATTTCTTCCAATTCACACCAACACACCAATACGCACGCTCTCTACAAGTGTGTCGAAGGGTTGCTCGATACACAAGAACAAGAGATGCGTGCGGCACGAAGCGAGGATTGAACAAGAGACAAGGCGCTGTGCGAGCGTCTGCGTCTCTCTCCTTGTGTGTGTATGTTCTGCCTTTGTTCTTCTTCGGGATAGACAGCAATCGCTAGGCCGCTTGGCCACAACCTCGGGCCTCACTGAAACCAATCGTGCCGCACCTCTTGAGCACGAGCAACGCCTGTTTGGGCTGTAGAGAGGTGTTTCTGGGCTGAGCGACCACCTGAGGATGTGCCGTTATTGTCGAGTGGGTTGCAAGGGAGAGGGAGCTCTTTTATTGTATTTGGCTTGTTCGTGAGATGCAGAGTACGTGATTCGAGATATGGATTGATACGGGTAACGTGACTAGATGCGTATGGTTTGATCAAAAACACAGTCAAAATATCAAGGTATTTCTACTCTGCGAAATGCTTGGAAGGTAGAGTCGATAAGATGGCAGGTGTGCATTCGAGCAACGAGTGGTTGGCATGTCTTGCGGGACGTTGGGTCTTATTCTTGATTCTCGGCAGTCGGGGTCGGCGAGGTCGTCATGGTAGTCGAGGCCGGAGCCGCAGACGAGGTCGGAGACACAGCCGGGGAGGCGATCGGGGTTGCTCGCAGCAAGGTCTCGTTGGTGTTGCCTTGAAGAGCACACCACTCCCAGTTGCCCTCGCCGTCGAAGCGAAGCATGTAGTCATGGTGGTGCATCAACTGCGGACGATGGCTCACGGTAAAGATCGTGATACCGAGTCGCTTGCAGTTCTCGTAGATCTTGCCCTCGACGTCCATGCTCACGGCGCTCGTGCACTCATCCTGATTCAACAATGACAATCGCAACCATGAGTTCACTTTCACCGAGCAAGAGATTGATATCTCATGGAAAGCGTACAAGAATGCCAAACTCGGGACGATGGTAGAAGAGACGCGCCATAGCCACGCGTTGCTTCTCACCGCCAGAGAGCTCATCAGCCCAGTCCTTGACGGTGCCCCAGCCCTCTCGATCGACAATGTACGTCAGGTCGACCAATGCCATCAACTCGTCGAGTTGCTTGTCCTTGCTCTCGTTGGTAATGTGCTCTGGATACGTGATTTGATCACGCAACGATCCAGGTACTGAGAGAGAGAGAGAGAGAGAGTGAGTGAGTGAGTGGTCGATTCGTTCGACACTATATGAGAAGAGGGTGCTGATTCAACTACATACCCAAGTATGGCTTCTGAGGAACGTAGAAGAGTCGCTTCTTGGGCGGGCACACCATCTTACCCGTACACAGCGGCCACAATCCACCCAGCACTCGGAAGAGCGACGACTTGCCTGTGGACACAAGTAATGAGTAGGCCGGCACTCATCTTTCTCGTCTGTGGACTCGCAATATGAACGTACCACTGCCATTAGGACCACTAACAAGAACGTTCGTGTTCTTGGTGACCGAGAACGTGAGGCCCTTGACAAGAAGCTCACCTCCAGGCGAGAAGAGGTCGACGTTCTCGAACGAGATCTCGCTGCCCTCCAGCACCTGAGGCGTCACCTTGGTGCTCTCGGGCATACGCAACGCAGTGAGCTTCATCTCCTCCTCTTCCTCGTCGTTACCTTGAGCACCGCGTCGAGCGAGCATGTTTACGAGCGACGAAACTCGGGAGCTCAAGCCCGACAGCGACTGGATGCTCTTGTAGCTCAACACGAGATGCTTGCAGGCATTGCCGAGCGACACGAACAATTGAGTACTCGTGAGATAGTACTCCATGACCTCGGGTGCCGCCTTGCCGTCGAGACCTAACCCCCATCGACCACAACTGTTCAGTTCTGGAGCGCGCGTGGCACTCGAACGACGAACCGAGGAGCGAAGCGTACCATTCAAGCCCATGTACACGGCAGGCATCAGCATCGAGTACGCCACCATCGAGGCGCCATACTTGACGACGTAGCCGTCGAGCATTCCCATCAGCAGTTGGAAGAAGTACTGCTTGTTGTTGAGCACTCGAATGATGCTGAAGCTCTCGTCGACGATCTCGCGCTCGCGCTGCGCACCGCCGTAGAACGCAATCTCCTCGGCGTGCGTGATCAATCGCGTGTGATGCGATCGGAACGAGCCTTCGAGTTGCTGCGCCTCCTTGTGGTAGCGCGCAAACGGCGGCATCACCACTCGCAACCATTGAGCCGCAATCACAAAGAACGCAAAGAAGCCAATGAGGTTGCGACCTCCCATCATCGCACTGAGTGTACGAGACAGCATGACCACCTCCAAGCTTGGCTTCAACAAGTTGCCGTACAACTCGACGAGCTATACAATACCACCACCACCACCACCCCATCACAATCGCAATCACAAAGACAAATAAGTTGTGGTCAATGAATTGTCAACACGCTCTCAACAAAGCATCGCGACGCTTCGACGGATAGTTGATCGATATCGTGCGATCGATCGATCAATCAATCAATACCTGAGTGCAGAACTTTTTGACATCCTGCGTCACGCGCGTATCGATATCATCGATGCGGTGCCTTCCAATGTTGTTGGAACGATAGAACACGAGGTTGCGCATGTACTATCACAATCAATAGCGCAAGAGCGAGCAGGATAAGTTTGTAGAAGAAGCAGTAGGAGTAGGAGATTGACGTACCTGAAAATGGATCTTGCGAGTGAGCTCCTCACGAAGTGCCAACGCCAGCTACAGTGTATTCAATCGTGACGCGAATCGAATCGAATCGATCAATCAATCGATCAATCAAATTGCGGAATTGTGTCGCATAAGCGAATGATTAATTAATACAGAACCCGCTCACACTACTGATTGGAGCTTCTATCTGATGGTGCAATGATAGAGATAGCGATAGATGAGTGGGGATTGGGATTGGAGGAGTTTGTAGGTACCTTGTGGGACTCATAGCTCAAGAGCGAGTTCACGGCGGCAGCAGGTAGGCACCACAGGCCGAACACTACTTGCTTCTGGAACATACTGGTCCATGTACGAGCGCCGACCATCTATATCGGTGTCGATATCATGTTTCGTTCGATGAGATTCGGCGATTGATTCAGTTGAATTGATGTCGATGGTGATGGTGATGGTGACGGTGAGGTACCTTGCCAAGAGCTCCCGTAACCTTTGCGATCTTAATGGTCAAGATGATACGCAGACACAGCAACACGGTGTAGGCCAACAGATGGAAGCTCTGCCTCGATACCAACGACGGGAACGCCAACGCAAGGATCACTCGCAATTGACGAACCATGCCCTTGACCTCGTAACGATCGACCACGTGTACGTGCTCGGCTGCTTGACCTTTGTTTCGACGTGCCGTGATGGTCGAGGTCGGAGTCGGTCGGTCGAGTGGGTCACCGAACATGCGCTTGTAGGCCGCGTAGCCGAGAGTGCTGACGATCGAGCCACCCCAGATACCGAGCAACCACTTGCCACCACCGTCCTCCTTGGCGAGTACGGCCAATAAGAAGTGGCTCGCCATCAACTTGTAGGACTTGGGGATCGATGGCATATCAGCGACGGCTGATATCAACTCCAACTTGCTCTTCATATCCATCGAATTGATATCCATCTTGAATGGATGGATGATGGCTATTGTCTGCCTAAACTCTTGATATGGTCAGTATAAGGTGAGATCTTCTATCCACACTCACACTTACACAGTTACACACTTACACACGCGTGCGTTACACGCACAAACACGATAGATATCTCAAGCTTTGATACAGTACCTAGCAAGAGCCTACCAACTCCCCTCTCTCGCTCTCACTCGCCTCACGTAACACCGACACGACACGGGCTGCTCGTTAACACACGTGCGTAGGTGTACGTGCGTGCGTGTGTAACAAGAGCGCCACCGCGTTACGCGCGAGTGTGAGTGCCCGTTACGCGTGCGCCACACAAAGCAGCCAAACAACAAACAGCAGCATCGATCACGGCGTGCGCGTGCTCTCTCTCTCTCTCGTGGGTGCCGCTCTGAACCCAACGCATCGCCAACACGCGAACTACAACGAACACGGTACCCCGGCCTCGCTCGCAGACCACCCTCCTCTTCGATTCCATCGAGCCAGGACAAGTATCTTTATTACTGTGCATTAGTGAGATTGGACGGGATGGCAGACGATACTCTTGATTGTGATGCTCGAATCAAGCTCTCGATTGGCAGTAAGGCAAATGGTCGTACTGATGGCCAGCTGTCCTTCCCTCGAGGCTTGGCGTTCGACCATCATCGAGGCGTCTTGTTCGTCGCAGATAGCGAAAACCATCGAGTGCAAGTATTCTCGTGCGACGATGGCTCGCTCGTGTCCAAGTTCGGCGAGGAAGGCAGCCAACCAGGCCAGTTCAAGTATCCATGGGACGTTGCGATCGATCACGATCATGATCGCATCCTCATCGCTGAATACAGCAACCATCGAGTACAATCATGGTCTCTGAGCGAGCAATTGTTCGTATCGTGCATCGGCCATCGTGGATCAGGAGACCTCGAGTTCGACAATCCTGAAGGCATTGCGATCGACAAGCATCATCATCGCATCGTCATTGCCGATACCGACCATCACCGATTGGTGTTCTTGTCGTCGATCGATCTCTCGTTCTTGTTCTCGGTCGGCAAGCAAGGATCGCAGCCTGGCGAGTTCCTTTATCCATCAGGCATTGCGATCGATGAGGATCGACATCGAATCATCGTCACTGACACCAGCAATCATCGAATGCAAGTACTGTCGTCGATCGATGGCTCGTTCTTGTTCGAGTTCGGCTTGAAAGGCGATCAACAAGGCCATCCTCTTGGATTGTGCATCGCCAACTATGGCCGAATCCTCGTCGCCGACCACTACAACAATCGACTGCAATCATTCACTCACGAAGGCCATCACATCTCATCGTTCGATTGTGGTCGCGAGAAGCCATATGGAGTTGCGTTCGACGAGCATCGAGGTCTCATCGCCTTCACGGCAGGCAATCGAGTGCATGTGATTGGAGCCAATCAATGGCTTGCCGACACGTTCACATGGCGACCAGATCTCCATCGATATGCACCATCATGGATGAAGCAAGCAGTGTCGA
>ERZ778026.3898-NODE-3898-length-12321-cov-8.874613_pt1 | contig 12321 bp, 10 predicted proteins | sample MGYA00375756_ERZ778026 | MGnify/ENA primary metagenome ERZ778026 (study PRJEB29350, sample SAMN05389820) | bioreactor metagenome | isolation source: Ammonium sulfate bioreactor | place: South Africa: University of Cape Town | collected 2014-02-18 ... | reverse complement strand
TATCAGGTTGGTTGATAGATAGCGTCTCGAACCAACGATAGATTGAGATAGATAGTCTCTGCTATTGATTGGAGATATCAGGTTGGTTGATAGATAGCGTCTCGAACCAACGAGATCGACACATCAGCAACCATGCTTCCACGAGAACGTGTGCGCAGTTGTGGCCGCATCTCCGAGGGCCTCCACGAGACCTACTCGATCGAATGCGAGGCCGGTCGCGGCATGTACGGCGTCGTGTTCAAGGGCCTCCATCGCGAGCAGGGCAAGTACTTTGCGATCAAGAAGTTCAAGACCAACCCCAACACCAAGGAGAGCGATGGCATTTCGATCTCGGCGTGTCGCGAGATACTGTTGCTGCGCGAGCTCAACCATGCCAATGTCGTGTGGTTGGAGGAGATTGTGTTGATTCCTTCCGAGAGCTCGTTGTCGCTCGTGTTCGATTATGCCGAGTACGATCTGCAAGTACGTCTGGCAACCATGGTTGTGATAACACAGGGCCTCGATAGCGAGAGTGAGTACTCGATGCTGATCGATCTCCAACACGATGATCGCAGAGTATCGTACAACATCACAATCGAATCCGACGTCCATTGTCCGAGTTCGCCATCAAGTCGTTCATCTGGCAGACGCTCAATGGAATCCACTATCTCCACTCCAACTGGGTGTTGCATCGAGATCTCAAGCCTGCCAACATTCTCGTCATGGGAGAAGGACCCGAGGAGGGCATGATCAAGATCGGTATGCTCCACGATCCATGGCATCATATGCTCTCAATGCATCTTATGCGAGAGATATGCGATGCTCGAGTGGCTTGTGAGACCCCACTGATTGTGTGTGGCCTCATTAGCGGACTTTGGGTTGGCTCGCATCTTCAACTCGCCATTGAGGCCCTTGTCGGACAACGGCGACGTCGTGACCATCTGGTATCGAGCTCCCGAGCTCCTGTTGCGATCCAAGGTACCTCGAGCCGCAACGCGCATTGCTATCGTTGCTTCACGATGGAGCTGACGCCATCATCTACTTCCTCGATGAAGCATTACACGAGAGCGGTCGACATGTGGGCCGTGGGCTGTATCTTTGGCGAGCTCTTCTACAGTCAAGCACTCTTCACGGGCAAGGACTCCGAGGTACCACGATCGATCCACATGATCCGAAGCATCGATCGACTGATCACGGAGAGCTGATGTGTCGCTCACTGTTCATGGTTCTGCGGTGCAGACGCAACTCAAAGCGATCTTCAGTATCATGGGCACGCCCAAGGTCAAGGATTGGCCGAGTGCCGTGGATATGCCGGACTGGCCACTGGTAGCAGCGATGGAACAGTACCCGAGCAGCTTCTCGCGTATCAAGTGGCGACAGAATCCATCTCGAGCGGCGATCGATCTCATGCAGCGATTGCTCGAGTATGATCCCGCGAAGCGAATCACGGCATCGGTATGTTGATTTGTTTGATTCGTTGGTTGCCATTCGATGGACTGACACGACTTGAATCAATCACATGTAGGAGGCACTCGATCATCCATACTTTCAAGAGATCCCCAAGCCATCGATGAAGTAAGTATCCATGTCGAACTCTTCCATCATAACGAGCAACGACTAACTTGCACATGGCTCGCTGCTTAATCCATCCCAGCGCCTTCGATGAGTTCAAGGCCATCTCGGCACCGATTCCCTATCCCAAGCGAACCAAGGTTCCCGAGCAACCACCGACTGCAGCACCAGCGCCACCAGCCGGCCATCCCATCCTGGCGCCCAGTACGAGCACCAGTTCCATGGGAGCGATGGGAGCCGTAGGTCAGCCTCCATCACGCAAGAGACCTGGACCTGATGGCTATTGATCGGTATCGATAGAGCCTGACACACGCACCTACACGCAGGATCGAGCGAGGCACCGTACTTGACTATATCTGCAACCTATCCAGCTATACAAATGTAACTACTCTATCACATAGACGCATAGATCCCTTGATGATCTTGATGATGATGTTGATGATCTGGATTGATCTCGATCAACATTCAATTCGCAGCTCAGTTGCTTCGTTGCCCTTGCTCACACACCACACCCCACACATCATGTCGCTGCTCTCTCGTGTACTGATTCGATCCTATCGATCATGGATCCAACCTCCTTCCATTCGTGTTGTTGGTGTATCGAGTACGAGCGGCCAACCGATGTGGTCTCGTCGCACGATCAGCAGTCGTGGGAGCTCCTTGTTGTTGGCGGTGCAGATGCAGCTGCGAATGCGTGCCCTCGCGATGCAGACGGCTCCTCGCTCTCGTATGCTGCTTGGATTCGAGCAAGGAGGCAGAGCGGCAGCTATCAACGTCGATCGTTGGTACTCGACAGACCATGGCAAGCAGCAGCACTCAGCTGGATCGTCGCATCAAGCATCGTCGAAGCAGGAGTTCGTGATCGAGCATGCTGATGAGGCAGCGAGCTCGAGTCAGCCTCCACAGCGAGCAGCGTTGAGTGCCGAGGAACAGAAGCATCTACAGGAGGCGCATCAGACATGGCATGTGGCTGCGGCTCTCCTACGAGACGCCAAGAACGACGGCGACATGAAGGAGGCTCTCAAGGTCGCTCACAAGGCCGCCGAGATGGGCGAGCTCGAGGCGCTGCTGTACCTCGCCGACCACTACATTCGCATCGAGCCCAAGCCATTGACGGCGCGCGATCTCGCCTCTCGAGCCGATGGCGGTGGTCATGCCAAGGCACCGACGGTGCTCGGATGTCTGTGGATGGGCGCTGGCGGTCATCCGATCGACGTCGAGAAGGCGGTCGCGCACTTTCATCGAGCAGCGTCGGCGGGCGAGCCGGACGCGGCCTTCCATCTCGGCGTCTACTACTCGGGCTGGTACACGAACCAGACTCGCACGCCCGACGGCTGGGACAAGGTATCCGAGGCCGATCGTGCCAAGGCGCGAGAGTTCTTTGCACAGGCGGCGCGTGCCGAGCACGATCAGGCCATGAGCATGTTCGGCACGATGTTGCTGCAAGGCATCGGCGGCGACGCTGATCGCGACGAGGGCATGCGCTGGATGCAGCGTGCGGCCGAGGTCGGCTCGCCCGAGGCCATGTTCAACCTCGGCTGGATGTTGTTCGAGCATGGCGATCTCGAGCGTGCGTACGAGGTGTTCGTTCAAGCCGGAGAGCGTGGCTCGGCCAATGGCTTCTGGAACGCCGGTCTGATGATCGTCAATGGCACGATGGGCAAGCTCAAGCTCGACGAGCCCGACGCCACCGCTCGACAATGGATGAAGCGCGCAGCCGACCTCGGTCATTCGCATGCTCAATTCAACTATGCTCGCATCGTACAACATGGATTCGGAGGCGAGACCGATCTCGCTCAGGCACGAGAGTACTACGCCAAGTCGGCCGAGGCGCAAGTCGTGCCTGCCATGTACAACCTCGGTCTCATGATGCTGCAAGGCTCGGGTGGCGATGAGGACGTTGCTGCCGCTCGAGAGCTCTTTGAGAAGGCCGCTCGTGCCGGGCACTTGAGGTACGTCGAACACTCGAAGCACGAGCCGTATTCGCACACGCTAATCAAGACCGAGCATCCCTCTTCTGAACAGTGCTACGGGACAGTATGGAATCATGCTCTACGAAGGCATCGGCGGACCACAAGACCAAGAGATTGCTATGCAGTTCCTCGATGCTGCTGCCACAGCTGGTGACAAGGCTGCACAACTTGCGATCGAGCGCATCCGCGCGCTACCGCACGCTGATGAACCGTCTGATACCAAGCAATAGCTGGATCAATCCACCAATCCATCACTCGATTGCTGGATGGATGGCTCATTCTGCTCGAGCTATCAACCAGTATCAGTCATGTACTTGAGACGGCATTTTACGATAGTCATGCTAATAATGATGATGGTGGTACACTTCTCTATGAGCCAACGTCGATCTCGTCCAACGCCGCCACCCATCGTTGTTATCGTTGGTGTCAGTAGTATTGCCTGCTAGCAGTTGCAGCGGTTGTACTTGCGCAAGATCTCTTGCAGCTTCTCGGGAGGTAGCGCGAACATGACGTTGCCGTCGACGCCGATCATATCGTCCGCAGCCATGAGTGCGTTGACGATGGCCTCCTCGACGGCATCGATCGTGGCGAGGAAGAAGGGAGTCATTGACATGGCGTAGTCGTTCACGGGCCGCGTCTCGTTGTCGCCGACCTCGGGGCAGTTGCCTGGTGCCGTCGAGAAGGCCAAGAAGAGATCGCCCGACGATACGGCACCCGAACCGCCGGTGCGCGAGTATCCAAGCGACGCTCGTCGTGCAATGCGTTGAAGCTCGATCGGGCGCAACGGCGCATCGGTTGCAATGATGCACACGAACGAACCATCGACTCGCGAGCGATCTCCAGGTTGCAGCGGCGCCGCGTTTGCATCGGGATCGTACTGTACTCGTTGTTTGGTGAGCGGGTCGTGGAGGATCGGCAGCAAGACGTCGAGCAGCTCCTCGCCGACCGGCACACCGGCGACCGTGGCTTCGAATCGAGCACCAAAGTTCGATTGCACGATGACGCCGAGCGTGTAGTTGGTGGTGGCGCTCGCTGCCACGGTGCGCGAGGCCGTACCGATGCCGGACTTGAACGCAAAGGTGCGCATGCCGGTGCCGCCGCCGACGCTGCCTTCGGCGACGGCGCTCGAAGCCGCACATTCGATCGCTTGTTGTACGTGCTCGGCTCGAACGTTGAGTCGATCCATCGAGTCTAGCGCACCGGACCAGGTCTCGGACACGACCGGCAGATAGTTGAACCACTCGGGATACTGCTGCTGGATCGAGATCGAGTACGCCGTCACTGCCTCGAGCACCGTGCCGACCGATGCCGTGACGGTGGTCACGACTGGGCCCATCATGCAACCGCTCTCGGCGATCCAGTGCGTGCCGGTCATCTCGCCGTTGCCACTGAGCGAGTAGAAGCCGGCAGCCACGGCCTTGCCGCCGATACCACGCGGCAGAATGGCAGTGACACCCGAGCGAACGGCATCGGCGCCTTCGTTGCAGATCAAGGTCGAGTGACCGACCAACACTCCGGGTACGTCGGTGATGGCATTCCACACGCCACCCGGTGGATACGAGAATGGAACGCCAAGATCACGCGCACGAGGTCGATCGAGGTTGGCCTGCGAGCACACACCGGCGCACGGGATAGAGCTCTGGTTCACCGAGCCACACGCGGCCGACGGCTCGTACACGACCTGTGGTGGCGGTGGCGCGATCGGCGTGTCACACCGCTGTGTGATGGCATCGAGCTCGCTCTGTATCTGTCCAACCCGAGCACTCAACGCCTGATTGAGAGCAACGAGGTTGGTCGTGGTGTTGAGCAGTTGCGTCACCATATCATTGGTCGATGAGTTGGACGACGAGCTCCACACGACGGCGATCAACGATGCGACGCTCGCAAGCACCGCCAGCGCCAAGAGTGACCACAAGATGATACGAGCGACGCCTGTAGATCGCACTGCTGATGAATCGGTATCATCCGAGTCGAAGCGATCCGACAACATGGTCGATCACAAGAATGCGCCGGTGATGGCACTCGCACGCAGGGAGGAAGGTTAAGAACAGTGGCGCGCGACATTCGCTTCATCCCTCACGAGATCGCCTGCGCGTCTCATCAATCCGCTCACTAACCCTCCCGACCACGATACTGCAATGTCGTCGTCATCGTCAGCTTCGACGACAGCACTACTACCCTCATCATCACAAAGTATACCAGTAAAGATTTGTCTCGTTGGGGAGTCGCTGAGTGGAAAGACATGCCTGGTGGGCTACATCCTATGGAATGAATGTACGTGATCGTTTGATTGGGTACGGCACACGATCGCATCTTATGGAGGAGATCGTTTTAGTTCGAGAGTCGGAGTCATCGCCAGGCGCAGAGTTTCACGCCAAGACTATCAAGATCCTTCATGAGAGTACGTATCAATCAATCAATCAATCAATCAATCAATCAATCAATCAATCAATCAATCAAGTACAATATCTGAATGAACGGGTTGATGGATACTGAACCGCACCAGATAACATCGAAATCTCGTATGCGCTCTCAATCTGGGACACTCATGGCGGCCATCGCTACCGATCCATACTTCGAATCTACCTGCAAGGGTCGGTTGCGATAGCGCTTGTGTATGACATTACCAAGTACGAGTTTCGAAGCACATCGATCACTCTTCTGGCTGGCTCGCAGCTCATTTGCGTGACTCCAGAGAGCACTCTTTTGATACTTGTGTCGGGATGCTGCCCATGGTACGGGACTCGGCGCAAGCGGGCGCTCGTATCGTGCTCGTCGGAAACAAGTGCGACAATGCGCTCGAAAGACAAGTCAGTACCGAGAGAGGCCAAGCCTTTGCGGCTGCCAATGGTGCGCGCATATGTTCTCGATCATGGTTGGCATCTCGGCATGGTTCTCACCGCGATGTGCGACAGAGCTTCTATTCATCGAGTGCAGCGCCAAGTCTGGAGAATCGGTCGATGACCTGCTGTTGCTGTTGCTCACAGGACACCGCGCTCCCGAACGTACGTCGGCAACCGAGAGTCTGCTGCTTCATCAAACGAATGTTGATTGACTTGAACTCAGCGAGATGCTGGAGTATGGAGTCAAGGCATCGAGCACCAGAACCTATCAAGCAGTTGGTCATGACTCTCGCACTGATTCGATCGCTGTGCGACACGCCCCTATCGGCACTGCCCAACGAGCTGCTGTTCTTGATCTTGGAGAACTTGGTCATCCCGCCGGAAGGTCCTCCGATCGACCGATCGTTTCTGCGAGGGAACTATCTATCCAAGCCAAGCCCTCCAGAGGACCCACCCCCGGCCCGATGTTTGCTCATGTGAGTCAGGTCTTGACCTTGAGATATCATCTACAATCAACAAGCACTGAGTGCTGCCAAACGAACTCCAGCTGATGTGGAGTGCGACATTCACTTGCTTCTTTCCTCGCATCGCATCGCACACGCGTGATCGTGATCGTGATCGTGATCGTGATCCAACATTCGATCGTATGGCAGGGAAGCTCAAACAACACTCGCCACTGCGGCATCGATCGTTGGTATTGGCATTGGCGTACCTTTCGACGGTGGCGGTGCTCTGGTATTGTAATCAATCGATGACGAAGTCGATCGACGATCAGCACACTGGGGTAGCATACTGGCGCTGTTGGTTCGGCTTGTTGGCACTCACGAGCACCATGGGTGCATTGTACCATACATTCGGCGCCTCCTCGACGAGCTCATCGAGGACAGAACGAGCGTTCTATGTGGCGCGCATCGTGACACGGTCGGTTGGATCGACGGCACTGAACTTCGCCGTGTTCGATACGCTCGGCATCGACATCATCTTCAACGCCTTCTCGCTGCGGTGGTTCGAGTTCCGTGTGCTGTATCTGCTGGCTGCGACGCTCATGTGCACGGCCGACTACCACTTCCACGTACACGAGCTCCGTGAGGACTTTGGCAAGGCGTCCGAATCCGTGACACTCGTGAATCTCGTGCTCGCGATCGTGCACATGGTGAGCCACGGCATGGCGTTGCCGATGATCGCGTGGTATCATCTGCTGGCGGCCTTCGTTCTCCTGCTCGTGCGGTTCTCGATGCACGCCGAGGGCGAGTACTGCGATGTGGATTCGCAGGAGCAACTACAAGCCATGCATCCGTCGCTACAACGAGTCACGGTTCCGGGAGCTCCGGTGTCGCTGGCACATCAAGTTGTGCGCATCATGTTATTGAACGTGTTGTTGCTCGAACTCGCGTGCTTGCATCAGGTCTTGCACAACCATACGCTTGATTGAGGCAATACTTATCATATCATATCGTATCGTAGTATGTACTTTAATTATATTGATCGTTGACTGTGTTGGTATCTGCGGCATTCATTGCCAATCTATCTTCGGCGCTGGCGCTTGCGCCCAGACGATAGTGGCTTGCGATCCTCGTCGTCGTCGTCGTCGTCCTCATCGTGCTCGTTGTCGTCCTCTTCCTCTTCGTCTCCATCGCTTGCATCACGCAACTCTTCGTCATCCTCGGCTCGCGTCTCGTCCTCTTGAGCAGCATCTCCTTGGTCGTAATCACGCGTGTCCTCGCGTTCGCGCTTCTACAGCAGCCATTGAACGTCAGGATGAAAGAGAGAGAGAGAGAGAGAGAGAGAGAGAGAGAGCTATTCGTACCATTGGAAGCGTTGACTGCGGCCGGTTCGAGAGGTCGATCCTAAAGTCACGCGAACTGCACAGCTTGAAACTGCGCAGCAGGTTGACCTTATGCTTCTTGGAGAGCTTGATGAGCAACGTCTCAAAGGTTTCCATGCGGAAGATGAGCTGTGCGTTGAGAGCCTCGGCTGCCTTGTTCTTCTTGCTGCTGGCGGCCTTCTTCTTGGCGCTCTTCTTCTTGCGCTTCGCAGGCTTCTTCTTCTTGGCCTTGCGCTTGCCCTTCTTCTTGCGCTTCTTGGGGTCGTCGTCGTCATCGTCGTCGTCTTCGAGTTCGTCCTCATCTTCGTCGTCGTCGTCATCATCGTCATCGTCGTCGTCGTCGTCTTCCTCGTCTTCGTCGTCATCTTGGAGAGGATCAATAAAGGTCTTGAGGAGCTCAGCGATCTGAGGCTTCAGCAGCGAGCCGCTGTCGCTGGCGAGCTGCTTGAATGCGTCCCAGGCTTGGTGTTCGGGCTTCTTCTTGGTGAACTCCTTGGCGATGGCTGCGAGAGACTTGTAGAGGTGAATGAGGAACTTGAAGATGGCAGGCGAGCGTATGCAGCCATCGCTGGCGGCCGCCACGAGATTCGCACTCACGGCAATGATGGTCGAGAGTCGCTGGATGGCCGCGTGCAGGCACTTCGTTCCGCCGTCAGCGGCCGAGGGAGAGACCGCATACGCGGCGGCCCATTCTATCTCTTCGACGATTGAATCGAGAACCGGTGCGAGAACCGAGATGGCGGTCGTTGGCTCGGTGAACACCGAGTGCTGTGCTTCACCTTGGCAGTGTTGGGCGAGGTTCTTGGTAAAATCTTTGAGCTGCGTGCAATTGTCACAACAACAACAACAACATACATGATGAGGATGGGATCACGATCGGTGACTCTCGTCGAGCGACGTACTGGTTGCAGGCGTAAGAGACGCTTGGTCGAGTTGAGATGCAAGTGCAACAACGATCGCAGGAGCGACTTGGAGGAAATGGCAACGTGGAAGAGAGCCTCGTGTGTCCATTGAACATGCGGACCCAGCTTATCGGGCGGCAACCGGCGGAGTAACAGCTCGAGCAACGAGACGTAAATCTCGGTTTGCTTGAGGAGCTGCTTGTCGTTGTCGAGCTGCAGCAGGTTCTGACCGATGCTCTCGCGACATTGCGCAGCGTGTGCATCGATGACAAGTATCTCTCGCTTTTCGTCGGTGCCACGAGCGAGCTTCACCTCAAAGTCGCTCGTGTCCTCGAGGAAGCGTGAAAACGAGTCGGTGCTAGTCCCGATACTCTGCTCCACAAGTGAGTAGATGGCAACCAGCAGCTCTCCCGAGAGAGCCTCGAGGTTCCTGTCGTGGTCGGGGTTCTGGAACGTGACGGCGCACGCAGCTGCAAGTGCCTGGAGTGACTCAAGCTCGGCAGGCGTTGGGGGTGTGTCACGTTTCGCAAACTGTTCAAAGTTCGAGTCACCATGAGCTCACTGTAGAATGGCACACACCGAGAGAGAGAGAGAGAGAGAGAGAGAGAGAGACGTACGAGTTTGACGTAATCGTGGGCAACCTTGAATAGATATGGATAGAGGGTCTGGTCACTTGCGGCACGAACGAACTGTGCCACTTCGTTTGGTTCGTTGTCCTGCTCGCTCTTGACCGTCTCAGTGATGACCAGAGTCACGACTTCGAGTGACAGCACGGAGTCCTTGCCGATCGGGCACTTGGGCCGAGCGCCAGGCTTACTGCGAGCGGCTTGTGTCGGAGGAGCGAGGCTCAATCGAACGTGTTCGAGGAGCTCCTTGGTCTTGTTGAAGAGTCGCTCGGCTCGCTGGTAGGGCTCGATTCCGGTTTGACTGAACTCCCACTCCATCATAGCTTCGCACACGCTGTACAACAGCGAGCCGTGGAGGAGGTTGTATTGGCCATCGAGAGACGTGGCGGCAAAGTCCGACGACTTGTCGAGCTCGTAGTGCTCGAGGTCGGTCTCGATGAGGAAGAGCGAGATGGCTTGCATGTGCCCCGCGAGCCGAGCATACGTCGACCTCGGGTCCCGGGCCTCGTTGCTCTCGCTCTCAAGGCATTGATGGATGCACGAGAGGAGCTTATGGAGCGGCTCGACGATGCGAGCTTCACCTGCACTGTTTGCTTGCGTGGGGCGCTCGAGGCAATCGGCGAGCGACGGCGGCTCCCCTTCACGACAGTAACGCTCGAGTTGGGAGTGTAGCAGCTCGAGGATTTGTGGGCGGGCTGACGGTGAGGATTTGAAGATCTTGGGTAAGCCCGAGTAGAGGAGGTTGCGAATCTCGTATTGTTGAGTGAGGCAGCGTCGCAAGAAGCCTGTGTAGAGAGATGAGAACAGAGGGATACCACAGGTGTTGGCGGTCTCTCGCTCTCTCTCTCTCTCTCTCGCTCTCGTGACGTACCGAGAATCTCATATTGCACCTGTGCAATGGATCGGTTCGGATCCGAAGGATGAGGCTCGCTCGTGTGCAAGCACGCGAGTAGCTCGAGGAAGCCTTCGACAGCGATCAACCTGGCGCTCGACTCGCGGCTGAACATTGCCTTGCGTAGTACGAGCACCACGTGATCAAAGAGTTGTGTACTCGAGCGAATGAGCGAGCTCACGGCACGCAGTAGGATGCGCGCAATCTTGGGCTCGAGCATCGACAGGTAGTAGAAGAGCTCGCGGATCTTGGGTGTGATGGAGCTGGCCGCGTGCTCGGGCGCCACGTGGATGGCCTTCTCGAGCATGCCGGCGTAGAAGGCGGCCGATTTCGAGTGTGCATCGATGCGTGTGACAATGCTGTCCAGGATGGCCGAGCGTGCGGAGGCCTGCAGCTCGAACAGTGCCACGAGGATCGTCTCGCCGATCTCGGCCACCTGCTTGGGAGCGACGCAGTCGCCAAGCAGGAAGCCCAGCTCGACCATCGACTCTTGAATGGGCCACGCTCCCTCGGCCATGAAGACGATGGTCTGGCGCAGTGTGGTCGCGAGATGCGCGGCAGTGCAGCGCGGTGCCACGGCCGCCAGCCACGGCGACTGCTTGCGATGTTGCGCGTGCTTGCACGACGCGACGATGACGTTGCGCAGCAGATCGAAGCTCTGCTCCTTGAAGCGCTGAATGCGCGCGAGGCACAGCACCAAGGCGATCGTGAACGGTGTCAGCAGCGAGGTCTTCTTGAGGTCGTCGAGGAACTCGCGGCCAAGCTCCTGATCTTGCGTGAACTGCGTCTCGATGAACAGCAGCGCCGTTGCCTCCATCTCGAACTGCTCGCGACTCAGTGGCGGTGGCGCCACACCAACCATCTGGCTGCTGCTGCTGCTGCTACTGCTCGAAACACTGGCTGCTGCATCGAGCGAGCGCTGATTGAGACTGTCGAAGGCCCGAATGATTCGCTGGAGGATGTTGACGCGAAAGCCGCGCGTCGAGTACTTGACGAAGCTCTCGACCAGCACCGGCATGTCGGTGAGTGGAATGTCGGCGAACAGATCGCCGATGCGGTTGCAGAGGTGGCGCAGAGTCAAGGGAGCGAGTGGCACGTCTCGCAGCGCCTCGAGCATCTTGTAGAGCGGTTCACGCGGCCACTTGGGCAGGTTGATGATGGAGTTCAGCAGCTGCTCGCAGAGCTCCGGCCCGCTGCACGGAGCGGCGCCGGCGCCCGCGGCATCGCGCAGCTCGACCGCAGCGAGACGCTTGCATAGATGCGGCAGTACGTCGAAGCACCGACAAGCACCCCAGACGACCGCACTCTTGCCGTGCCAAAGGTTCACGAGCTCGACCGTCAGCTCGTAGAGGCGCGTGTCGTCCTGCGTCGGCAGCTTGGCGATCTCGGTGATAAGCAACGACACGCAGTCCGACAGTTGCTGCTCGGTCCAGAGACTCGAGCTCGCCAAGAACTCGAGCAGCTTCTTGAGCACCAACAGGCGCACCTCGGCGCCGTCTTCATCGTCGCGCAGGCCGCTGAACACGGCGCGAACGAGAGCCACAACATCGCGGCCAAGCGCACACTGCTCGGCGATACATTCCGTCACGTCCTCAGCCGAAAGCTTGACTAATAACGCCGCCACTTCGCCTGAAGACAGAGGTGCATTGGGTTTCAATATCTTGCTCACAAGATCGCCCCACTTGAGGGCCGCCATCGATGAGAGACAG
>ERZ778026.3885-NODE-3885-length-12365-cov-8.978960_pt1 | contig 12365 bp, 9 predicted proteins | sample MGYA00375756_ERZ778026 | MGnify/ENA primary metagenome ERZ778026 (study PRJEB29350, sample SAMN05389820) | bioreactor metagenome | isolation source: Ammonium sulfate bioreactor | place: South Africa: University of Cape Town | collected 2014-02-18 ... | reverse complement strand
TACGAGATTCAAGTGTGACTGGAGTTCAGACGTGTGCTCTTCCGATCTCATCAAACATCAGCATCCACATCCACATCCACATCAAACATCCACATCTACACTTGTAGTATGTCGAGAATCGAGGACCAATATCGAGCGGCCGAGGGCTTGGTTCTCACACTACGAGACCAACTCGATCGACTCTCTCGCTTCCCCGATAATCCTGATCTACAAGACCAAGTATGCGCGAATCTCGCGGCACTCACTCGGCATACTGAAGTACTGCAACGTGCTACGGCCATCTCGAATGACATCATTTGGCGAAGGTACGAGACCTCTGCCGCCATCACACATAGTATCACTGGTAGATATCTTATCGTCTCCTCTCGATGCGTGCGTGCATGAATACTACGACATCGACAGCAAGATTCAACGATTTGTAGATGAGAGCGCCGTACTACGAGAGGCGGCATCGAAGCTTGTCAATACATCAAGCGTACGACCAAGCGAGTATGACCAACTACATGCTCGAAGCAAGGTACCACATCCACATCCACATCCGACTCGAACTCCAATCGAATGATATCTAACCAATCACTCCATATGGATGGACCCATATGCACCCTTGAATCATCGCCACCCTCATCGTTAGTCACGACGACAAATGCTTAGCGAGGGCGTCGAGCATACGAATGGATTGTTAGTGTTAGACAAGGAGCGCATGTCGCTCTCGCGAACCAACGACGTCGCTGATCGAATCATCGAGATCGGACACGCGGTACACGCGTCGTTAGCCAATCAGAACCAACGACTCGAGGGCTCTCGGTCGAAGCTGACCGACCTGTTGGGCACCGTGGGAATGTCACAATCATTGATGAAGGCCATCGAACGCAAGGTCGGTCAAGATCGAGTGCTGGTGTATGGCGGCATGGTCATCACGCTCGTGGTGTTGTTCTTGGTGTGGTGGTTCGTCAAGTAGCGAATCTCGCGCACCATGGCATCGATGGCCAACGCCCATACGCACACGATCACACAAGCTTGTGATCGATTTGCGTCAAATGTACAAGCCAACATCAATCAATCAATCGATCGATCGAGACACAGATATTCGCTGTGCTGTAATGATACCAGTATTACATTACATCTCATGATCGAGTGTTACATTACATCAATACAATCATACAATCAAACGCTTGTTGCTGTCGAGAGGTCTTGTTGTTCGCCTGACAGTCGCTGTAGCTGTAGCTGCTGCTCTTGTTGCTGCTGTTGTTGTTGCTGTTGTTGGAACTCGGCGAACGAGAAGGCCGTATTGCCATCGGCATCCGGCGTGTCGAGTGACGCACCGGCAGCCAGCAACATATCGACGCACTCGATGGCACTATGCATGACGGCCTCGTGGAGCGCCGTTCGTTTCTTGATGCCACGCTTGCTCTCGATATCGGGACGGAATGGAGAGTCGAGCAGGCGTTGTAGTACGACGGCGCTTCCAATCTTACTCACGAGATGCAGGCATTGTGGTTGGAGTCGCCTCGAGCTCAGCAGGAACGAGGCACAGAATGCTGGATCGAGCGCCACGAGCTCTCGCACGAACGTCTCGTCGCAGCGGTCGTTGTACTGCGGACATTGTTGCAGGCGTTCGTAGAGCGACTTGAGTAGCTCGAGCGAGCGCTGTGCGCCGATCGCTCGGACCCATCGCATGGCGTGAGCGAGATCGACGCAGCTCGGATCGGCCAGCTCGACAAAGAGCTCGCGACACGCTCGAATCGGAGACGCCAGCCCGAGATCGACCGTCGACTGTTGATGCACGTCCTCGAGATATGGATTGGCCGAGCAGTTCAGCAGCGCGCGACAAAACTCGACGTGACCCAGTCGTGCAGCCTTGTGGAGTGCCGTCTGTTGTTGGTTATCGATCGAGTCGATTTGGTTCGTGAGGTGGGTCGAGAGAGCGGTGTTGGATCGCATGCGAGTGTTCGCGGCGCCATGCGCCGTCGTCGGATTGCTGGCCTCCTTTCGCATGATGGCCGAGTTCGACATGGCACTGGTGATACTCATGCCACCCGACGCAGCGACGGCAGTGCCCGAGGTCGCAGTCGATTGTAGAAAGTCGAGAAGCGGTGTTGACGGGTCGCCATACTCGGCAGCATAGTGCAGCGGATAGTAGCCATTGTTGCCGCGAACGATGCGTGCTCCTGATACCAGCAGCATCTTGCATGCGGCCATCGAGCCGTAGCGAGCAGCAATGTGCAACGGAGTATCTCGTTGAGCATTGGCTGTGTCGGGCGTGGCGCGGCTTTGGAGCAGGTGCGAGATCAAGTTCGGATGGTTGTACTGGGCGCAGTAGTGCAGCGGAGTGTCGCCAAACAAAGTACGAGCACCGCGTTCGGCTCCGATGCGAATCAGCGTCTCGACGGCCGCGAGATTGCCGTGGCGAGCGGCGTAGTGCAGTGGAGTCTGCATCGAGTCGAGCGTGTGTGCATCGATCGGTACTCGGCGCGAGATGAGGTACTGGATCGTGTCGGCTCGTGCGTACGCAGCAGCGTAGTGCAGCACACTCTCGCCGAGATCCGTGATCGAGGAGTTCAGATCGGCGCGCGCCGAGAGCAGCACCTCGAGCATCGGCACACTCGATACTCGAGCGGCAACATGCAGTGGAGTCTCTCCAATGGCGTTGGGCGGGTTCGCCTCGAAGCCGTGCTCCAACAAGTACCGCAGCAGCGTCAGATGCTTGTGGCGCACGGCCCAGAAGACGGCCGTCTCGCCTTGTTGGTCTCGGTCCTCGGTGATGAGGTACGTGTGCGGGTTGAAGCCGAGCACACCACCGACGCCATCGTCGCTGCCGTTGCTGTTCACGAGTGATTTGTCGTCGAGATTCGTCGAGTCACCGGCGTGATACGGCGAACTCGGTACGAGCAACGAGTCGTTGTAGTAATCGTTGACGATCGCCATGATGCAGCTCGAGTGGCCGTGGATCGATGCACGCAGCAGAGGCGTCAAGCCATTCTCATCGACGGCCGACGACTCGGCGCAGAGCTCCACCAACAACTGCACGGCATCGTGGCTTCCGGCGTCGCATGCGAGATGCATCGGCGTCTCGTTACGATCGTTGAGCGCTTGAATGTCTGCACCGCGCAATGCCAGCAAGCGCATAAAGTCGGCATTGTTGTACTGCGCCGCAATGTGCATCGGAGTGTTGCCTGCACGATCGCGCACTTCGAGGTATCGCTCGCGTTGCTCGTCGCAGTGAACGGCACTCGTTTCGGGCAACAGGATCGATAGCGTCTCGCTGCGACCGAATCGAGCCGCCGTATGGAGTGGACTCTCGCCAGTCTCTCTCGAGCGCTGCGTGACCGCCACTCCTCGTCGAAGCAACTGCTCCATGCACTCGACGAGTCCGAGCTTGGTAGCTTGCTGCAGTGGCGTCAGGTGCTCCTTGCTCTCGGCTCGCATGTTGGCTCCGGCCGAGAGCAACATTCCGACACTCTGGCGACTGCCGGTACCGATCGCCCAATGCAACGGGGTCTCGAGGTTCGAATCGCAATGGTTGACGTTCGCCGAGTGCGTCAACAACAGCTCGGTGCATTCGGAATGCATGGCGAGCAGCGATCGTTGCAACGGCGAGATGCCGCGAGCATCGAGCGAATTGACCAACGAGAGGCACTGGATCAGACTCTCGGCGATGCGTGTGTTGCCACGAACCACCGCAAAGTGCAGCGCCGTGCAGCCGTCGTCGTTCTCGACGTTGACGCTCGCCTTCTTCTCGAGCAGCGTTCGAACCACGGTCAGCGAGCCGTGGTAGCTGGCAAAGTGCAAGGCCGTGTTTCGCGAGCTGCTCGTGGCTTGGAGTTGCTGCGGCACGCCAAAGAGCGCCAGCAACAGATTGGCAGTGTGCGGCAGGCCGAGCGCTGCCGCGTAGTGGAGCGGTATCTTGCCGCTGCTATCGCCGATCAAGGCATCAGCAAAGGCGCCAAAGAGCGCACGTATGCACGCCTCGTTGTCTCGCATCACGGCGTAATGCAACGCCGTACGACCCGTTCCATCTCGCACGTTGATCTCGGCGTTGGCGCTCACCAGTCGCGTGATCAACGGTGCGTGAGAGTGTCGCGCCGCGTAGTGCAACGGCGTACGACCACGACGGCCGACTCGATTGACTTGAGCGCGTGAGTTCAACAACAACGCCACGAGCTCGGCGTTACCGAAGCGTGCAGCACGATGAAGCGGCTGATCGCCGGCCGAGTTGACTGCCGCCACGGTACGTGAGCGCTCTTCGTTGGTCATGAGTTCGAGTAGATACGAGCAGATCTCGCCGCTGTTGTAGCGATCCGAGAGGAAGTGCAGCGTCGTGTTGCCGAATCGATCGACCACGCGATAGTCGGCGCCCTTACGAATCATCCATTGAACAGCTTCGAGATGACCGGAATCGATCGCGTACATGATGGGCGTACGACCGTGGTTGTCCGGCATATTGACGCTCATGCCCTGCTCGACCAGGATCGAAGTGCATGCCAATCGACCGCCACTACAAGCCGAATGTAGTGGCGAGTAGAGTTCCCATGTACTTGGATCGCTGAGAACCACTGATGGTGCTGCTGGTGGTGGTGGACCGACTGCTGCTGCTGATGCTGATGCTGCTGCTGAACCCGAAGCTACTGCAGCATAGGAAGATGCTGGATGAACGATCGTACGTGACCGAACCATACCAGTAGGTCGAGTGGCGGCAGGCGTCGTCTTTTGAGCAATCAATGCCTCGAGGATCGGTGTGCCGCCATGGAAGGCAGCCAGATGGAAGGGCGTCTCGTAGCAGGAGTTACTGATCATGGGATCGGCGCCCTTGGCGAGTAACAATCGAGCCATCTCGAACGCGAGCTCGGCTCGTGCAATCTCGTGCATCGACGAGAAGAGCTCGCATGCAATGTGCTCCTTGGTGCCGTTGGATTCGAGCGTGTTGCAAACGATCGAGTTGAGATGCGGTATGCGCATGGGTCCACGCTTGGGTCCGTCGCCTTGGTCGTTCGGTGAGTCGGGTCCGAGGAGCGCCGTCGCAAGGAGCAACGGCGTCGATCCGTCGTAGGTCGATTGATTGACGTTGCAGCCGCGTTCGATCAGGAACGACACGAGCCCCACGAGTCCCGACGCGACGGCGTAATGCAACGGCGAGAGACCGCGCTCGGTCACCACCGTGATCGATGCATTGTATCGAACGATGAGATCGAATGCCGCCGCTTGATGACGACGTCGAATCGCGACGTGGAGCGGAGTCTCGCCGGCCGACGATCGAGCATCGACATCGGCCGCGAACGCGATCAACGGCGCGATGGTCGTCGAGTGATTCGCTGCCGCAGCGGCCTTGTGCAGCGCCGTGTCGCCGTCGATATCACGCAACGTGACCGACGCGCGATGTTCCAACAAGAAGCACACGATCGCTTGGTCGTCGGCGAACGCCGCATGATGCAGTGGCGTCCAGCCACGAGAGCATTGTGCATTGATGAAGGCCCCTGCCTCGAGCACCAACAATTCCAAGCATCCAATAGTCGATATCGAACTCGAGGCATTGGCAGTCGATGATGCACCACTTGTCGTACTCGAAGATGAAGACGACGATGAAGGCGACAAGGCATTGGTGGTCGTAGCAGCAGCAGCAGCGATTGCATGCGAGGACGAGGAGCTCGTCGAGGTCGAGCTCGATGCCGACGACGCGACCGCAGCATGAAGACACGTAGCTCCACCCTCATTCGCGATATGAACCGCAGCCGGATCATGTCTCAATAGCTCTCGTAGACACGCCGTGTGACCCAACAACGCCCCCCAATGACACGGAGTGTTGCCGCGTTGATCCTGAAGAGTGACGCTCGCTCGATGATGCAGCAACAACGCCGTGATGCCGACGTGATTGTTGAAGACCGACTGATGCAACGGCGACCATTCACGACCGGCGATCGCTTGTACGCTTCGATGTAGCACCGGCTTGCGGTAGTTGACATCGGCGCCGTCGGCGATCGCCTTCTCGACCGCTGGCACGTCGTTCGCGGCCACGGCATCGTAGAGCAGCTCCGAGAGCTGGCGATCCGAGAGCATCGATTGCGGAGGATGCCGTTGCTGGTGGTGCTCTTGGTCGTGTTGGATGGCAGGGATGGATGAGAAGGCTCGATGGATAGATCAACGGCGATAGATAGAATACAGTAACAATGCACACAAGTTCACGTGATATAGAAGGGGTTTGATTGATTGATAGATAGAGATAGCTTGATAGATAGATAGATAACTGGATGGATAGATAGATAGTAAGAGATAAATTGATGGAGGATGAGAGATGGTTAGATAGATAGATAGATCGTTGTACAATAAGTGAAGAATGAAGGTGAGAAGCCTTACGTGCTGTGTGAGGAGTGAGACAGGCAGGATAGAGAGAGAATGAGACAGAGAGAGAGAGAGAGAGAGATGAATGGTAGAGTGAGAGAGAGATGCGGCGTGGCGTAGAGGGCGAGCAGCGGAATAATCTTGATCGATCTTCGGCGCTGCCCTGCCCCGCATCTCCGCGTTACCAACGAGTGATGGTGAGGGAAATGCGGCGAATACTAGATAACCACTCACTCTCGAACTCTCGTTACTACATGCCGGAGAGGAGGGGCAGGCTTGAATGAGGTTCATTCAAGTTGTAAATCTCTTTCGAGCGCCATAGATCGCAGTTTGCTGACTACTGTTATCTTAATCGGCTGAGGGCACTCTTCGAACCACCCACTCCCTGACCACCAAACTACTCCCTCCTGCCCTCCTGCCCTCCTGGCCTTCTCGGTCCACTTGAGATTCAATCGTTTGTGCCTTGAATCCAGCAAGGAGAGAAGGGCTCTGGTTTCTACGGAGATCCCAATGGAAAAGTCGATCGCGAAATATCGCCGGAGCTTTCTGGTGCAGAGCGCGAACTGAAGCGTCAGGCGTCAGTCGTAGGGCGATGGCGCTCTATTATCTCAATCCCCCGTTGGTGCGCGCAGCTCGTCGGCTTGTAGCACGACCACTCGTTCAACGTGAGAATACTCCATCGTCATCGTCGCCATGGGTGAGAGTGGTCCGGTCATAATAACGAGGTTCTTCACCAAGTGTGCGATCATCAGCCAACCCTTGGCTCCGTATCTCTATGAGTTCTTCGGCATGGTGTACGATCGAGCCCTCTCGCTTTGTCGCCTATCATGGCCCTGACGCTGCCTTATCGAACTCCAGCTATTTGACCATGACGGCATTGCTTGGTGGAGGCCTGGCGGGAGCATTGGTGCTGATTCCACTGCTCTACGTCGGAGTGCCCGTGAGGTACAACCACTCGCCCAACTGCAGCGTTCGCTGCTTCTTCGATGCTGACAAGAGCCTCACTCACTCGCGCTCTCACAGTGGAGCACACCTCAACCCTGCCGTGACGCTGGTGTCCTACTTGATCTTCCCTGAGCGATTGTCATTTTTGAACTCGTTCTACTACATTTTGTGCCAGCTCGTGGGCGCGTTCACCGGTGCCGCGCTCGGCTGGCTGATTCTCGACTCGACCTATGCGCCAGTGATCGATCATTTTGGTCGAGCATTCGTGACTGAAGTGGGATTCACGAGCTTGCTGCTCGTCACGGCTCTGGCAGCATTCTCAGGCCACGTATGAGTTCTCACAACGCTCCACGTCATGCTCGTCATGCTCACAACCAGCGAATGCACCACACCAGGAGAAGCAATGCAGCATCTACGGCGTCGCTGCAATCTCATCCATCGTCGCAGCGAGCTTCATTTGCAACGCAGGTACGAATGCCTTGCCGTCATGCTGTCACACCTGCTAGATTCCCTGATCGCGTCCCGGCATCGACACAGCAATCTCTGGCTCGATGCTGAATCCAGCGCTCGGCCTTGCTCTCGTGCTCGTGAACTACCTCGACGTCAACGATGTCTCGGCCTTGAAGCCGTTGTCCATTTACTTGACAGCACCATTCCTGGCGGTGATCATTGCTGTGGGCTTGTTCTTGATCTCGGGCTACTATCCGCTGATACATCAGAAACGCGACGACATCGAGAGCAACCTGCAGTACGACCGATTGACTGGTTAGATCGGTTCCTTGCTCGTTCTCTCTCGTGTACTGAATATTCTGAGGATTCAAGAGGCAGAATAAACATCCAAAATCGATGAATGGCATGGCAATGTGTGGTCTCCTGTGGAGATTGTTGAACGAGGGGTTCGGAGGGGATTGTCGAGCAGAAGGCGGATGTTTCGGTTGCTGGGGATGGTTGGATGGTTCCCGCGCTTTCTCTAGCGCACGTGCATTCGAATGCGCGTGCATCAATCGACACCGACACTTACATCACACACGAGCTCATCAGAACAGTAGCGCATAACCTCCAACCTCCCTCTCAATCCCTCACGTGTCTCGTGTGTCCATTGGATAACTTGATTGATTGATTGAGTGAAGTGATTGACTGAAGTGAGAGGGATTGATGACAGCCTCGACAGTGATTCATTGGTTCCGTAAGGGTCTACGACTGCACGACAATGCGGCGTTGCGAGCTGCGTGCGTCGATGCCAAGCACGTGTACCCGGTGTTCTGTCTCGACCCGCACTTTGCCAATCCCAACGTCGTCGGCGCCATTCGATACAACTTTCTGCTCGAGTCGTTGCGGTGTCTGGATGGATCGTTGAGACGATTGGGATCGAGATTGTTCGTCGTGCGCGGGAGTGCCGAGAGTGTGCTGCCCGAGCTGTTCGATCGCTGGAAGGTCGATCGGCTCACGTTCGAGATCGATACCGAGCCCTTTGCACGTCGACGTGACGCGCTCGTACGCGAGCTGGCTCAACAACATGGAGTTCGTGTGGTCGCTTGCGCTGGCCATACGTTGAACGAGCTCGATCGATACGTCGCCACGTACACGAAGCAATCGGCTCGAGCAGCCAAGGCCGCCGCATCCTCGAGCACCGTCAGTGACGCCATCGTGAATGTGCCACTCCGCTACGAGTCGTTCCTCAAAGTCTTTGAGGCAGTCGAGAGCGAGAATGCCAGCGTCGCCACTACCAAGCACGAGGGCACGGCGAGTGCTTTCGAGACGGCGCTGGAGATACCGTCCGTGCCGTCGAGCGAGATGCTCGATGCACCGCAGTACAACGTGCCGAGTCTCGAGGAGATGGGCTACTCGCTGAACGACGTTCGAGTGCTCTATCCTGGCGGAGAGCTCGAGGCACTACGTCGCTTCCGCGAGCACATCAACGCCAACGAACCATCGAGCGTGCGTTGGGTGTGCGGCTTCCGTAAGCCACAGACGCGACCGAATGCGCTCGAGCCCGACACGACCGTGCTGTCGCCGTACCTCAAGTTTGGCTGTCTCTCAGTGCGTACTATGTACCGCGAATTGAAGGCCATCTGTGCCAAGGCGCCCGATGGCAAGTACTCGCGACCGCCCGAGTCGTTGATCGGTCAGCTGCTGTGGCGCGAGTTCTTCTACCTGGTCGCGTACGTGGTTCCGAACTTTGATCGTATCGACGGCAATCGAATCTGTCGGCCGATACCATGGAGCGACGCACACGACGAGCGCTCGATCGCGATGCTCGAAGCATGGGAGTTCAGTCGCACGGGCTATCCGTTCATCGATGCCATCATGAGCCAGCTGCGCACCGAGGGCTGGATCCATCACCTGGCACGCCATGCCGTCGCGTGCTTCCTGACACGCGGCGATCTGTGGCAGTCGTGGGTCGAGGGTGCGCGGATCTTTGATCGGTACCTGATCGACGCCGACTGGAGCCTCAACAATGCCAATTGGATGTGGCTCAGCTGCTCGGCATTCTTCCATCAGTACTGGCGCTGCTACTCGCCCGTGGCGTTCGGCAAGAAGACCGATCCCAAGGGCGACTACATTCGCAAGTACGTGCCGGCTCTCCGTCGAATGCCGGACGCCTACATCTACGAGCCATGGAAGGCGCCGGCACTCGTACAGCAGCAAGCTGGTTGTATCATCGGGCGAGACTATCCACGTCCGATCGTCGACCACACCGAGATCTCGAAAGCCAACATTGCTCGAATGAAGGAGTGCTATGAGAAAGCTCCCGAGTCGGATCCTGCTGCTACCTCTACCACGTCGAGCTCCACAAAACCGACAACAACAACGGCATCAACAACGGCATCAACATCATCGGGTCCGTCAGGCAGCAGCAAGCGAGCTCGGTCCGATAGCTCGAGCAGTGCAGAGCCGCCTCCTCCTGCGAAACGTCCATCGAAACGGTCATGAAATCCGACTCGATATTCGCCTCGAATAAATAGTCAGTTAGACAAAGAGAGAGCTGGCTGAGTTAGACGGGTGGCTCTCCACAGGTTCAGAGGGTTCACGGGGTTCAGGGGGTTCAGGGAGTATTTCGGAGGAGGACGGAGACGAGGACGGAAGCAGAAAGCAACACGAGCTCATATACACAGTAATTTGCTATGGTTGAAGCTTGTTATTGCGGTATGGTCGACTCTTCTCCGCCTCCAACACGCAACGATTCTCCTTTGTTTCATTCGCTCGCTGCTGCTGCATCCTCCTCTGCGTGTGTGCGTGGGTGCTCTATCTTTATATCTCTTCCGCGGAGCTCAGTCTCTCTCGCATTCATAGCAAGTGTTGGTGTTGTAGAGGTCGTGGGTGACTCGAGTATATTCATCATCATCATGGCGTATCTCGAACGTATCTCGTGTGTGACGATGATGGTGGTGTTGGTGGTCGGTATCTCGGTCTTGATGTGTGGCGGCGGCGCCTTGGCGCAACCGACCATCTCGACGACCTATCCGTACTCGGTATCGAAGCATCGAGTGGGACCGTTTTCGATCGGTAACGAGCAAGCCTCGTTCGCCGTTCCGTTGGCTCCGTACCCGTCGGAGGCGGCCGGTATCGTGTATTGGGGCAAGTGGCTCGTGTACGACGCCAACGACAAGATCGTGCCTCATGGCAAGGTGTTCTTGCATCATATCATGCTCAACGGTGTGGTGTCGGGATCGAGCATCCTCGTGACCGGTAGCAGCGACGAGCGCGCCACGTTCGGACCCGATCTCAAGTACAACTTTGTGATGCCGACCAAGGGACCCGTGACGGTGCAGGGCTCGGTGCTGCTGGTGGGCTACTTCTCGCAGCCGACCGCGGTGTGGATCGAGTACGAGGTGCACTACTACACGGCGGCTCAGATGCCTCCCAATCCGATCAACGTACTCTCGAGTGCGTGCGCCATCACGGTCAACGTTCCCAAGCTCGGCGCCGGTCAGATCTTCAACCAGACCGCCGAGTGGAGCATGCCGGTCGACGGCTACCTCATCACCGGCGTCGGCCACTTGCACGTCGGCGGCGTCGCCGTGCGCTTGATCGAGCAGGGGACCGGCACCCAAGTGTGCACCTCGCCCGCCTCGCACTTTACGCAAGACGAGCTGCCATGCTTCATCGAGTGTCCCAACGAGTGCTCCAATGGCCCCACGACCTACCCGGCTCTCAAGCACATTGAGCACTGCGACATCTACCGATGGTACCCGGCCGGCACCAAGTTCACGATGGACGTCGCGTACGACGCCGTGTGCTCGTTCTCGGGCGGTCACGGCCACTTGTACATGTGGTATGCTCCGGCTCCGCGACCCATGAACTAACGTCACACCTGCCGGTCATTCGTTCGCTCCTCCCTCGCCTCTCGCTTGCTCACTCGCTTCGGTTATCCTTGTCGTCTTGCACGTACAACGTGTGACTGAGTGAGTGAGTGAGTGTGTGTGCGCGTATGGATGATAACCCGTACATCCATCCATATGTCTGTGTGAATTGTTTTGTTTTTGTTGATGATGTTATTGGTGTGACGATGTACAACCGGTTATTAACAACGTTGTGCTGACTTTGAACGTGGAGGCTGCATTCAACTCTCCTCATCATAATCATCATCATCATCACTGCTATCGTCGTACGGACTACACACGCCGAGTTCGCACGCTTCACATCGTGCGCTATCATGCTGCTTCTTGCGATCAATCATGCCGCTCGGTTGCGCGTGATGCTTCGGATAGTTGAGCCACATCGCCTTGGGACGCGACCGCCCCTCGCAGCCTTTGCAATTCTGCCCGTAAATCTTGAAGGCTCGACTCGAGAACCACTCTCGCGGGCACTTGGAGCATACGAAGAAGCCGAACAGCGGCTTGTCCTCGAGCGCCGAGGGGATGTACCGGGTGAGCACCCATCGGCCCTCGGCGTCAGGCGCACGGCCGCGTGCCGCACGCTTGAGGAGCCGCTGTTCGTACTTTTTGCGCTTGCTGGTGCCAGGAGCTCGCGAATCGTGTGCGCCTGAAGTCGAGGACGCTGTCGGTCGCGGGGTAGGTTGTGGTTGTTCGCGGGTACTCGAGGTCGAGGTTGCAGTGGTTGGCTTTGAACGCGAGGGTACCACC
>ERZ778026.3878-NODE-3878-length-12385-cov-5.763828_pt1 | contig 12385 bp, 22 predicted proteins | sample MGYA00375756_ERZ778026 | MGnify/ENA primary metagenome ERZ778026 (study PRJEB29350, sample SAMN05389820) | bioreactor metagenome | isolation source: Ammonium sulfate bioreactor | place: South Africa: University of Cape Town | collected 2014-02-18 ... | reverse complement strand
TATTTGTTTTTTTTTTTTTTTTTTTTTGGGGGGGTGTTAAAACGACTGCATTTCGTCAAAAAATAGTACATAAAGCCCCAAACATCACCAATCTCCCCAATAGATGGAATCCGCTGACCAGATAGCGAGCACCGACGAGATACGGAGCAAGGAAGCTCGAGCACCCGCCGACGTCCTCGTGTTATACGAACCAACCGCAGGTGGATCATGTTGCATGTGCTTCTCCGCGACAAAGTATCACCCGAGTCGATTCCCAAAGAGGAGCCATTGAAGTTGCCCAACACCTTCAACGACTGGTGCGAATGGCGGGACGAGAATGCGAAGCGACCGGCACCATCATGTTCTCTGAATCTCAGGACAACTCGACTGACATGCTGATCGAGAGTCTATGGATCGAGAAACCCTACAGACGACAGGGCTTCGGCACCCGTCTGGTGGAGGATGAGGGGCGTGTGCCGACAGAAGGGACACTCGCGCATGCTGGCTGCCACTCAATTCAGGGCCAAGGCCAGTGCTGCCGCCAGTGACTACGACTGTCTTGCCTTCAAGCCTCTTGTTGCTGTGTGTTGTGGAGATCATTGTCGATTATGTTGTGGTGTGGGGTTGGTCGCCTATATCTTCTCCATGCAGAAGCAAGCGCCGGTATGATGAGATTCCTATTGGCCACGAAGCTCCAGACAAAAATGGTTACGGAACAAGAAATTGGTGTGCGGCTTACTGTACCCGCACCAGATCTGCGATAAAAATTCCCGTTACTCGCACTTGGTTGCACAATACGCTCTCCTCCACTGGTTTTTTTTCTTCTTCAAAATAGGTAAATGGTCATTTGTATGGGATTTGGTTTGCTGTTCGGATTCAGACCACTTCCACGAAAAGGCAAGGCAGAGGTGTGTTAGTTGCCCGTAACCTCTTCCTCATGTCCAGTCGACAAAACATCCTAGTGAGATGGACCAAGCGGATTCCCTTCCATCAATGGTCTCGCCATGTGTCGGGGTCAAGGGAGACCGAATTTTTTCTGGTGGGCTGCATATCGACAGGATTGAGCTCAAGAGGTGCTACTCCATTATTGATCCTAATTAAGCTAAAGAGAAAGAGGGGGGAAAATGGTGAGTAGGTGGTGAAGAGACACGTGGCGCGTCGTGCTACCTGTCGTGGTTGGTTGTTGGGAAAAAAAATCTCGCCCTGAACCCTACTCCCATGGTCGGGGGAGGGCTAATTGTTGTGCCAAAAACATGCCTCCTTGGATTGCCCCCACTTCTTAGAAATGGAGAAAATCGACTTTGTGATGAGCATCAACATTCTATGTGTGTACTTCTTTCACTATGGTGTCAGGATGTTAATGGTGCCATTACTGTGTTTGTTTTGGTGCAGAATAGTCAAATCTAAAGAAAAAATTTGAAAATCTGGGAAGAGGATATAAAAATTTCCCTTCAAATCCAAATTTTGGTGCCCACAAATTACGTAATTTAATATGTATGCTTTCTGTCTATGGCTTTACTAACTCCGGCTTATGTGTCTGGCGTAATATGTTTAGACTTCAGTAACCTTAATAATATGGGCATAGCGAAAAAAAAAAAAAAGTCAACGAAAGGAAGGAGAAAGGAAAGCAGAGAACAGAGTTTCAACATCCTTTTACCCTGTTATAATTATTTCACGAACGAAAGGCATGGACGACAAGAGGGCCTGCAGCCTCTGCAGGCGCGACCACAAGATCTGCGACGGCGAACGTCCGTGCTCTCGCTGCGCCCAAAAACAATGGGAGTGCCGCAATGTCATGAAAAGGGGACGGCCAAGAAAAGATGGTGGCACCCACCGCTCTACCTCTCAGATGGGGCACCCAAGCCCAAAAGATGGAGGATGCACATGGTGGAACCTCCTGCAGCGCTGCCGATCATCTCACCTATTTCGGCATCCTCATCTTGTGTCATGTCACAAGTCGCCTTCTCCTCATCCTTGGTGCCGATTGCACCAATGCCTCAACCATCAGTGAAGGGTGACGCGATCCAATCGCAGCAACAACAACAACAACAACAACGAAATAATAATAATAATTCTCAACAACTCCTTCTGAGTGAGCTCATTCAGGAGGTTCAACGGCTCCGCCAAAACACAACCCAGTTGAAAGAAACGCACAAGGTTCTTACTAAACAATTCGAAAGCATCGACACAACAGCAAACAACACGTCGCAGAGCATCCGGCTGCCTATGGGCGCTCGCTTGTCCTACGCGCCTTTTGTGATGCGGTATCCCCTGCGCCCTCATGCATTGGTCAAGGCGGAAGTGGTTCCTGGACAATTTCAACCGGGCGTGCTATTGGAGAGGGCTATCGATTTGAACGGCAAATACGGCAAATTGCTGGGGTATCACTATGTGAGTGTCCTTTTTGGTATTAGAAGCTAACATTCCTGACTTCTCCCAAAGGAGGAGTTCCAGAAAGTGGCGTATCATGAATCTGTGCTGCCAAGGGCCGATCCCAATAATGCACTTGAGCTGAACGAGATACTTCGTAATCTTAGGTGTGTTGGCCATCGGGTTGTTTCAAAGGAGCCTATTTTATAATAACATCGCCTTTACTGCAGATCCCAGCAGCCTGTAAGCCCTATCATCTCTTGTAAAGTAACGATGCTGAACAAGCGCGGAGTGTTGTTGGAAGTCACTGCCGAGAGACAATTTTTCTACAACGATTTAGGGGAGCTGTCGTTCATGATCTACTGCATCAACTGCGTGCAGAGGCGGCCCCAGTGCGCGAAGCCTCTTCCACCAAGTTCTCGGGCCGAGGAGATACTCGAGGCTGTGGCAAGAAGCAGGTATACCACATAGCCCTGGGATAGTGTTCCTTGTTGATCGGTGCTCATGCTGTCCCTGAGGAGATCCCTTGCCCTCACAAGGTGCACAGGGAGGGTGACTTTGCTGCTCTCCAAGAGACCACCACGTCCACGCAAGAAGATCGAGCTTGATCCGAATCCCGACGAAGCAGTGATCACTGAGACACCCCCACCCCTCCTCTCCATTTGACTATGCTCAGGAAACCTTCATTCTGGGCGCAGAGGTAAGTACTCCCAGGGATGGTGCCCGCCTGTTGGGGGCTACCTGTGCCTACCTCTCCCACCCCCCTCTTGGACCCAGCAGTGGTGGTGGCTTCTCTTCCTCCCCACCCTTACCCTCCACGGGCCCCTGTCGTGCCGACTCTAGCCCCTCCGACATCACCGCGCCCACGCACCCCTTCACAACTACGCCGCCACACTCCACCTCACCTTCAGCATCTTCCGGCCCCCCCCACAGGCCACCATGCACACCCCCCCCCCACCAAGCCCTTGTTGTCCCTACTCCGCCCCACTCCCAACACCACAGCAACCTGCATTGCTCTCACAACCGCTTCAAAGACATCCCTATTTCTCATTCAAGTGTTACTACGAAGGGTCACTGAAGTGGATCAAGGGAGAGTGGAATGCAAGAAACCCACACATTCTTTTCATAGCCGCCAGGGGACCTAAAAGAAGCAGTTGCCGCCCGCTCACAGACCCCTCGATCTCCCTTCTGACTAAGATCATCAACCTCATGGCCTAGAGGGAGATCCCAGAAAAAAAAAAAAAAAAAACAAAAAGAATGCTCCTCGGTCTTACTGGTGGCAGCCTTCACTTCGCGGCGCATCAAGGCGATCGAGACCAACTGTTCGACGGTCAACTGGGGTTTGATCTCCGCCCATCGTTTGAGGTGGATGAGTTGGAGGCTTCCGAGATCTCCTCAGGCACGTTCCCTCTCCTTCAAGGCCTCAAACAACGGGCCGAGTAGCTCCTCCATCATCAATTGATGAAATGGCTCAAGCTTCCGGTTCCTGGTTCACCGGTTAGTTGCACGGGTTTAGAATCTACGCAATCAAGGCAAACGAATCCAACTCCGAGTTTTGTACCAGCCCGAGGTTGTCTGCCTCTATGAATGTGAATGACGAGCCTTCCTCCATCAAGGAGTGCTTTTGGGTTGAGGGAATAGTGATGGAGTGTGAAGGTGTTGGACATGTCATGGACTCATGGGGGAAAAACTCGGAGATCGAAATGTGCTTGAGCACGAGGGATTGCCTCGCATCTCCAAGGAGATCCTCTCCACGTAATAGCACCGTCAGAATGTTCTGAGGGATGGAACACCTCATTTTAGGGGTCAGATATTGAGCTCTGGTTTTTTTCATTGGTCGGAGGTGTAATAATTTTTTTTTTTCCCAGTCAGCACGGGAAATAAGAACATTCTACCAGATTAATTTGATTGAGAGCTGAGCAGTTCAAAGGTTAAAGGCGAGTGTTGGAAGCTGTTCCACTCAATCACTCTTAGACTACCTTTGCAGCTGCTAGGACGAAGGTGGCTTAGAACTATTTGGCATTCTACAGAGGAAGGAGACGGCAGAACAGACAAGGACTCTGAATGTCGGCAGCAGATGCTAAACATTCCAGTGGCACAACTCCATCAATTTTCCCTCGACAGCGACGGGGAAAAAAAAAGGCATGCGAGATCTGCAAGGTTGCACACAAGGGCTGCGACGGCAATCGTCCCTGTGCACGCTGTGTCGGCCTAGGATTAAGCCATCGATGTAACCCGGAGGAGTCTGCAAAAACCGATAAGCAAAAGCGTGCGATCAAATTCACATCTTATTCGGCACACGATTCCACCGCCACCCCTGCAACTGCTACAGCCAACTCAACAGGTTACGCGAACGCTCCCCAGATCATTGGATCTGGCTGCATTATTTGACCGGTACTAACTCCGGAGTTTTCTATGGATCCTCCTACAGCAATAGGTGGGCGAAGTGATCTGCAACAGAAATTGAAGATGCTGCATGATGGCATAGAGAGGCAGGCCACCTTGGGTGGAGAGGGAGCGCAGCGACAGAGGAAGGGAGAAAGAAGGAAGCCCAGGCCCGAGGAACAGAAATTTTCGTTTAGGAAAAGAGCGCGCTTGACTCCGCAGGAACAACTACCCCCGCAACCATCTAAAGATGAGGAACCAGAAATGAATCCTTCAGCTGCGGAGGAAGATGCTTCCAGTCCCTCGGATCGTACCCCGCCTCAGGAGACATCGGCTCCATCTTCCATCGAAAATGTCGAAGAGGTGAAGGTCAAAGAGCATCCGATACATTTTATCCCAATTCCGCGCCGGTACTATTCGGCACCGCATCAGCACATACAGGGTACCTTATCGTCTCTGGAGGCGGAGCATCCCGCTCCTCTCTTCCTCACCCCTCCGGAGCTGTCCATTGACAGTGCAGGATGGCTTTCGGTGTTACAGGAGGTGGAAAGCGAGTTTGAAACCAGCAAGGAGAGCGACGAATCAGAGGGCGCCTCATGGATGCAATTAATGTCCCTTCATCGGGACGTACCCGGACAACTCTTTGCCGCCTGGTTCCTTTCACCCTCTCCACATCCCTTCATTACAGACCCCGACGGCAGCTGAGGGAATACATGGCAGCCCCTGGCTCGCGCCATTGGAGGTTTCTTCAGACCGGAGAGGAGCCGGTCAGGAATAAGCTGTTTATATAAATAAAGAGTTGCCTGTACATAAACATGAACAGATATATATAATACATCTTGGGGAGGGTAAAATGAATACAATCAGGTTGTCTAGCATATTTTACAAGGACAGGAGGAGATAGGATACGAACTTCTTCTGAAGCTGCATGTTTCCGAAGGATTTCATGCATCTGCAAGCTGTCGGGGTTGGGGGAGGCGAGGAGACAGCCAGCGAAGACGATGGACAGGTTCTCGATATCCAAGCGAGTGAGTTTCTGCGCGTTTTCGTTGAGGAGATTCTCCTGCAACCACCATATAATTGAAGAGCAGGACCTGTCTGTTGAGGGAAGGCAGTTTATCCTCCACTATCTTTGATGATCATTCGTGGCTCCTCCGCACATTTGATACAACCCCCATAGAGCGCATAAGGGATGACGGGATCCTTGAGGTTGCGCAGAAACTCCTTGAATAGATTTGCGACGTGGTGTGTTGTCGACGGAAGCTGTTGTTACGGGACTTGGGGAGGCCCTAGACGTTGAAATTGCTTTCGTTGAGCTATTGTCTGAGTTGTATGAGTTCGGTTTCGTGGCCGGGCACCTGGAAAAATGCCTTCGAGGTTCAGACCTCCGACGAGAGTGTCCGTCAGAGGCATTAGCGCGATTGGGATGCCGACGGAGGAAGTGAGGGAGGGGTGGAGTTTTGTTTGCATCTGCATTATTGTGTCCAACGTCAGGCGGTTGTTGGGGTCAAAGAGGCCCTTCAGATTTGTAGCACTCTTGCAGAAAATCATCAGGAAGCCATGGTCGGGTATAATCGGAGAAATGATGTCTAATAGTTTGTTTTTTTGAGTTAAAAAGCATAGAACAAAAAAGAAAAAGAGAAGAAGAAAAAAAGAAAAGAACAAGAGAAAGAGGAGTACTTAACTTACGTTATATCAGCGGAACGGATACGGATGGCAGATTTTTTGTTTAATAGGTGATGCAGGAAGAGAGCGAGGGTCGGAACTGTATATAAAGGGAGAGGGGGAAGGAAATGAGTATATCCAAGAGAGGAGAGAGAAGAGGAGGGAGAGCGAGATAGGAGTCTTACAAAGATAGATGGATTTGATTTTCAAGGGAGGCCTGTTTGACGAATGCGGTGCGTCGATCTTTGGTCGGAGATCCTGTAGACGCGGAGGAGTTGTTGGGGGCGGGGGAGGTGTGGATGGTCCGGTGGGAATTCTCCTGCTGCTGCTGGGTGCGCGCACCTTCTTGATCACGCTGGAGAGATCCTTCTCGGTCAGGGATTGGGCCTTGTTCATCTTGATGACATGCCAAATCCTTTTCCTCGAAAGATTTTAAATACCTTTGATTTGGATTTAAATTATTTAACATAGCAAGCAAAGTTAGTATAAATGAAGATAAAGTAAAAAAAAAAATTAATGAATTAGAAATATTAATATTATTTTAATAAATACAAAAACAACAAAAAAGAGTAAAAAGAGAGTTAAAAAATACTAAATACAAACAAAAAAAAAAAACTAATATATAAAGTTTTAAAATATACACATTGTTAATGTTATAAAAAAATTTACAAAATTTTAGAATATAAACACTGTAATGATTTAAATATATAAAAGAGTGTATTATTAAAAAAATAGTTTATGTTATTTTATAATATTCATTTTATAAACTCCTTGGATTCACTCTTGTTTAAAGAAAATAATAAAATACTTATCACTAAAATAGCATCTTTTTCATTTTTGTTTTTTCTATTAAAGTTAATTAAATTTGCTCGGTAACTTTCATTCACAGAATTTCATGTACGTGATTGGTTCTACAATGGCCTCTCCAAGGCTTATTTCTATCTCTTGATAGGACAAGACAAAAAAAAAAAAAAAAAAAACATCTCTGGTGCCGTAGTTTAGATAGCAAAAGTTAAACCAGCACAAAGAGGGTTACCTTGTATCCTAGGTCGGGGCCAAGGTCAGGTGCCCACCAGATATCATCGTCGTCTTCCTCGGCCATCTTTGGAGAGCAATTACCACTCCATCTGCATCTTCTGAGTGAGATTGCGCATCCACGTGCTTCGTTCGCATTTGCATCCATCCGATGCGTATTCGGAGGACGAGGAAGCAAGGTCTCCCCCCCCCCCACAACACCCATCTCTCCTCTTTCTTTCTCTCTCTTCCTTGCTATTTGTTCATTCCCGATAATAATCATGTTCCAAAAAGAAATGACTTGATTTTACGGAACCCCAAAGTTTACCAAATCAGGCATAGTGCGGGTTACCAAAAGCAGATAGAAAAAAAAAGGAGTGGGTCATCGTCATGGATCTAATCAACCTCAAACAACAGGGGAAAAAAAAAAAAAAACAAAAGGCTGCTTGAACACTGTGAGAGCGAAATGGATGCTGGTGTGGAGTGGAAGGACAGAATAGTTTTCTTTCTGAATGGAGATAAGGTGGAAGTGGATAGCTTCGATCCCTCGCTGTCTGTAGCGGATTACCTGCGCCATAATTTGGGTCTCACAGCCACCAAGGTAGGATGCGGCCAAGGATTGTGTGGTAAGTTTCCTCTGCAACATGCTTCATCCTTTAATCATACGATGGATCTCATGAAATCCTTTTACACAGGTGCATGTACCGTGATGCTCTCGAATTACGACGGCAGCAGCAAAAAGATATCGCATCGCTCTGTAAACGCCTGCCTCCTGCCTTTGTGGTACGTCGATCACAAAGCCATCACTACTCTGGAAGGTCTTGGTGCTGTTGTATGTTGCATTCCTCCTTGTTCTTTTCTTTCATCAATGGACCCTTGCATTAACAATCTTTGTATCGCCAAGAGGGGACGCAAAGGCCCAAAGCATGCAATACAAGAGCGTTTTTCCATGGCACATGGTATTTTAGGTTTGTTATTAATGGGAATTTGAGTCAATTTCTCAAAGCATCACAATGTGGATTCTGTACCCCTGGCATGGTGATGGCCTTCTATAGTCTTATGAGGAGCCATCCTGAGGGTCTCAACGAAGAGCAAATAAAAGAGAACCTGGTGAGTTTATTAGGGAGTACCTCCTATTTCCTTGTACTATTTTTATTATTTTATTGTTTATTTTATTTCATTTTATCGTATTTTATTTTTTTTTTATTTTTTTTTGGTTTTAATTGCTGTCTGATGTAGTGAATCTTTCTTTCAGGATGGCAACTATTGCAGATGCACTGGCTACCGCCCCATTTTGGGTATGGGCATACATATTACAATTGCTGCTTATTCACATCTATGATACAGATGCAATGAAATCTTTTGCAAAGGATCACGTTTGTAAGGATGCACCAACACACGATGAATCTGGCAGACATCATACCCATAGCATAGGTTGACCACCTCCCCCCCCAATAAGTCTAGTATCAAAAAAAAAAAGGATAGCGAAGATTATTATACTAACCTATCTAACAGGATTGGATGGGCACAAATTGAAGCCGTTTGATTTGGCTTCGGAGCCAATATTCCCGCCGTATTTGATGACCCACTCCCCTTCCAACCTGCACACCAAAGGGGATGCCATTGAATTCTTCCGTCCCGTTGCTATGAAAGGTGCATTCTCCTACAAATTCTAATACTCATGGCTTTGCCGCAGCTTTTCTCGAATTACGGAGCAAATACCCTGAAGCTATCATAGTGAGCGGGAATACCCGGAAGTGCGTTGTTTGTGATTTTCTCCATTAACTCCCTCTTGACTATCCTACTCAGGCTCAACAATTTCCACAACGTTTCCCCGACAACCCTGATCTCCGTCTCTTCCATCCCTGAATTGCTCAGGGTTCGTGTGACTGGTAGTAACCCTAAACCCCCCCCAAGCAATCTCTTTGCGCACCTACTTTTTCTTGATCTAGACACCGGAGTAGACGTCGGGGCGGCTGTCACAATCGCTGAGGTGCGAAGTGCATTGAAGGATGTTATCGCTACACATCCGGTATGTAGAAAAATAAATATTTTAACATAAAAAAAAAAAAAAAAAAAAAATTTTAAAAAAAAAAAAAAAAAAAAAAAAAAAGAGAGAAGTATTTACACATTCACTCCGCAGGCAAGCAAAACAGCTTCGCTGAAAAATATAGAGGAACACTGGAAATGGATAGCTGGTACTCAAGTCCGCAACCTGGCATCCATAGGCGGGAGGTTTGAATACTCGAGATTCTTTCAGGGCCCATCTGATCGTTCTTCCCTCGTTTTTTTTGTAAAAGCTTGGTGGTGGGTCATGTTTGGGGAGGCCAAGAAGCGTCGGACGTGGTCCCTCCGTTGGTCGTTGCAGGAGCGACAGTTAGCCTGTTATCTGCCAGAGATGGGTCTTCGCGAGAACTTCCTCTCGTTCAATTTGTCAAAGGAAGCAACAAGGTCGATCTTCATCCTCACGAAGTCATTGTTACTGTTCATATCCAACAAGATTAAGCCTTCCCCATTAAGCGCGACATGCTGATTGATATCGTTCTTTAACTTCCTGGCCAAATATCCCATTTAGCAGAGAGCATGAGCATTACTTCGCGCACAAGCAAGCAGGGAGACAGACCTCATCTGCCTCCATCATCACTGCTGCAGCCCGCTTCCAGTTAGAAGAGGTCAGCAACACTCTTACAATCACTTGGATGCATAGGAGTGACTGCATTTATCTCGATATATATTTTCCTAACCCCCTTTCATCCACCCAGTCAGGGGATGCACAAAAATTCAGGATCAAAGAGACGACTTTATGCTTTGGAGGTCTTGCTGCGGCAAAAACGTTCCTATCTGTTCTTGTCCTTATTGCCACATATTTCATGGATGAGTAGGCTATTGTAATATAACTTCGCAGGGCTCCACACACATCAACAGCTCTTGTAGGGTTAGGCCTTCTCGAAGTGAGGAATCATTTGCCAAAATTATTCGATTTATTGAAACAGGTAATCAGAGAGAAAATGACCAGCCTTTTAACAACTGATATTCAGGATTACCCGCTTGTCACTCCCACAGGAGAAATGAAGGCATCGCCGCAGGATGCACAATATTATCCCTTGGAATCCAGTACTGAGTACAAATACTCCTTAGCTATGGGCATATTCTTCAGGTTCTTTAACCAGTTGGTTGTAGATGTACATCTCCTGAACCATTTTCTTACTTTCCAATACCTATTGCTAATCCCTTTGCCTGTCAGGCCTTGCATGAATGTAATGCATTCCCAAAGTACAAGTCGGCGGTAACCAGAGGCAGCCAAAAGTTTCCGTCTCCAGTGGAAGGCAGTTCTCCCTTGTATAAAGTGCATGCCCATCACACCGGAGATCTTCATACAACAGGAGAAGCTGTAAATACTCTCTCTCCTCTCCCTCTTATACTTCTCCTCTCTCTCTCTCTCACACACACACTCTCACTCTCTGGTAATCATATGCTTCTTCAGTTATACACAGACGACATTTCAGAGGTAAAGGGAACATTGCACGCGTGCTTGGTTTTATCTACAGTGGCGCATGGAAGAATTCTGTCTATAGATGCATCAGAGGCGGAATCAGCTAAGGGAGTGGTGGCTTTCTTTGGGGCTGAAGATGTTCCCATCAACGTTGGAGAAATGTTCGGAGATGGGGAGCTCTTTGTCTCCAAGGAGGTGGTGTACTACGGCCAACCATTGGGTGCTGTCGTTGCAGATACCAAGAAGCGAGCCGAACGTGCTGCCAAACTTGTCAAGGCAAGAAAAAGGGGGTAAAAAAATTAGCATATTGACGTAGCATTCAGGTGGTGTACGAGGAACTTCCGGCTCTTATTACCATTCAGGAGGCACTAGCAGCTGACTGTAATCAGCACCTCCCCTTTTACTCTCATCTAGCTCACATACGTACCCTGTCAAAGCGCTTTTTCCTGTGTTGCCAATGTTTGAGGACAAAATTGTGAAAGGAGATGTAGAACAAGGCTTCTCCAAGTCTGACGTAGTCGTGGAAGGCGAATTTGAAATTGGTGGGGCATTCCATTGGTAAGTTAGTAAGCGCAGTGATGCAAACTTGTTGGGAGACACTATATTTGAAGGTACATGGAACCTCAATCAGCCTATGCACACCCGAGGGAGGACGGAGGTCTTCTTGTCTATGCAACCAGTCAAGGTGCTGGCATGACACAAGAACGGGTCCGTGTTCTGTTAAATGAATTTCTCACCTGTCATGCTGATATCACATCGATACAGATCGCGCGTGCACTTGGCGTTCCCGTTAATGCTGTGGTCGTCCAGGTTAAGAGACTGGGCGGGTCGTTTGGTGGCAAATCCACAAGGGATCACATCATCATAGGTTACCAGCGAATTGAACCCTGATAGAAAGATTCAAATCTTGCATTTCCCTCTCCCACACAGCTGCTTCGCTTGCCGCTTGGAAATTGGGTAAACCGGTGAAACTGACCCTCGACCGCATGACCGACATGCTTTTTGCCGGCACCAACGCCCCTCATCTTTTCCAGTACAAGGTACTGATGGTACATATCGACACAACTTAACTGAGCTTTCACTGTGTTAAGGTCGGCGCTACCAAAGATGGCAAGCTTCAGGCTGTGAAGATACATGTAACACACAATCTTTAGATAGTAAATAAGAAGCTAATTATTTATTTATTTTTTTTTTTGTTGATGTAGGCCTTTGCCAATGGAGGAGCCGCGATGGATTTCAGCTTGGGTATGATTAGTGAGACTCTGAAGCACGTGGACAATAGCTACCATATCCCACACTTTTATGGCGAAGGCACATCTCTATTTTAAATTCAAAATAACCAATATAACATATTTAAATAGGAAGGGTAGTTAAAACCAACATTGCCACGACCAAAGCATACCGAGGAGCTGGCATTCCGCAAGGCATAGGTGCCTACCAACCCTAACTCAACAGTTGTATTGCAGTACACTAACTCAA
>ERZ778026.3868-NODE-3868-length-12418-cov-96.071504_pt1 | contig 12418 bp, 17 predicted proteins | sample MGYA00375756_ERZ778026 | MGnify/ENA primary metagenome ERZ778026 (study PRJEB29350, sample SAMN05389820) | bioreactor metagenome | isolation source: Ammonium sulfate bioreactor | place: South Africa: University of Cape Town | collected 2014-02-18 ... | reverse complement strand
AGAGAGAATGAAGATTCGAGCTTTCGCGTTTCTAACTGAAACCACATCGTCAGGAACAATTACATGAACTTTCTTTGTTCTCTTGTTAGATTGCTTTCGTCAAATATGAATCTTGATATGGTTTGTCGTGATAGAAGAAATAAGAAGATAAAATGCGACCATAACGACAATTTTCTTTTTCTTTTCTATACAATGTCTAATGATCTATATCATTGGATAATAGCCAATTGCGTCGACTTCTATGTACATATTGTTTCGAATTACTTTTTTTCAATCATTTGCTGTTAATAAATATTTTATTATCGAGATAAAACTCGTTCTATTAAGAAATATTTCTTCAGTTATTTATCAAGCTCTCTCCCAATGTCTATAATGTCTCATTAGTTTCAATTGACAAATATCACGAAATAGAAAATATATGTGTTATTATATGAAGTAATGCGAAATAATTAGTAAATAAACTGATAAATGACTGCGATGCAATAACTATAGAATTCGTCAACTTTGAACTTCCATTGTTTGATAGGATATACTAGAGATTTTATAGCGGATTTTTATTCTAAAAGATTCGAATTCGATGATCTCTGAGCTCCACAATACGTAGGACAAAATAGATAAGCATTTAAGTAAGTAGAGTGTATGAGAGACTTTAGTAAGGATTGGTGTAACTTACTCGCCAATCATTAAAGTCATTGAGTCGAAATTGTGAAATATTTGAAAACGGCTAGTATAATGATTTATCTCATGTTATTCATTTCTTAAATCTGTGAATCACGCTAAACGTAAAAAAAACTCATCGGCTAAAAAAGTAAAATGAGCAATTCATTTGCTGAACAATTAGCTAATGCCAAACTGAAACCAAGCAAAGACAAAACAAAAGATTTTAGTGATCCAAAACTAGCAGGTATGGTAAATTATTTTTTGTTTGAAATAGTAATATTCTAATGTTCCACATATTTTGTATGTAGGTTTTATGACTAAAGATGAAATAAGCACATATCAGAAAAATGCATTGGATGCAAACATTGAAGAATGGCAAATGTTACTCGTTAATGGTATTCGATAAAACAACTCTCTTCTATTTTGTGCATAATAGTTTATGATTTAAATTGTAGAAACATTTCCTACAGTTTATTGTCCGATAGATCGTTCGGATGCAAAACATTTCATTCGAATATTTGAAAATTATTTTCAAAAGTTACATAACGAACAATTATTCGATCAAATCCGTGACCGAGCGAAATCTTGGCTTGAGAATGACGATCAAGAAACAAAACAATGGTACGAACAAATCAAACAACGTCTTCAACAAGCAATGAATCAAGCATTTCCCAATCATTCCGATGGATTTTTCGTCAAAACATCATCACGTAGCGCCAAAGATGCTTGTGTTTTTCGACAAGATTTTCTCGATCTCTACAAAACCGAACTATCAAAAACCGCAGATCCATCACAAGAAAACTGTCGTATCATCGCTCTTCTCAATGCGGCTTTTCTTTCTCTACGTGTGTCTTGTGCCGATGACGTTCTCTCAATGTTCGTTGTTAGCGAACGTATCTATCAAGATATGCTATTAGCTACCGAAGCACAAAGCTCTTCGGATGAATTGTTCAAAGAAAATTTCATCATTCGTCCATTTCTTCCGATTGACATCGATATGGAATTTCGTGGATTTGTCTACGAACAACGTTTAACTTGTTTATCACAGTACAATTATTTAATCTATTCGCCACGTTTATGTCAACAAAAGCAACTCGTTCTCGAGAAAATCACCGAATTTTTTAATCAAACTGTCAAACCGAAATTGAATCGATTTAAATCGAAAAGTTATGTTATTGATTTTGCATTGACAGGCAAAGAAACTGTCGATTCAATGAAAGTTTGGGTTATTGAATTGAATCCTTTTATGGAAACAACCGACGGCGCGTTGTTCAGTTGGCAATCCGAGAGAAATCTACTCGAAGGACAACAAACAAATGAAAACAATCAACCGATCTTTCGTCTCACAGAAAAAGCTCGACCAGGTTCCTGGTCGATGTTACCTAATTCTGTTCGGCAATGGGTTCAAAATGAGAAATAAAACTATCGTCAAATCATTTTTTCTTTCTAATCCAAAAAAAAACGAACGAACACACAAAGCGAGTTGTTGAGATTGTCATAACAATAAACGAAAAAAAAAATAAATACAAACGGTGAATTCAACCACCAAAAAGACTAAATATACACATGCGAAAATGTTGTTCAAGATAGTTTTTTAGCTGGAATAACTGTTCGATGTTGATGTCTCATTTCGACTAATTCTTTTAATAAAACGCGTTTTTCGGTTTCTAATTGTTTGATTCGATCGTCTTTTGTTTTGATTTGTTGTTGATATTGATTCGTTGTACCATTGAATGATGACGATGAAAGAGAACTAGACGAACGATCCGATGATTTCTAAATCAAAAACTCAACATTCAATTGCAAATCTCTTCGTTGTCGATCTACTTTCGAATCGTAATTCGATTCAGCAACAACTGTACTCGCTAGTTTAAGTAGATCAGCGACTAAATCTCGATTATAAATCGGTTCTGGTGCCATTCCAGTCGTCTAAATGAACAACAAACAGTCGATTCGATTCGATTAAAAATCAGAAAAAAAACAAACTTCAGATGTTGACAAATGAATGCAATACGAACGTTGTTTCTCCTTCATTTCTTGAAGTCGTTCGGTTAAATAGATCTTGACTCGATCAAGTGTGTCACTTGTTTGAAGAAGAAGATCACGTTCGATTTCGAATCGTTTCATCGCTCGAACCATCGAGAAATCGATTTCGGTATTGTGAATCGTGTTTCGTCGTGTTGTCATTGAAATCGACGGATTGGCCGCGTAGATATTCGTATTTTGTTTGATTGGTTTTTGAACGAAAAATTTCTTTCGATGTCGAACGGGAATAACCGTGTTTTCATGTGAATGATAATGATTCTGTTCGCTGCCGTTGTAACTTCGGTAGACAACGGGAATTTGTTGTTCGAGTTTCTTCGGGGTTGGCGTGACTACGACGACGCTCGTCGAACGGTTCAATGGAAATGAGACAGGCGGAGCGGGACGAGTGACTTTGGGAACGATGATCGGCGGGGTTGAGAGTGAAGATAATGAAGATTCGGAGGTCGATGGAGGATGTTTGGTTGAAGATAAAGATCTTTCGATGACATTTAAAAGTAAATCGAATGTAATCAAATAACGATTTGGTTTGGATTCGATTTCGAGTTCATGTAGAATGTCGGTTGTTGATGATGACGAATTGTCAAATGTAAATGAAGGCGTCCAATAACGTTTGAAAACATCAAATGGTACGTAACCACAATGTGTTTTATCGAGAATAGAAAATAATTGACGTAATGAAGAAACAAATGTGCCAGGAAGTGACGAAGATATTCCTGATTTTAAATGATTTGTACTTGTCGATGAAGAACAGATTTGAGGAGGATGAGACGGAGGAGGTGGTGGCGGTGGTGCTCGAGTTTTCATTGACTGTGGACGTTGATTTGCATGAATTTGTTCTTGTTGTTGTTCGTTCATTGCTTCTTGATCATCAATAGGTGACGAAACACATCTAGCCGAAACAAATGAATCTCATTTCGAATATTTGTTAGATTATAAATAAAAACTTAATTAGAAAAAAGGAAAGAGAGAGAGAGAGAAAAATCGAACCTTGAAGCGACCATAAATTACATCTTTTCGACGAGAATTATTCAAAATTTAAATTTTTATTTTATTCTCAACTTGAAAGAATTCGATCTTTCTTTTTTTTTCTTCGTCTTCTGTTTCGTGTCGAACGACGGCGAAGATAAAAATCGCGTTGACTACATTTACTTAACGTGTTTTCGATCACGAACTACACGTACGTATGTGTTTTTCTTATCAATCGATCAAATCATTTTGTTTTCTTACGTCGTATGAGCTGAAGTCGTAGTACATCGCTGTAATTTGCCGATCATCTGATCGAGCCGATCGAGATCGGGCCGAACGATATTCGTCAATGACGATGCTTTCCATTGTTGAGCATTCGATGTCTGAGACGACATTCGCTCGTCAGCGACTGTGTGGATATTGAATTTCATATTTGTTTGAAATATGGCCTGTTCCATGACTTGCAAGGTTTTCGCTTATACAACACACGAAACGAAGGCAGCATGAGAGAAAGAGGCTGAGTTATGTACACAATAGGAGACGAAGAGAGAGAGAGAGAAAAAAGTCCATTAATAATCGTTCGTCTTTCTTCTCTCTTCTGTTTACTAGAGGAAACGAAAATGAAAGATTGAATTTGACATCGAACACAAAAAAAAGAAAAGAGAAAAAAAAATGTAACTCGTGGATAAATTATTATGCATATGTCAATACTGGAGAAATTATGAGTTCATTTACCTTTTCAATAAATGTTCGTTCACTGGCAAACAACAAGCCATCATGTGAAGATGATGTTGAATCAAAGATATTGCCATATGATGTATCTGTCGACAATCAAGTAAAGGTCGAGATTCAACATGAAAGATAATGAAGAGTAAAAACAAGAAATATTCATGTTCAGTCAGTCGATTCAATTAGAAATACGCTCTATGCTCTCATATAGTAATAATAATAATGATGATGATGATTCGACCAGTGAACAACAAGACGTATAGGTCAAATCAAGCGAGCCAACGCGATATGTCTGTCGGTCTGTCTATTTTTACGAATGGATATGCGTGTGCGCATCTTCACTTTCATTCGAAGACAAACAATCAGTGAAAGTCATTCAGTTAAAGAGAACGAAAGAAAAGAAAAGAAATGTTACTTTTTCTTAATTAGAAAATAATCAACGACACCTTCGTTTTCTCTTTATCAGATCTGATGATACAATCAAAAATTAAATCACTTCAACAACAACAAAAAAAAATAAAGTGCCCCCTTTTTTAAAAACAAAAAACTATAATAAATACCTATAGCAAAATGCCATGACGTTGATGACTCTCACTTTGTCTTCAATGAACTCTTTAAACATATAAATACGCGTACATCGATACTAAACTGTTGTACATCTTATTACTCCGACTCTTGTCATTATTATTATTAGTATTGTTGTTGTTCTTGAAAGACTTAAAAGTACACTTCAAACTTACAAGGTATCGACAAACATTTGAGTGGTATGCTTTTGTTGAAGAAGAAGATGATGATGATGATGCAAAACACCGTATTGTCGCCTCCTCTAACCAAATGAACTTATGTATATGCTCCTCTTTGCCGACATATATATATATATATATATACATGTATATGTATTGATTGAAGAGAGAAGAAGAAAAAAAAGTGAACGGCTCCTATGCGTCTATATTTATGTATATATATATATATATGAAATATGAATATATAAACGAAGTTTACGTATGTGTGTGCGGCTGAATTGGGAGGAGTATTTAGGTTTTGTCGTCGTCGCCGTCGTTATTGCTAATGAATCTCGCTCTCTCTCTCCTTTTCCCTCGATCTCGTATACAGATGAAGTATATACAAAAAAAAATTAAATGAAAAAACAATAAATCACCATTCGTCTGCTTGAATATTTAGTCATATAAGCAGATACATTATAACTAAGGCGAATGTGTATGATGAGATATATACTGGATAAAAGAAAGGAGATAGCGACCATTGGCCAGTATGTGTGTGTTGAGTTTGCTGTCGGCAGTGCCGGAGAAAAGAAAGAATCTTATCTTATTCGATGTCAATCCCCTGAGGTATCATTCGTAGACCAATATGGAACAGGTCGAGCTAATGCTTTCTTTTCATATCTCAAAGATTGTTTTTTCTACTTCTTTGCTCAATAATCAACTCTTGACGGAATACATTAGGAATCAGTCATGATGACAAGCAATAAATGAATGTCAATTGTTATCTATTATCATCTTTAGATAAAACTCGTTAGGAAAAGATTATTTGTCTTAGTCGATTTGCATTACCATCGAATCATATTTACGAGAAAGAGAGAGAAAAAAAACGTAATTCGATTTAACTTTGGTTTTCTTTTTTGACATTTAAATAGACGACAAAGAAAAAAAAAAAGCCGCTCGTACTATGATGAACAAAGAATTTCAAAATGTGTGCAATGATTGTATTAGTTATGCATCGACGATTCTTTTTCTACTGACTCAATACAAAATTCGACATAAAACAGTTCACTTCTCTTGCATCAATCGATCGATTGTTTGACGAGAGATAAAAAGAAGATGACGACGAAATTTTAATAATTCATTTAAAAAAAAAATGCTTCGCAAAATTCAATAAATAATTAATTAACAAAAGAAGAAAAAAAAGTCGAGATTAGTATTGACTAACAAGTTTATGATTTCCAATCGCTGCTGGAATCTCCACTTGTGCTCTCGGCATATCTTCTTTCGAAACATGAAGTACTTCCGATCCAAATGTTCCTTTTAATTCCATATATTTCGGTGTCGTACAGCAACATCCACAACAACCGCAAACACAATACCGTGAACAACAATCTCGTCCTCGGTTGGATTCACGCATTTCCGCGATATCTCGTAGAAATATCGACGAATCGATATGCGTCGGTTCGCTACAACATTGACAACAACCAGTATCTCGAGATCTCAGCAATAATCTCGTGTCCGTAAGAGTTGTATAATACGAGCCCGAACAATCACAAGTTCCTTCTTTGAATATCCACGTGCGCAATAAATGTTCATTGCCCATCAGAGCGAAACTATTGTGAATATTTTGATCAAGCGGTTGATTGGTAACATAAGCAGATCGAACGTTTGTCATGATCGACCGACAGCTTTCGAAAATCAGAAAAATGTGAAAATGATGTATGTGCTCTATTTGCTTTGAATTTGAATGTTCGTTTTTTTAAAAAGTGTTTTTCTTTTGCTTCGCGTCATTTGACGATTAAAAACGGCATTTTCTCCTCTTCCCAATAGAAAAGAAAACACGCCAAATCTGTCATTTTTTTTTCTTTGTGATTACTGAGAATTTCGAAAATAGTTTATTGTTCTAAATTATGTACAAAACACGAAGTAAGAGGATCAGTTTGTTACTCGGGATAGAAGATAAAACGAATATGAGTTACGACGAAGCAAAAAAAAAGAAAACTGAACTAATACGAATAAGTAATATGAATTATAGGAAAAATAGAATCAAATGTTCAATCCTGAGTCAATGTTTGTTTGTTTTTTGTTCTTCTAAAAAGTAATTTGTTCGCCTTCTAATTTCTCTCCCGTGTTCGAATAAACATCGTAATTCGAAAGGACGTTTTTCAAGTCCGATGTTTTGATTTGTACATATTTATCTCCAACGTCATCAACAGCCGATTCATAGGGTGGATTCTGTTGATTAACTGAATAATAACGAGTTGTTGTTGTCGTTGTTCGTGTCGAATAGTTCGATGAATCGACTTGATCCGATGGCATATCGTAAACTTGTGAGCCGAGTTTTGTGAGAAGATGTGTTGGAAATTTACCGTTGGTATGCGATTTGACGAGATACTCTTCAGTTAAAACCGGTGTTCGAGTTGTTGTTTGATCGAAATTATAATTACGTTCGTCGAGATTCGTAGCTGAACGATTGTAAACAATTTCTCGTTCGCCATATTCATCGACAAGACCTGAATGAGATGCTGAACGAGTCATTCGTGTAACCGTCGGAATACTAAAAACCAAACAACTCGATTTCGGAATTTAGATACGAGAAAAAAAAGGCTAAACCTGCTGAGAATTTGTCGAACATTGTAATCATCTGCTTGTTCTTGAGCAGCATCGTCTCGAGCTGTTGAAGCTTGTTGTTCTTGAATTAAAGCTAATTCTTCTTGTAAACCTAATTCTGTTAATTTCCGATGGACAAAATCAGTTGCATATAATTTATCTCCGTATTGAGTGTAATATTGTTGTGGATCGGCATCTTGAACACCGTATTTTCTCACTTGTTTGACGACTTCGACGTCAGGCGAACGCCATTCGATAATCGTATTTTTGATGTGAGGTGTCGGCTCGAGTGGTTTGGCTTTTTCGTGGATAACTTGACGTTTTTGTCTGTGATATGGAAGCCATCGTTCGATGATAACTGGACGTGGTTTGGGTGGAAGTTGTGGTAAACGTTCGATGATTAATTTACGAGGTGGAGGCGGTGGCGGAGGTATGATTTCTGCAAAGAAATAGAAGCATTTTGATTTTCAATGAAAATCGGATTGGTTACTTTTAATGATAGTTGTTGGTACGGATTTTGGACGCGCTGGTGGTCGTTCGCGAATAATTATTGGCGAAGGTGTACGTGGTGGTGGAGGGCGTTGACGGAGAACAATCGGCGGGGCTGGTGGAGGTGCTGGTGCACGGATCTCACGAATAATTATAGGCTATTCAGAAAGAAAAATGAAATGTACTTTAAAGAAGAATCAATCTTTTGGTTGATTACCCCTGGAGGAGGCGGTGTACTTGGTTTTAAATATCGAAGAGCAATGTCTTGTGTGTATGTCAATCGTTCTGTGTTCGGTCGAACAATGATTTCCGGGTTGGAATCAATGTTAATCGGGTAGTTTTTGACATCGGGTGTTGCTTGGGCAGTCAAGGCTTGAACTTCTTGGTCATCAACGAATGTATTCGCATAGGTATTTCCATCTTCAAAATAACGATTGACAGTTGATGCCGATGGTTCAGTTGTATAATCACGATAGTAAAAGTCTCGAGAAGTTCCACCAGCCGAACGGCTGCGTGTCTCGGTTTCTCTGTACATCTCATCGAGTCGTGATGCTCGGCTCGTACGTTGTGTACGACGTGATGGAATGTCTAAAACATATCGACGAGGTGGAACAGACGCGGAAGTCGTCGATAACGATGGAACAAAACGACCTGTCGATTGATTAGTCGTATTAGTGAAACCTCGACGTCCGTATTGACGAGTGTTGGTTGCCATCTGAAAACAAATTATCAATTCAAAAATATTTATCGATACATTGCGAAGAATAATATAAAAAACGAGCGAGAGAGAGAGAATCTAGGATTTCATCAGGCAAATATTGGTTCTTCTTCCGTTTTTTTTTCTCTCCTTCATTCAGAAACAAATGTACAAAAAGGAAGAACTACAAGTCAACCACACTTTTTCTTTTCTTCTTTTTACGAAACCGGAAATTATTTCGGTTTCACAATTTGACTTAGCACCGATGCAAAAACGCTTACCGAGCTTACCAGGAATTAATATTAGTTTAAAGAAATGCACGTAGTGAAGAAAAAAAAAGAAGTCATAGTAAAAAAAAATATTATTCGACGTGACGATGGAAATACAACACACTCTTTTATTAGAGCACATTTTTTTCCGTATATTAAAATAAAAGTGAAAAAAGAAAAGAATAAAATGCGCTAAGATTATTCCTGTTCTTTGGCTGAGGAAAAAAACCGAGAAAAAGAAGAAGAAGAAGAGGAAAAAATGTCCTTGAATTCTATTTATTATAATATATAAAAAAAACGACGAGAAAAATACAAAGAAATGGAAGTAACAGTTTTTCTAGCAACAATATGAAAATAAGAATAAAAACCGCAATCAATTTCTTCTTCACATCTCATTACGTCTTCGATAATCGCTACTTGACAACGCTGTCAAAGGTGTGAAAATCACATTCTAGAAAGAAGAAAAAAACATCAAATCTGACTGACCAGTCGAGCGCAGCTAATTACATCGTGTTTTGCACCGTGATTGTAATCAGTACATACGCATTTGCATATTTATTTTCTCTCTCTAAGTGTCGCGAGAAAAAAAAATGTTGATTATGATGAATATAGATGTACTATTACCTTTATATTTCTTTCTTTTCCACTATGTAACTCGCATTATAAATTCTTTTTTTTATTTCTCGTAGTGCCTCTTTTTTTTATCGACGTTTTTTCTTTCTTTCTTAGTGTTGATCGAAAGATTTGACGATAATGTTGGCGCGCGTCTATAACGGAATACCAAATATTGTTTGTCAAATTTTGTTATTTAACTGTCGTTTGTGAGATGTTTCAAGGTCACCTGCTGCTGCTACTGCTGCTATTCTCACTCAATACCTGTTCTACAGTCACGAACTAATTGCCGTAGACATAAAACTAAATCTTTGCAAAAAGAAAGAACGAGAGCAACTCGATGTTCTTTTCTCCGTATTGAAGGAAAAAAGGAACAACAACAACAAGTAATATCAAAAATCAACTGTGCCATTCATTGCGAATAGAATGAATGAATGACTATTGATACGTCTTTTCTTTTTCTTCGTTTCTTTGTCTGTTATCGATAATAGTAGAACTGATATCTTTTTTTTTTGTTTTTCTGTCAAACTTTGCATTTAGTTTTGAAATTTACTATTGATCAAAAAAAAGGACAAGATAATAATATTTGAATAGAAGTACCAAATAGAAAAATAAAAAAAAACCGATTGATTCAATGAATCATTTTAACTGCCTACATTGGTATTAAATGTCAATCTATTTGGTTAAAATTTATTTTGTGTCATTCAATATCGAATCGTTAATCTTCGTCAAAAGACTTTTATTTATTTTTCTTTTGGATTGCCTTGAAATGAACATGTGCACATGTTGACAGACCTTGATCGATTTATTTAGAAAGACAAAAAAAAATGAATTGTTTTAATTATTCTCTTCCGCATTGGACATGGCTTCTTTCAATTCTTGAAGTTTCTCATTTAATTGATCGATGCAACCGAGAAACGATTGTTGCGGGCGCACATCTCGATGTCGTTCGACATATTCCAACGCTTGCTGAAAAACAAATCAATCGATTTCGAGAAGAAAAAAAACTCGAGAGAATTTACTTGACAAGTCAGTCGCATTTTAAATGAAATAAACGCGACGATCACTGCGGCTGATCGACTGACACCACGGTCGGAATAAACAAGAACCGGATCGCCACGATCATAAGCCACCGCTAAGAAAATTAACTTTCAGTTCGTTCAAATTCAATTTTTAGTCTTACAAATGAAATGAACGGCGTCACGTAAAAGTTCGGCAATGTTTTCAACATCGAAAACATCGTCGATTGCAAAGCGAAAATATTTTCTCGAATCATCGCCTTGTACTCTGAAAAACAGATTTTTATTGAAAAACTTAAAGCAAAAAGAAAGACGAACAGATAGTCTTCGTGTTTTGTGCAATTGACATACGCACGAATCTTTAAATCTTTGACCATCTTTGAGTTGACTGCGTGTTCTCGTCGGCCGAGATAGACTAATTGCGGACAGATTTCATTGGGATACGTTTGAATTAACTCTAATTCCTACGACACGAAAACAAAATTAATTCGTTTTCTCTCGTTTCAAGTTGATTTACTTTCGGTGAATAGAGAGATTGTTGTGTTCGTAGGAAAGGATACAATTTAGAAAACAATTGATAACCTCCACGAACGACTTTTATAATGATTAATCCGCCTGCATGTTGCTGAAGCAGATTGGCACATGCATAGATTTCATCTAGTTAAATTTGAAATCTTTTGTTTTCTTTTGTCGAAGCAAAATAAAATACCGTTTTCATTCAGTGGTAATTCGTTTGTTCGACTATCATAAAGAACGATATGTTCTCGAGCTTCGAGATCAGCACGCCATGGCATTAGAAATTGACCATCTGAATCCTTTTTCAATTAAAGCAAATCAAATAGAATCGAGTTCTTTTTTTTGTACTTACTCGTCGAATATGATTCGCACTTATAATATGACTTTCATCGTATTCTTTACGAGATCGACAGTCTAGTAAATAGAGATAATTCGTATCACTAACACGAGCTAATCCATTGATTTCTGAATTGATGATATTGAATAAATCAATACATTCAATTAGTTCGAAAGGCGGTGGAAACATCACTCCTTCTTCTTCTTCTGCTTCTGCTTATGTTTCGTTTTATTTCATTGACATTATTATCTTCATCTCCATGGAAAAACAGAACTTTTCTTTTACAATAACAGCGTCATCTATACAAACATTTTTTTTTTAATTTTCTTTTAAACAGTATGAAGATAGATTTCAGCTAGTTGAAATAGTTTTGTGCCATGATCATCTTGACCGTAAGTTACTGGAACAATTCGAAAATATTGCGCTACAACTATGTTTGGAAATAAGCAATTGACAACGGGGAGTTGAGTGCCGTAGTGTTGATCCAAAATATGTAAAAAGTTTTGACTGTCATTACTTGCAAGAATTGAAAAATCGATTGGAAAACCTAAGCTCATCTCTCGTGGAATCAGAGACAAACTATTCGATGATAAAATTTGACCTAAATTTACTGTTATAAATTCGTTATTGTTTGATGCAGATGACCAACATGTCGATAAATCATGATCCCAAGCCTTAGGACTGGAAAAATCCCAATTGAAATTCGATGAAACTTGTGCATCGATAATAGTACCAACTGGTAATTC
>ERZ778026.3866-NODE-3866-length-12430-cov-87.680808_pt1 | contig 12430 bp, 8 predicted proteins | sample MGYA00375756_ERZ778026 | MGnify/ENA primary metagenome ERZ778026 (study PRJEB29350, sample SAMN05389820) | bioreactor metagenome | isolation source: Ammonium sulfate bioreactor | place: South Africa: University of Cape Town | collected 2014-02-18 ... | reverse complement strand
GAAGAGAACGAATCGACCCATTGGGATTAGATCGATGAAGATATTTATATGATACGTTTTTTATCAGTAGTGAGGAAAAATATTATTTAAGAAAGGATAATAATCATGATAAAAAGAACATATTGTGCTCTTTTCATCTTTACTTTCACAGGTTTGATTGAATGATCGATACGTATCTTTGTGAAAATTCTTTTACATATAGGATTAATATCAACACAGACACCCGTCATTGAGTCTCGTCATTCGGGTAAATTAACAACAGAGAGTAAAACATTTTCGTCTGAGCGTAGTGGAAGCAAAGTCCGTTACTTTGAAGAAATCGACATACGAGTAAACACATCAGGAGTATATACATTCAAGGCTTCCAGCGAAATCGAGGATACATACGGGTATATTTATATAACTTTCTAAGGTTGTGAACTTGGTATGTATGCTCTTCGTCGAAAAGCATTTCATCGAAATCATTTTTAAGCCATAAAACACACTTCAAAAGCGTGGGTGAGGACAAAAACCAAGTTTGAACGAGTGTCAAGAGTCTCCCTCTTTGTTTTAAATCGAGGACATCCAGTCGCACAGAACCAACACCACACTCTCACTCTCACACTCTACTACTACTCGAAGGAGAAAAAAAAGCTGTCCATATATATATATATATATACATGAGAAACGGACAAACGAGAAAGAGACAAGAATGACGAAACGGAAAAAATGAATGTCTCGAACGTTCGAGAAGGAAATGTTAAGTGCAAACGAAACATTCAAACATGAAGATGTTTCAAGGACATATAGACAAAAAAGAGAAAAGAGAAGAGATACTGTTAGAGAGCACTCTCTAACAATACTTTTCGGCGAAGAGCATTACAATCGTGAACTTCTCGAAAAAATCATTAAGGATTTTAAGGAACTCATAAAATTGTATAAAAACTCAACGAACCTAAAATTTTATGAAAATGCGAAATTTTTTGGGAAGTCTCATAAAACCATAGCATTCCATAAATTTTTCTACAATACCATAAATTTGTTGAACAGGCAGAGGAACATGGTTTCTCAAAGAGCTAATGGTTGACTACCAAGTTAGACGGCATGAGGAGAAACTTACGATGTGCGAGAAATTTTGAAATTTTACAATTATTTAAAATCTTGTCAGATATTGTGTTCACCCCTCAATGTTGGCCCCTTTTTGGAGTCATAGAAAACGGTAAAGATTATCTTGAGGGTGAGGCTTATATAAAGAACTACCACGATCCGGATTTCGCTAGAATTTCACTAGCTCATCAGATGGCTTTCATGACTATTCTATATTTCAAGAATAATCTTTACTTCAACAAAGACGATTCATTTTCTTTTTCGTTCATTATAGTAAGTCCCAATATTCCAGCCGATGCCCGATGGAACAAGAATGGAGTGACCGTTGCTGGAGGTCATGGAGACGGCAATGCCACCAATCAACTCTCGTCCCCTAATGGACTCTTCATTGATGATAATCAAACGATATTTATCGGTGAGTGGGGTAATAATCGTGTCGTCCAATGGAAGATGAATGATACCGAGGGACAAGTGATAGCTGGTAATCATGGTTCAGGAAATCTATTGGATCAACTGACGGTTCCAACCGATGTACTGATCGACGAAGAAAGTGACAGTGTCATTATTTGTGATCTAGGAAATCAACGCGTTGTACAGTGGTCTCGTCGTAGTGGCACAAAGCAAGGAGAAATCCTCATCGACAACATCAATTGTTATGGATTGGCCATGGATGATCAGAGATATCTCTACGTATCTGCATACTCGGAAGATGAAGTAAGACGATATCAAATAGGAGATAAGAATGGAACTGTCGTAGCTGGTGGCCATGGAAAAGGCGATGCTCTTAATCAATTGAATTCTCCGGGCTATATCTTTGTCGATCAACAGCAGACTCTCTATGTGTCAGACTACCGTAATAATCGTGTAATGAAATGGAATAAAGATGCAAAAGAAGGCATTCTCGTTGCTGGAGGTCAAGGCGCAGGGAATGCTACGACACAAGTGTCGCTTCCACAAGGTCTGGTCGTCGATACTTTGGGTACCATCTATGTGGCAGACACGTGGAATCTACGAGTGATGCGTTGGCCTGCAGGAGCGAAACAGGGCACAGTCATTGCGGGTGGAAATGGTGCAGGAACAGGGCCAACTCAATTCAATCGTCTCGAAGGTTTATCTTTCGATCGACAAGGCAATCTCTATGTCTCTGATGATTACAATAATCGTATTCAACGTTTTTCAATCGAATAAACTCAAAACGATTGATTAGTTTTTTTCTTTTTCTTTAAATAAACTACGTTGGATTAATGGAGCCATAGCAAGCGAGAGTGAGTTTATGTACCTTACCGTATACCAAAAGTAGTGATCTTATTTCATAAACCTTTAAATAGTATATCATTTTGAAAACAAGTAATGCTCATTTAAAGATTTGCATACCCTTTTCTGAAAGAAATTGCTTGCATCAAACTATCATTTGTCTTTTTGAGCACCAAGGAATCCATTAGTTCTTTGTTATAAAAGATTAAATGGATAATTTTACTTGATTTTACTCTAACGACACATAAATAATATTCCTAGAAAGATTCGACAATAAAATATCCCCCTGTTGTTTGGTTAGGCACTGTAATTTTGCATTCTGTGCATCTTACATTTCGTGAGAAACACTTCATTTCATTCTTTCCCAGAGTGAGACATTCGAAAATTTCGCAAAGTTCACATTAAATAAACAAACGTGAGTGGGGAATAAAGTTTTTTTCTCGCAATGAAAGAAATATAAAAGTGTTAAGATTTGCAATCACTTCTTCAACTGATCAGTTATTCGTCTGATCCTTTTTAGAGGAAGATTTTCTCTTGTCAAGAATTTCATGATAGTTAATATTCTTTTTCACAACTTCCTCAGTAGTAATTGAAAGTTTGAAAATGAGTTTTGGATGTGAAGTTTATTTTGTTTGATCATGTTTTAGACAATCTGAAACATGATTTCAAGTTCTATTCATGAATAACCTTATTTTCGAGCTAAACTATTTAAAGGCCCTCTGAGTAGAAATAACAGTAACTAGCTACAAGTGAGTACTATGATATCTCGTGAATCTATTGTCATTGAGGTAATTTGAATTTTTCGTCGATTCTTTTCGCAGTTTTGTTGATCGGTATACATTTTATCTCTTTAGATCTTGCCATCCATGATTTCTACGCAAACGAGTGAACTAAAAAAATGTTGGAGTGATGACGATGAGGCGCTATTGAAAAAAATCCGTGAGCAACACAAAGAATTCATCACTAATATTGGTATAGAAATAAAGAACAGTTCTCTGAGTGAGAGCGAATGCGCTCTCAAAAAATCTCTTCGTCAAGAATGCAAATCCCAGTTAAAAACGTTTGACGCAGCGATTGAGTCGCTTACCAATGCGCGTGATCAAAATAATGAGTCAGAAAAGAATGAACAATGTCGAGTACTTCAACGTGAAATCAAACGACTTCAATCACGCTTGCCGATTTATGCCCGACGTGACGAGATTGTTGGTGCCGTTCGCACTAATCAAGTTGTCATTTTGAAAGCTCAAACTGGAGCAGGAAAGAGTACTCAAGTTGTTCAGTATTTAGTCGATGCTGGTCTTGCTGACCACGGTAAAGAAATCAACAATAGTACTTTTCATCTTTGTGATTCAATTTGACTTTTTTTCAGGAGAAATCGTTTGCACGCAACCACGTCGATTTGCAGCTCGTGCATTAGCTGATCGAGTAGCTGAAGAATTCGGATGTCGAATGGGCGAAGAAGTGAATTACGGATAGAGCTGTTGAATTCGGTTAATAAGCCCTGTTTTCATATATTTAGATTGATATTGCACTTCATTCGGAGAAACCATCGAAGTCAAAATCGACGAGAATTCGCTTTGTCACCGCAAACATACTCTTGAATGAATATCGTCGTGATAAAAATCTTTCCTCCTATTCAATCGTGATCATTGATGAAGCACACGAACGATCCATTGATACGGATCTTCTTTTCGGCGTAATGAAAATCTGTCTGCAGCAACGAACCGATCTCAAAGTTAGTTCGAATGTTTGCTTTCCTACTAATGAATCTTTCCATTCTCCTAGTTGATCATCATGTCGGCGACCTTGGATATTAACTTGATTCACAAATACTATGGTCAATCATGTGTTCTCGAAGTAGCCGGACGAACTTATCCAATCGAAGATGTGTTCAATCCGACGGATGACGAGGAATATGTAAATCAAGCCATTTTGAAAGCATGTAAAATTCATCAGAGCAATGAGCCTGGTGATATTCTCGTCTTTTTGACTGGACCGGACGAAATTGACGAAGCAATAGTGGAAGTACAGCGACAACTGAATGATTCGGCTATTGTTTTGCCTCTACATGCTAAATTGCATCCGAATGAAACGAAACGAATTTTTGAACGAACACCAGCGAATAAACGGAAGATCATCTTTTCGACAAATGTTGCCGAAACATCGGTGACTATTGATGGTGTTCGACATGTCATCGAATCGGGTATGGTCAAAGAAATGATGTGGGATGAGAAACTCAAAATGCAGGCTTTAAAAATTGGTCGAATAACACAAAGTTCCGCGATACAACGGCGCGGTCGAGCTGGACGAACATCACCCGGCAAGGTAAATATCTTCTAAACAGGATCAATGATTTGACTTTGCAGTTACTTTTAGTGTCACTATTTGTACACGCAAACGGTCTTCAAAAACATGTCGGTATGTCCTCGTGCAGAAATTCTCCAGATGGAGCCAAGTATAGCAGTTCTCAAATTGATGCATCTCGATGTCATTGATAATGTTGAAAATTTTCATTGGCTTGAAGCTCCGTCGAAGGAAAGCATCCGTGTGGCAATACGTCGTCTCCAATGGCTCAAAGCGATTGATCCGACATCAAACCGATTGACCAAAATTGGTCAACAAATGGCTCAACTGGGTCTCTCACCAATGCTCTCCGCGATGCTTTTAAGTGCGGTTGGTAAAACATGTATTAATTACGTCCTGATTCTAGCCGGAATGCTTAATGTCTCGGATAGTGTTTGGTGGCGCAGCAAAGATCCGGATGCACAAAAACGAGGACGAGAGACACGTATGTATTTCTCTCAAGATAATCAACAAGGCGGAGATTTTATCATGCTGCTGAAAATTTTTCTTCATTGGCAAGCAATTGAACCAAAGAACCGAATGGGTTGGTGTCTCAAGAGCACGATTAGTGCTAAAGCTTTGAAAATAGGTTCGGAATTTGCCAATGATATAGCGCGACAATTGCGCGTAGATTTGCCGAAATTCGACAAAACGACGCTCGATGGAAATTTAATCAAGGAGATTATGAATTGTGTCAAAGTGGGTTTCTTCCAAAATATGGGTGTTCTTTTCGGTTCGGTAAGAGATGGCTATCGATTGTCCTCCAATGTTCAAGGCCAATCTGGAATTAACGCGAAAATATATAACCTATCATCTCTATTTTCGAATAAGCCACCACCAACTTTTGTTCTCTATCATACCATTCTGAATCTACAGCACATCAGCTGTATGGTTACATTATGTCCGATTCAACGGAATGAGATACCAAATGAATGGTTGGATTACTATTTAGGTAAACCAATGAATACATGTCCTAAACCTGAGAACATTGTTTCTCAAACATCAATTCCCAAAACAATTCCAGATTCGAAGAACGCCAGTCGGCCTGTAGTAACTCATGAAGAACAAAATAATCCTACCAAATCGAAAGTGTCGGAAAAAGCTGAAAAATGTAATATAACTTCGAAAAGTAGTACGGCCTCGAAAGTTGATAATGAAAGTTCACTAGGCAATACCGGAATATTTGATACCATCGAAGTCGTTCGCAAAGGCAGTTATTTTGTTGGTAATAAGCAAATTCAGATCGATTCCAAACAACTGAAGACAATTGTCTATAATCATACATCAAAGTTGTACCATAGCGTAAAGAAACCATTGTCAGACTTCAACGTTTTTCCTTTTTCATCGACAAATGTTCGCGTGGTGAACAAAGATCGCCTCGTTGTTTATAAGGAACTAGTCTCTCAAGGCCGACGTCCCGTACTTTTAAATATGGCTTGTCCGACATCTCCGGGCGGCAAATATTTGGAAAGTGTTGCAACTCAAGAAGCTATACTTTTTCGTCGATCGAATTATTTTTTGAGTCTTGATGCTACTCTCGATTATGTATTACCAACGAATCGATTCTGTTATGATTCGAACTGTCAACTACAGCCATTATTCAAAGAACAGAAAGTTTACCCGATCGATGAATTCGGTGGTATATATACATCTGGCTTGACCATCTTTCGTCAGTCGGAAGAAGAAGGTTATGCTTTTATGGAACAACCATTATTGAATGTATGTTTTATTGCCATGGCTGCGCATCGCAATCCGCCACTCAACAATGACGGCTACTTAAGTGATGAACATTCAATTGCATTACGAAAAAAAATTGAAAACCTATTTTTCATCGCCTATCATCAAGGACATGACTGTCTCGTTCTATCTGCATTTGGTTGTGGCAATTTTCGAAATCCACCAAAGCATGTAGCAGCGATTTTTCACTCGGTTATCGAGCAATATGCTGGTTTTTTCAAGCAGATCGAATTTGCAATTATTGATGGTCATAACAGTCAACAGCATGCGAATCCTAATGAAAACTATGAAACATTCAAACGATTGCTCGATAATATCAAAGTAGAACCATTGCGACAGACAATACCCGACACAGTCATTGGACCTTGGAGAATTCGGAAGACAACGGAAAGAAATATTCATCTTGCTGGTGTGGAGATTTATTCTGGTTCTCTATGTCCAAATGGAGGAGAATGCATGAACTTGCACAATATTGAACACTGCAAGATATTTTCACATCCTCCTCAGTGTCCGTTTAGCGTCGATGCAAAAACTTGCCAACGAAAGACGAATCATAATCATCTGGTCTGGTTCAAGCATGAGTTCCGAGACACGCACGATATGAAAAGTCCTTTAAACGACAATTCGAGGCTTTCACGACCAATTGACAGAGATTTTTCTTTGAACCAACAAAGATTTCATAGCTATGATCGATTACGTCCTGCATATACTACATCATTATGGTCTGAAGATCGTAGTCCTATTCGTCCTACAATCGATTGGATGAGACATACTGACGCTGCACAGACTGAACGTCCAAGATACGAAACGAATTCAATTTTATTCGCAAGAACACGAACCGATCATTCAATTTCCCGACTATTCAACAGAGAAAACCACGACACACGTACGTCTCAATTTTCGGTACCACCATACGAAAGCATTCCTATCGATGATACACAACCACATCGACGCTTATCACACTTTCACATCAATACACTTGATGATGAAACGAATGCTGTTAGACCTTCAACTACATCGAAACTGTTTAGAAAACCCACAGATTGAATGACTCTATTAAAATATTACTAAATAAAACGAGAAATAACTACTATAAAATACATCAAACTTTATTGCAATTCCAGAGTTTTTATTGAATTCATATTTTTTTATGAGTCCCTTAAGCAAGGACAAAACCGGTCATGGCATGCTGTCCTCACCCTCAACTCGAGCACCAGTGAAAAAGCTGGTCTCATTGTTTTGTTTAAAGATCATTAGTATAAAGACAAAATCATTCGCTCTCTCTCTCGAATCGTTTCTTTTGCGTAATTGAAAACGAAAGTTGCTACCAATTCACTAAAACAAAAACTATGCATTTTACAGTTGCCAAACAACTCTTGTTGTTTTTTAATTTATACACATGTGCGTTATGGCAAGGTTGAATAAGAAGGAATCGACATTTCTTTTTCTCTTCTTTGAAATAAAAACAAATTCAAACAATCGAATTCGATTTAACGAAGAAATCAATGCCAAAAAAGAAAAAGATCAATATACAAATACCGAATATTTCTGATCGATTTAGAATTAATTCGAGTGTTGAAGATGACACAGATATCTTCTCTCCCGTAAGTCCTGACGTAAATGCTCATGCAAACGGAATCGATTGGCTCGATCGATACATCAATGCACATCGTATTGCTGAAGAAAATACTGAATTTATGAGAAAATGGATTTTAAAAGTACCATTAACTGAACTTCTGACAGAATTAAATATGCAGTACGTAGGTAAAATGACTGCTTTTTCATGTGAAAAAGATCGTCGTCAAATTCAAGACTTGATTAATGAAGCGATTGAATATGAAGATATCACTTACTTAATATATGCATATACAAATGCTACAGGATTCTTTCGTCAACTTAATCGAGATCTTGCTAAACGAGGTAATAGTAATCAATTCTAATTGATGAATCTTACTAGTAAAATATTTGATTATTATAGGTTCAACATTTCGTTTTGTAACTCAAATATCAGATCGATCGAATGACGATCAACCGCCAATTAATTTGGGAGAATTCATATTTACTGCATGTTTACTTCATCATCCATCCGTAGAACATTTCTATCGTTCCAATTGTACGACCTATCGTGGTGTGAATATGACTCAATGGGAATTAGAACAATATGTTCCTGGTGCACGCATTCTTATTCGTTCGTTTCTTTCGTCATCAAAATGCAAAGATATTCCAAAAGTCTATCTTGATTTGATTTCGGGGAAGAAAATTCCTGTTCTTTGTATATATCACATAACTCAAGAACGTACAGCAATGTCTATCGAACAAATAAGTCGATTTCCTGAAGAAGAAGAAGTACTTATTCGACCATACGCTGTCTTTTGTGTGATGAAAATTGATAAAGCTGATTCACAATATGACGAACAAGAACGAGTGAGAGAAATTTTCCTAGAAGAATTACCATCGTCAACTGGTTCGTCTACTTCCGATTCACTCTTAGATTTAAAATCAATTGTTTTTTTTTAATGATTAATAGAGCGATGGAATATCAGTGAGGAACAATTACCATGTACTGAAGTAGCTACTTCACATTCGACGATATCTGACAAAGAATACATCGGTGAACATATTATGAAAAATTCTATCTTGCAATTAGTCGATGAATTACTCTCCAATCAAAATATTCCATCAGAAAAACGCGAATGTTTACACACGATCCAAGTTTTACTATCGAAATATTGTCTAGGTGATTGTTCTATGTGGTCAATACCCTTATTGAAACGTTTAAATCACACTTTACTTACGATAAAACAATTAGTTAACGGCTCTCCTAAGAATATCGATTTGATTTATTTAAATATCTTGTTCGCTCGAATTACACAACGTATTGGAAATATCGATAGTGGACTTCATTTTCCTAAGGATGGACCATTTATTCTTGCGCAATTAAATTACGAAGATATTCTGGACCAACGCCGACAAGATCAACCTGTATATAAATCATTCAATCAATTGCATGAACAATTTCATCAGCAATGCTCATCTTATGTACAAAAATTGATTTATCTTCATTCATATGTCAAAATTACAGGTATTAGCAATGATAACATCGATCAATTGATCACTCAATTAAAACTATATCCATTAACATCAAACGAGAGAAATCATTTAGCTCAAAAATGTCATCCACTTGTCATTCCACTTGAAAATTTTGTTTCATGTTCAACAATACCTTCCAATGTAGCACATCATTATAATCTATGGTCAGCAAACGACAATCAACGACATTTTTTGACGCACAATTTTAAACAAAAAACATTGTATGACGATAGTCGAGATCTTCGTCGATTGATTGCTGAAATACCATTTATATCTTCGTCGGAATATAATTCCAATTCTCCTAATCAAAATCAAAATATATTGATAGATAGTATTTCAAATGTTCTGGAGAAATATCGTTGGATTGTATTTCTTGGCGATCCAGGTAGTGCGAAAACGACACTTGCTCGATGGTTAACTCTTCAATGCGCAAAGAAGTTTTGTGAATATCAACGTAAAAACGAGCAAATTTGTTCAGCAAGATTACCTATTCTTGTTCGTGTTGGGGAAATTGCTAGTGCACTCGATCGTGATTCTTCGCTCTCGTTAATCGATTGCCTTTGTCAACCAACCTGGTTTGGAACACATCTTATCAAGAAACATGAACAACAGCCAGTATTCCTTCAAGAATATATTGAAAATGGTCATACATTGATTATTTTCGATGGTCTCGATGAAATATCGAATTTGCGACAACGAAATCATATTGTACAATTAATCAAAGAATTTCTTCAAAAATGGACAATCTGTCCAATTACATTGATTGGACCATTAGATGAACTAGTAACAGATAATCCGATTAGTCCACTATTATGCTCGACAACTGGGAATCAAGTAATTATTACCAGTCGTATTGTTGGTTATTATCTATGTCCACTTCCTCTATATCGTATTAAACACTATGCACTTCCTCCTCTTTCATTACCAGCAATCAATTCATTTATAGATCATTGGTTTCAAAGTGTTGACAAATCGTTAGATATGTCTACGTTAACGAAATCGAATCTATCTACACTAGGCGATCAATTGAAATCTATGATAAAAGTAAATGAAGAACTACAAAAGTTAACATCAAATTCTATGATGCTCACAGTTTTATGTACGTTGAGTTTGATTCAATCGCAACAGGCTATGATGCTCTATCGAACACAACGAATTTGTCTCTTGGATTCATTAAGTGAATTCACATTGCAATTAAGTGCACTGAGAAATGAAGAAACTCTTAGTCTACGTGATTTTCTCGTTGATATTGCTTTGTACCTACATGAACGTTCACCATCAGGCCTTGTCGAAGAACTTGATCTGAGAAATATTTTACGACAATCTGTTAACAACAACGAATCTATCATTCATAGTTTTATTCATTTAATCAATTCAGAAACTTGTCTATTTGTACCACGTGGTCTATGTATCTATGGTTTTTCCCATCTAATATACAAAGAATATTATGTTTGTTTGTATATATTAAGAATTTCAAAGCCAGATTGCTGTGAAACACTTGCTAAACAGTTTCGTCGTTGCGCTTTGTTTGGTCCACGCTTTCGTGAACCGTTGAATTTAGCTTTGGGTTATATCAGTTGGAAATGGTCAGAAAAGAATTACAATGCTTTGTGTAACAGTTTATTAAAAGATGCAGATACAAGTCACTTTAGCAGTCTAGTACCATTGGGAAGTATTTGTCTTCTTTCTTCAATACCTGAACTCGTTCAACTTCCATCTACTGATATTCTATTCAATGTGCTCAATCGATGTATCGAAGCGGCTGCTAAATACAAATGGTTTCATTATTTTCCAACGTTTGTCTCAATGTTTCAAACGAATCTGAATAGACTACCATCGACACTAATCCATCAATGGCTGCATTCGGCGACAGACAATATTATTGATGCTATCGGTTTATTTATCTTACAAATAGGTACACCACCATCTTGGTATGATCAAAGTATCTCGTATCGTCTATGTACTGAACTAACATTGAAGAATCATAAACTTAGCTGTTGTTTATATCCATTACTAGCTAAAACAAACAGATCATTGCTACCTGAACATATGATCTGTCAATATATGTTAACAAATGAGATAGAAATTGACAAAATTCATCCGTTGATTCTAACAGTGCTTATTTGTCTATGTGGAGGTTTGACAAGATCAGAAACCGCTGAAAATATCATCGTCTTCGCACCAGAATTCATACATCGTCATTCAGAATACTCGTCTATTCTCATTGAAAATCTCTATTCTGATCCTGAAACTCTTTTAAATTATTGCCATAATGAACTTTCATCAAAGTCAACACAATCATCCCTTGATCTTCTCGTTATATGTTGTTGTTTGGAAGGTTGTAAAGACGAATTCATAACCTGGCCATTAGTTCAACGATTTCAACAAGTTGCTCTCGAGATTTGTAGTGCATACTCTGGAAAAGAATATACTCGTAGTTTGTACAAACCAAATAACGATGAAATTTTGACATTACTGTCACCACTGATCGATTGTTGTCATCAAGACAAATCATCTGATTCGTTATCAGTAGTCATTGTTACAGCTCTCTCGAGACTCTTTGCTGTTCGTGAATCATGTATATCATCTGTTACATTTCCATACAAATTGAATCAATTAAACATAGAACAACTCAATGATGATTTATTTATCCTATCGAAAGGATTTCAAGCTGATCGGACACCAGCCACATATCGTCATCTATTTTCCTCTCGACATTTGTCACTTGCACACCGTGTTTTCCTATCAGCAGCTTATGTAATTGAATTAAGTATCGATATGTACGAGCGATGGCATCGTTTGAGTACGACAAAACTTCAATTTACTATAGACAATATTCAAGAAGTACTCACAGTAGAGATAGCACATTGGATCCACATACAAATTTCAATCATGAATGAACAAGATCGTTGCCAATTAA
>ERZ778026.3861-NODE-3861-length-12438-cov-13.391989_pt1 | contig 12438 bp, 3 predicted proteins | sample MGYA00375756_ERZ778026 | MGnify/ENA primary metagenome ERZ778026 (study PRJEB29350, sample SAMN05389820) | bioreactor metagenome | isolation source: Ammonium sulfate bioreactor | place: South Africa: University of Cape Town | collected 2014-02-18 ... | reverse complement strand
GTGAGCGCACGAGTCAACGAGGTAACGAGGATCGGCTCGCTCGCGAGTCTACGTACTTCATCTGTGTTGGCAGCCTGAGAAGCGAGTTGCTGCTTCTTGGCCGGTGGGATGTAGACGTTCTTGCCTGGCGCAGCGGCAGACGACGATGGCGAGGCGCTACTGGCACCTCCACCGTCAGCTCGCGATGCTCCACGAGACGACGCCTGTTGTTGTTGTTGTTGTTGCTGTTGCTGTGATTTCGACGATGCTGCAGGTGCGTCACGGATCACGGCACCGTAGAGGTCCTCCTCGTCGTAGTCCTGGCCCTGCAGCTGACCGCGCTCCTCGAGCATATGGAGGTTGCCGGTCGACGAGCCCTGGTGCATGATCTCGTGCGCCGTGCGCTGCGCACGCTGCTCGTTCTCCTTGTAGCCGGGCGACGACTTGTCGAGCACGGTCGTGTAGAGGTCCTCGTTGAAGGTCGTGCGCACGCCAAAGAGCTTCTCGTTGGTCGCGAACTGGTCCCACGAGCCCGAGCCGCTCGAGGCGCCGCGGCTCTTCTGGAACGTGTTGTCGAGGTGGCTCGGCAGCGGCACGTCCTCGTCGGGCATCCACGGCGTCAACTCGCGCATGGCGCCCGTCTGTCCGCCCGAGATGTCTGTGTCGGTCTTGAATCCATCGTTGAGACCTGCCGATCGCCCCGCGTGCGTCAGTTGTTGCATCACGATGCCGTCATGTGTCGTTCGAGCATATGTGACGCTACGGCGTACCGAAGGTGCTGTCGGCAGCGTCATGCACGAACGTCACGTTCGTCGCCTCGATGAGCGCAAAGTCGGCCGCTGCAATCTTGACACGACGCTCTGGTCGTGTCGGAAGCTCGCTCTACTCCAATTCAATCATCATTTCATGATGAGCCGCCGAGCGTCGTTGTGTGTACGTCGATCAGAGAGTAACGAGAGATGGATAGACGCGTCGTACGACGATGGCGAGATTGCGAGCGTGCGAGAGAGTGACCGCGATGCCCGAGGGCTCGACCGAGGTCGCCTGCAAGATGCCCTCGTACTCGGTGCCGTTCTTGGTGACGACCTTGACCTCGCAACCCTACATCCATACCCATCAGAACGATCCTATCACGATCCTATCACGATAGATCACGATAGATATCGCGACGTACGACGAGGTTCTGCAGCACCCACTGGGATCGTTGCTGCGCGATGCTGGTCGGAGATGCCGCTGCGGCGGCGGCCGCTGCCGCAGCCTCTCCCTTGGCGACAGCGGCATAGTCGAACTTCCTATTGATAGAGGTAGAGTTAGATACGCTTATGAGCCAGCAGATGGTCGAGCGTATCGGCGAGCGCGACGCACTTCTTGTCGTTGGCGGGTGCGCCCTTCTTTCGAGCTCCTGCTGCAGCGCGCATGTTGATATGCTTGGCCCCCGAGCTCACACACTCACACTCACCCACACACGCTCACGGGCTCACTCGCGTACAAGACAATGAAGACTCGAGCCGCAGGACGTCGGAACAGCAGCAGCAGCACCGACCTCCGAGACAACAAGCAACAACGAGAGCGACCTCGACATCGACATCGACCTCATCATCAGTAGCAGCAGCTTCGTGGCCCTCTCGCATCACCATCGGTCGTCTCGCGGCGCATATCACACTACCGCCTACAACAACCGTATAGCACCATCGATAGTGTCATCACTATTGCGAAGCATATTCACATCAGCGAGCAACAGTCCCCCCTTGAGTGCGACCTCACTCTCGATCACGATCACGATCACGATGGCATCTCGATATCTCTCACGCACGAATGCTATCATTGTTGCTATGAGTCTCCTAATGTTCGGTCTATGTGTGATCGACGCCACGCCTGCAGCGTCGACGTGGAGCGAGCGAGCCGAGCAGAGTCTCGGTCGCTTCGTGTCGCAGTACTGGTCGCACAAGCAGCACTACCTGCTCAAGTACCACCCGGACCCCGGCAGCCTGACGCTCAGCGAGTACTGGAACTACGCGCAGTCGTTCGATGCCGTGATCGACGGTGTGCTGATTGCGCCGAGCTCGTCGGGTCCGCCCGTGTTCGGCGAGGTCAAGGCCGTGGTCGAGGCGATGTACGCCGGACAGGCGGCGCGCGGCTGGTCGCGCGCCTACTACGACGACATGAACTGGATGGCGATCGCGCTGCTGCGCGCCTTCCACTTTGTGGTGCCGTCGCAGAGGGCCTTTGTGCAGACGGCCGAGACGCTGTACGGCTCGATCATGGCCGCGTGGGACACGACGTGCTGCGGCTCGAATCCGGGCGGCATCTGGTGGGACACGGCGCACACGCAGAAGGCCACGGCCTCGAACGCCGGGCCCGTGATCACCGGCGTGTACCTGCACGCGCTCACGGGCAACGCCACGTACCTGACGTTCGCCGAGCGCGTGTACGACTACTGGTGGCGCACCATGGTCAACACGACGACCTACCAGGTGGCCGACCACATCGAGGCCTCGTCGGGCGACGTCGTGTGGTGGAAGTACACGTACAACGAGGGCCTCATGGTCGGCGCCTCGGTGGCGCTCCACTGCGCCACGGCCAACGCCACCTACCTCGACAACGCCCACGCCGTCGCCGGCTTCATGTACACCAACGAGACCGTGCGTCTCGCCAACTCGACACACTCTCTGGTGCTCACCGACGGCGACGCCAACTCCTGCACCGGCACCGATTGTCCGCAGTTCAAGGGCATCGCGTTCCGCTACCTCAACATGCTGCAGCGCGTCTCGCCGCGCGCTCACTACGCTCAACTCCTCGCCGACTCGGCCAACGCCATCTGGACACTGGCGCAGCAGAATGGCACGACGCTCTTTGGTACCGCGTGGCAAGGCCCGCCACCACAACCCAACGACGTCATCAACAATGCGCAAGAGTCGGCTGCCGCCATGGCAATCGCCATCTATGCACGTCAAGTGCGTCACTCGTTGAATGATCAAGCCACATGCTCTCTCGATCAGATCATGTAAATCCATCTCTCATCCACTATCAATATCGATCTCCATGTTATATTATCGAGAAGCTGATTGAGTGGATAGCTGAGAGGCATTCGCGTCAGTAACGTTGTCATTGGTTGGTAGATCCTCGTCGTATTCGCTTGCTTCCTCGCTCGTGTTCGTGTGGCTCGTGTTCGAACCCAACGTTGTGAGGAGGTTATTGATCCATCTCTTTGCTATCGATGGAAGATGCTCCATCGCACGGCAATGCCACGGTCGCCGTGAGGATCGGCGAGCCACGCAAGCGAGCGCGCCTCGAGGCGCCGACACTTCACGCGCTGTTCGAGCGGCGCTGTCGCGACCATGGCGACCGCGTCATGCTCGCCAACTGGGACGGCCACGGTGCCGAGCTATCGTACGCCACCGTGCGCGAGCTCGCTCTCACGACGGCCATCCACATGCGTCGTGCTCTCGGGCTCGGAGCGCCTGCGGGCGGCGGCAACGAGGAGCAGCTACCAGTGGCGGCGCTGCTGGCGAACAACGGCGCCGCGCAGATCGTCACGATGCTGGCGAGCTGGTACGCCGGCGTGGTGCTGGTCGCTGCCGGCGCCTCGAACGTCGTCGTCAAGGTCGTATCGTCGTTGTTGAATGCCGCCCAACCAGTGGCCATGTTGGTCGATGAGGCGTCCGAACCTACGGGCAGGGCCTTGCAGCAGGAGTGTCCGTCGCTGCTCGATCGATCCAACACGACCACAACAACAACGGCGGCAACGACATCATCGTCGTCGTCGTTCGTGCGCATCGAGCAGCTACTCCCACCGCCACTCGGAAGCGCGGTTCGACTCGATCCTGAGGAGCTCGATACATTGGCTGCAGTACGAACGCAGTACGCGAGCAATGTCGCCGCGCAAGAGGCGAGCCAGCGCGTGTGCGTGATCCTGTCGACCTCGGCGTCCACGACCGGCACCTCGGTCAAGGCCGTGCCGCTGACGCACGAGAACGTGCTGTATTCGTGCGCCAGTCGAAACGAACACTGGGCCTTTCCTTCGACCGACGCCACGAAGGCCGAGCACGATCGCGGCGTGCTGTCATGGCTGCCGTCGTCGCACGTCATGGGGCTCGTGCTCGATCTCGTGAACCACGCCATCGTGCCGGGTCACCGGCTCGTCTGCCTGCCGACCACGAGCGGCGATGCACTGCCGACCGCCATCGTGCGCGCCATCGATTGCTTTCGACCGTCGTTCACTTCGACCGTGCCGTGGATGCTGGACCGCTGGCGCCGCGACATTCTCACCGCCACGCCGGAACCGCGCCGAGGAGGACCTCGCATCGATGCCGACACGCCGTCTTCGAGTACCGCAACTTCACAACGAGCCGTGGAGCTGGACGTGATTGCCACGCTCGCGTCACTCTCAGCACTGCTCGTGGGTGGTGCTCCGCTCGACAACGATCTGGCAGAGTTCTTTCTCGCTCGCGGCGTACCGCTCATGCAAAGCGCCGGTATGACCGAGGCGGCTGCTTCGCTGTTCACTGGCCGGTTGCTCCCACCTTATGAGCGGCGAGTCGCACAAGAGGAACCGGCGAGATTGGCACAGCTACTGCGTGAGGCGTATGCTCTTCGACCTCACGATACGCTCGAGTACGAGCTCCACTGTGCGAGTGCCGACGATATTACGCACGATTCGATTGAGGGCGAGTTATTCGTGGTCGATTCGCCATCGGTCGCGAGTACCGGCTACAAGAATGCTGCACCAGGTGTAAACGAGCGTACATTCGTTATGGAACCGCGTGCCGTACTCTCATTGTCTTCTCTCAAGCTCGGCCGCAACGACGACGGCAACAACGACGACGGCAACAACGACGACAGTGCGACTGCCACGTCGACTGCAGCAACGGTCAACGATGCTGATCTGGTTCGCAAGCTTCGTACTGGTGACATTTTTCGATTTCATCGCGTTCATCGTACGATCGAGTATGTGTGCCGCGTCGATGATATTCTGACGCTATCGACTTCCGAGAAGCTCGATTGTGTGCAACTCGAGCAGGCGTTACGCGTTGAACTGCGCCTGCGAAATGTCTCGTACCAGTCGCTGTGCGTCCTTGGGCAACACCAACCAGTGCCGTACCTCGTCATCGATCATGTAGTGGAGCAAGAACACGAGGCGTTGCTCGATGCCGTTGCTACCGTGAATCTGTCGGTGGCTGCGAGTTGTCGCATTCGTTCGTGGGCCATCATTCGAGTGCCGCCTAGCGAGCCAGAGCTCGAGCTTTCACGCAAGCGAGGTGTCTTGCGAGTACTTGCCGAGCGCCGATTCGGCCCGCAAATGACTCGACTCTCACAGCTGCACCTTGCACCAACTACCACCTCTGAGGATACTACGACGACGACTCTTTCACCATCACCCACTCTCACCACGCCGCCGAGCCATGGCACCCACAACGACACTCCTGTACATCGATACCAACGATTGGAACTCGAGCAAATTCTCTCGGCGCTTGCCGAGGTATTGGCCGTTCCACTCGCCTTTACTCGCAGCCATGTTCGTTCATCGTTCGCCTCTCTTGGCCTCTCGTCGATGATGAGCGAGCAACTGGCGCGAGCGCTTGACTTGCCAGTGACACTGCTCTACGAGTTCCCTTCGGCTCAGCAGCTCTTTGAAGCGATCCACTCACCACCAGTCGCTCGGCCGTTACTCGCGCCACGCTCTCCTCCAGTGACAGCCATCAAGAGAGAAGTGGCCATACTTGGAGCGGCGGTACGCCTGCCAGCCGGAGTCGACACAGTCGACAAGCTCTGGCAGCAGCTCGTGAGCGGGACCAACAGCGTCGTGGGCGAGCTTGCTTCACGTTGGCCCGATCTCCATTCGTCGGTGCCTGATGCTCCACGATTCGGTGGCCTGCTCGATCCCCGTCACACTGACGGATTCGATATGGCGTTCTTTGGCTTGTCGTCGAGCGAGGCGCAGAGAATGGACCCACGACAGAGAATGGCGCTCGAACTCGCTTGGGAGGCACTCGAGATGGCTGGCATTCGTCCGAGCTCACTACGAGCGACCGAATCGGGCGTCTTTGTCGGGCACTCATCGGAACATGCTGGCTGGGAAGAGTTTTTGCTCTCTGACCAAGCTCCTTCCACCACTACCTCCATGTCTTCGTCGTCGTCATCATCATCGCCATCATCGTCATCGTCGGCGTCGAGTGGAGGAGATCACGGTACCACCGGACTTCCAGGTGCCTACCATGCATTGGGCGTGTCGAGTGCCGCGCTCGCCGGTCGAATCTCTCACTTTTTCGACCTTCAAGGCCCGAGTGTGTGCTTTGATACTGCATGCTCAAGTAGTGCTGTGGCGATCGATGCAGCCGTTCGCGCACTTGTTGATGGACGCTGCTCACCGGTGGCACTCGTGATTGGCACGCAAGCCATGGTGACTCCCACTGCACACATGGGTCTCGTGCGTGCCGGCATGCTGAGTCCCTCGAGCCGAAGTGCCACGTTCGACGAGAGTGCCGACGGTTACGCACGCTCTGAGGGCTGTGTGGCGCTGGTTCTCGCGCTGCGTGCCGAGCAATCGTTACCGCAGCACCTCTTGCCACTGGCCGAAATCGTTGGTTCGGCCGTGAATCATGCAGGGGCCTCTTCGAATGGCTTGACGGCACCGAGTGCATCGGCACAGGAGCGGGTGATCCGCTCGGCACTCTCGGACGCTGGTGTCACAGCTGATCGAGTGTCGTATGTCGAGGCGCACGGCACTGGAACACCACTCGGTGACCCGATCGAGATGGACGTCTTGACTCGCGTGTACGGTCGAGAGGCGACTGAACAACTCTTGATCGGTGCACTCAAGACCAACGTTGGTCATCTGGAGGCAGCCGCCGGTGCTGCCGGTGTGCTCAAGACCGCTTTGGTTCTGGCCCATCGGCAAGTACCTCCGAATCTGCACTTTTCGCAACTCAATCGACACATTGCTGCATTGAAGCTGCCAGAGTGCATTCGATTCCCGACACGTACCATGCATGAGTTGCATTCCCGTGTTCACGGAGAACCCATCGTTGCGGGAGTGTCATCGTTTGGATTCTCTGGAACAAATGTACACTTGATCATGCGAGAGGCAACTACCACTGCCGCCACTGTGGCCACCACTGCGACCAGCCGAAGCAGTAGCGAGGCAATCTTGGTTGTACCCGTTGCAGCTATCACTCCCACATCGTGTCAATCCCTACTCGGGCAGTATGCCGAGTACTTTCGAGATGCATCTCACGATCGAGTCGCCAGTGCCTTTACGGCAGCCACCTGTCGTGACCATCAGTTTCCCGCTGGTTCTCGATTCGAATCTGCTCGTGCGCGAAAGCAGACTGCTGCACTCTACCGTTCGGCCGTGGTCGCGACAGTGAGCGAACTTGCCAATGCCATCGAGGCCAACGTGAGAGCAAACGCGAACCAGCCACCACGAAAACCAACGTTACCGCGGCATTCGGTGGCATTCATGTTCTCTGGTCAGGGAGTCAAGGAGGCACACCAGTTGTTCGATGCCATCTCACTACTGCGCCAACAATCATTGGTCTTTGGAGCGACATTCTCCGAGTGTCTCGGACATCTCGAACCACCAGTGTCGCTCGATCAACTTGCTGTAAATGCCACGGAGAAGCCAGTGGTGACACAAGTTGTGCTATTGGCTTTCTTGATATCGTTGGCTCGACTGTGGCAATCTTGGGGAGTGCAACCGGTGGCAGTCTTTGGCCACAGTCTCGGTGAGGTGGCAGCTTCAGTCACTGCTGGCGCTCTCTCAGTGTCACAAGCCATGCGCTTGGTGCATAGTCGTGAGGCAGCCATGGCTCGGTATGCTGTTCCTGGAAGCATGGTGGCTGTCATGGCGAGCAGCAAACAAGTACAACTGGCAATCGATCATGTTCTCACAATGTCGTCAACAACACACCGTGAGAGTGTCGTGTTGGCAATCTCGGCGATCAACTCTCCGACACAAACTGTAGTATCTGGTGACGAGCACTCGATTGAACGATTGATTTCATTCCTCTCAAATCCGCAACGAGATCGCGATGATGATGATGATGACCGTCAACAATCAAAGGTTCTTCGGTGTATTCGATTACCGAACGTGGCTCATGCGTACCATTCACCGTTGATTGGTGAGGGTGTTCGCTCTTGGTGTGCCGATGAAGTGGTGCACCGAGTGTTGGAGCAGAGTGAATCTCGCCAAGATTACCTCCCGATTGCACTATTCAGTAGTACGACCGCTAGCAAACTCGAACACGCACAAGCTCGAACCATGGATCATTGGGCCAATCATGCACTGGGCTGCGTCAACTTTTATCAGACCGCAGAGCTCGTTTCCAAGTCGGTCGATGTGATGCTCGAAATCGGTTCGGCGGCTGTACTCGCAGCAACGCTGCAGAGGGCACTTGGCTCTTCTAGTACTAGCCAGCAGTTACAACCTGTTGTGACTGATGATGGCAGTGTTGGTCCTATACCGATGCCGTTACTGGTGATGCCATCCTTTTATCAACCATCTCCGAATGCTTGGCATGCAATCTTGGTACAAGTTGGCCGGCTCTACGAGGAAACTCTTGTACCAATCGACTGGCAGGCAGTGTATCGTGACTTGGTACCAACCGATTCTACTCGTGTGGTGGATCATTCGTTGCCGACCTATGCGTTTGAACGAGTGCCATTGGGTCTCTCGCCTCATCCGTACCGAATCAAGCCAGCTCTCGCGAGCAGTCGTGAGCGCGAGCATAGAGGTGACACTCAACACACGACCGTCTCGGTGACAATCCCGCCTCAAGTAGCCAGCCAACACCATGTGGAAGGAAGTTCGGTTGTACCAGCGGCTACACAGTTGCTGGCAGTGTGGCCCGAGGTCGAGCGGGCAGGCCTCGGTGCCGTGACATTGGAGCTGGTAACCAAGGGAGTACTGGAGCAAGTCGATGGCGTTGCCCACGTTAATGTGCACGAGTTTACCCATCAGCAATGGCGTGTTTCCTGCCACTCGAAAGAGACTGCTGTTTGTACGGCAGTGAGTTTGCAAGATTACGAGACGAGTGTGGTGACCCAACAACAACTTGTATCGGGCATTCGAGTTGACTCGGCAGCGTTCTACAAGAGCCTCTCTACCAATTCCAACCTGGCGTATGGACCTCAGTTCCAGCTGCTTGACGATATTGTGCTTGATCGGCAAGGCATGTGGGTATCAGCAACCGTGCGAGTGGAACCTCTCTCGCAAGAGCACCACGGCAACCGACATGACCTGCTCGTTCAGTATTCGAATGTGTTGGATGCATGCTTCCATCTTGCTGCTGCTCTCTGTGATCCTCGCACCACAAGGGTTCCGATTCGACTACAAGCAGTGAGCTTGGATATCGACAAGCTCATGACTGCGAAGAGGCTCCGTTGTGTACACTACAGACGAATTGCCTGCAGTACTGAGAGCGAGCTTGTGTCGCTTTTGAGAGTGTCACTCATGGAGGATGATGAGCCACAACGAACTGCACCAAAGGGTGAGGTTGTGGTTATTCGAGTCGAGCAGTACACGACGTTCGCTACACCGCAACCACAACAAATCTCGATGCTCAACCTCGTGCAAGAGACTCTCGCGTTGCCATTGAGGAGGAGGCTTGAAGTCAATCACAAGAGCCATGACATTTTACGTGTACTGTTGGTGTCACCGGAATCTGGCTCGACATTGCACGAGCGCTTCATGGAGCAGTATCGAATGTGGCTCGAGCAACACCGTCATGTAGCACCTCGAGACATTGTGCACGTGAGGGTTTCTGCAGCCGAGCAGCTAGCCGAGGTTTTGAACAGGCTGGCAGCGAGTACGACTTCACGTTCAAGACTCGCAGTTGTATTTGGCGCCAATGACGTGGCGCTCGCATACGACACCGACGCGGACCGCGAGGTTTCAGAGTTTGATTCACTGGCGAGAGACACGTGTGGCTCACTGCTTCATGTGCTGCAACAACTCGTGCAATGCGACTCCCTTCGAGGATCGATCGATTTTTGTACATTGATACTGCCCAACGAGGAACAACTCGAGGGGCACCAATCACTCAAGCGACTTGTGAGTGAGTGCCTCCAAGCAGCAGCAGTTGGAGTGTTACGAGTGGCAACGAGCGAGAGTAGTGGTTCTCGCTTTCATGGTTGGAGCCTTGAGATTGAGCCAGCCATCCACGTGGTGGATGGAAACTCGCCAGTACTTGAACAAGTGTTTCAAGTGCTGGCATCTGGTGGAATTGCAAACGAGGATTCATTGCGGCTGGATCGAAATGGAGCTTGGAATTGTCCACGTTTGGTGACTTCTCCCTATGCGTTTCTTGGCTCACGACTCCCGAGCTCTCCGTCACGATTGTTACAGGAGGAACAAGAAGAGGCCATCGTATTTGGAGGCTTTGGAGGCATCGGCTTGCATGTGGTTGCGTGGTTACTCGAAGGTCACTTGGCTGACATTGTTGGACCGAAGAGCAAGCATGTGGTGATTGCTGGTCACCGTGTGCACGAGCATGTGATTGAGAGACTTGTTGAGATGCTTGGCACACATGTGACGATCGAACGAGAACCTTGTGACCACGATGGCGATTGCCAGCAGAGTTACTCGGTGACGGGTGCGTGGGCCACCAAGCTCTCACTCGTGCAATGCGACATTACGGATGTTGCAAGTGTCTCCTCGTTGCTCTCGCGATATCGTCATCCGAGTATTGCTATTCATTCAGCCGCGACGCTGCACGATGTTGCACTGCACGATCTCGAGTGGCAGAGCTTCTTGCGTGGCTCACGCACCAAGGCTCTTGGCGCTGTGGTACTCGATCGTCTCTTGCCTGCCTCGGTGCCGTTGGTGTTGTTTTCTTCCGTTTCGGTGACGCTACGAACAGCTGGACAAGCGAGCTACGTAGCGGCCAACGAGTTTGTTGAACGACTTGGAGCGAGGCGTCGAGCCGCCGGACGACCGACTGCTGTCATTCAATGGGGGCTGTGGCAGGATGTTGGTATGGCCGTTGCATCAGTATCACAAGACGATGCTCGGCGGCAAGTTTGGCGCTCACCCGCCCGGCCGATGAGTGCTGCCGACATTCGACCGTTATTTGCTCAAGCACTATGCCAGAGTCTCCGAGAGCATCTGGCAAGCAGTGCAACGGTCGTGATTGCTGCTCTCGATTGGGCGACATTGGCCGAGCAACAACGCTCCCAAGCTCAACGAGCTGCTACGACCACGATATTGTCGTCACTATGGCAAGGATGGATTCCTGTGGTTGGCAGTGATCAGGATCAGGAGGACACTGATTCGAGCTCGATCGAACCAGTCGATCGAGTGGTGCAATTGCAAGACGCTCTCGTCGGTGCCATTTCGAGTGTGCTTGAGATGGATGCCACTACGATTGGTAGAGAGCGAGAGAGCAACCGACCACTGGTGGAGTTTGGCTTGGACTCGTTGGCATTGATGGAACTGCGGCAAGTTCTGCACCATCGAACAGGTCGGTTGCTTCCGATGCGAACACTCCGAGCTCCAACGTTTGTATCAATTCTCGAGGCATTACAACGAGTCGAAATTGATGCTACTCCCGTCAGTCATCGAGTTGAGCAACAGCTACAAGGCACCACCACCACCACCACCACCATTACGACCACGACTGAGGAGGCGACAATGACTGAGGAGACGAGACTTGGTACCAAGAATCGTTGGCTGATACCGATTCTCGGTGATCCATTTCGAGCTCGAACCTTGATCGTAGCAATCAACGATGCAGGTGGTGATCCACTGAACTTTGGTGCTTGGAAGAGCGAGTGGCGCTCTGGTAGCGACACGGCCGTTGTGGCCGTGCACTTTCCAGGGCACACGAGCCGTGCACATGAACGACCATGCGCCAGCCTTGCCGAAGCCTCGACCGGCATCATTGAAGCCTTGATGCAACTGCCTTGCCTAGATCCAAGTGGCACAGAGAGCCACTCTCCGAAGCAAGCCGTTCGAGTGCAACCACCACAGGAGCAGCAGTATGTGATGTTTGGTCAGTGCATTGGAGCGTATTATTGTTTGCGTGTTGCCGAAGAGATTCGACGACGCAAGCTCCGGCAACCTCTCGCACTGTTCATGTCTTCGTGCCCTGGTCCGACCGACATGCACGTGCTGACGCGCTACACGGATGGAGACGAGCCAGAACGCGAGGCAGCTCGCCGAGCTCTGCTGTCGCAAGCCGAGCGAGATGCGCTCTTGCAACAGGGGCTGCACGATCTGACACTGGCGATCGGCTTCTCGGAAGATGACTGGCAGCGTGTGGTGGCATCTCCGACCATGTACAAGGCCGTGGTCAATGACGTACGCATGACCGACCTCTCTCACGGCGTCACGAGAGGCGACGCTCCATTGCCAGTTGCGATCGTTTGTCTCCTTGGCTGCGACGACCCAGTCGTTGCACCGCACCATCTCAGCAGCTGGTTACAAGCAACCTCCAGGCAGCTGATCGTCGATATGCTGCC
>ERZ778026.3850-NODE-3850-length-12480-cov-7.015775_pt1 | contig 12480 bp, 13 predicted proteins | sample MGYA00375756_ERZ778026 | MGnify/ENA primary metagenome ERZ778026 (study PRJEB29350, sample SAMN05389820) | bioreactor metagenome | isolation source: Ammonium sulfate bioreactor | place: South Africa: University of Cape Town | collected 2014-02-18 ... | reverse complement strand
AAAGTGTAATCACATAAAAGTGTTGTGGTTTGTGTCAATCCCAATCTCTCTTCTTTCTTCCTGGTTTTCTTTTGCCTTTCTTACAATGGGATAAAAAAACAAGATTCATCTCGATCCTCTGTTCGGCGACCTGTTCGCGGCCGATCAGGGAAACAACCGACTGCTCATCTATCAGGGCGGGCTGCTCCCGAAACAGAACGGGGTGCCCGCAAACGTTGTGGTGGGCCAGCTGGATTTCGTTACCAACAACCCAGGAAACGCAACAGATCAGATGAGTGGCCCTATCTCTGTCGTGCTGCACCCAAACAACCGCACCGTGTGGCTGTGCGACTGGATAAACAGCCGGGTGCTTCGGTTTTCCAAAGTGCTTCTCTATTCACATGACTCTCCTTCCCTTGGCCTGTTGCTCGGTTTCCAGGGGGAGGCGCCAATTGCTCGCATGTTGCCAAAAGGTAAATCCTCTCCCTCATCCGCAAAAACCCCCATTATAATTATTTTATATTATGTTTTTTTTTTTTTTTTGCCTGGCAGCTAAATGGCAGTTTTGTTAGATTCCAATGGCACCACTCATCCAGGGATATTTCAGTTCCTTCTACAACCACAAGTGATCGACGAAGTGAACGCAGAAAACGAAACAGTGGCTTCTTTTGTGTTTCCAATTTCGGGGTACAACGTAACTAGCTCAGAGAACGCTCAGAATACGCAGCAATTCAGGTTCTTGCTGGCAGTGGCTCAGGTGCAGGTATATCCTGCCTTCTTCCCTCCGCACTTTTTGCTAGACTAACACAAAAACGAACAACCCTTCAAAAAAGTTGATCCTTGAGTATTCGCTTTTCGAGATGGCACAAAACTTCAGCAGTGCAGGCATCTCTTTTTCCACCAAGCGCAGCAGCGTCAAGCTTAGCCTCGTCCTGGAACGTTGGAACTTCTCCGCGCCATCCAACGCCCTGGTGGTCTCTTTCGCCTGGGGAGCCATCCCCCCGATCACCTCGGTCGAGCGGCAACAAAGCGAGGGCGGCATCAGCACATTCCTCTTGCTGTCAAACGGCCAACTTACGACCACCGTCGAGCTCCTTGGGTCGGAAGAGGTCGACGGGGCGAGTGCCCCGATTGGTATCTCCTGCTTGGGCCTCTCCCAGCTGGTGCTACGACTTCCTTCCTTCCGCAACTCGCTGACCTATGATCCCGAGTTCTCGATAATCATTGGGTCAGGCCCGACAGCAGGCTCCGGTGGAAGTGACCTGCAGCTTCTTGCGCTGATCTCTCTGGCCACCATTCCGCTTGCTTTCATCGGGTTGTGTTGTATTTTTATGCTGGTGTCCTGGCTGTGGGGAAAGCGAAGGATCAGCCGAAGAGAGCAGGTCAACTTCTAAGAATGGTCAGCGGTTCGCCCCAAGCACTCACCAATCATGCTGCTATTCCCAATTGCAATACGCACAAGGTGCCGAAAGTCTGCAAAGGTTTTCAAACACACTCTGTACACACGGGGAAGGGCTCTATTAAAAAAAAAAAAAGATTCCAGAAAAGTTGAGTTAACCCCGTGATGGTTGCGCAACCTGATCTGTGTGTCAGGCTGGCCACGCTACAGTTAACTGTTAAGCTGCAGGGCACTGGAGTACAAGGGCAACAGTCATATTGCGCTCGATATCGCAGAAGTGCACACGCCTAACCCAGAACACCAAAAGGCAGACACCCGGTTTGGGTGGGTTTGGACTGCCAGGTGTTAACCTTAGACAGCCATTCAGTAGCGGCATTTGTGTTCTGTGATACTCTACGGCGCTACCACAGCCGTCAATCACCGAATTCGTCAGCAACAACGTGTACAAGAAGAGGATGCGGATGTCATACCCTGCCACACGGTGACCGCGGCCACAAGTAGGAGCTCTACGAATATTAAGCGACCAGGGCAAAGTCGCACATGATTTTCTTCCCTCGGAATCTTCGGGGACGGCTTTCTGAGAACTTGTGTGTTCATCGCACGCAACAAGAGGGAAATCTCTGTATGGGGGCATTACAGATGACACTGGACCAGCTTGCAATAACGAAATCGAGCGAAAATATCGCTCAATTTTTTTCTTTGGGCATTTGATCGTAGGCCTTGATTAGGTCTTATTGTTCAACAGCCAAGTTCTCAATGATGACAAGGTGTTAGAGACTCGCCTGGGATGATGAAGCTTTTCAGTTTCTTTTTATGATGTAATCACATCCTCATTGCTGGCAGGAGGCCAAGAACCAATCCTTCCGGATTATCTGGTTTATTGTAGTCTCACCTTTCTGCTCACTTGCGGATTCTTTGACGTTGCCGTATAGAAGCGTTTTGATGTAAGGAATCTAGGCTACCAATCAAATGAACCTGTATAGTAGCGTAGGTGTTGCTTCTGAATGAGTTCACTTCTGTTCTTCGCTCTAACGCATACCTCTGCCATTCAACATAACCAATTGGTATCTTGTTCAGCCCGTATCCTGCAAGAATAGTATGCGAAAAAAAGAAAGTACTACCCGGCAATGATTGAAGACATCTTCTTACATTTGAGATGAGGTGGCCCAAGGGTCGCGAGTTGACCGAATACCAAATTCGAACCCCGCCTCTCGTCACCAGATCATCTATTGGTCCCTCAATGGAATACGCACCAGATACGACTTCGCTCTGAAATGGAATTCACGGTGAGGCTTGATCCTCATTGTTAGGGTCGAGGTGCGGAACAGGAGAGCAATCTCATGCTTTTTCTTGGAGCTCGGGGCCGCCCGCTGCGTGAAAAGTTGGCAGGGTGTTGATTCGCTGTCACCCTCTGTCCCCTTCTCACTCGGCGTCGCTGAAGCCCTCAAGTTCGAGGGTGGATTGCTCGCTGGGGTTGAAGAGAGTTCGCAGAGAGCGGGAAATTCTCTAGAGTGAGGGTGTCATTTGTTTTGAGCGAATGCTATTCAGCCTGGTGCCAAATGCATCAAGATTAGCAGCCGAACAGCGGTTTTTTCAGGTAGTTGAAGGAGATGCCGAATGGTTGACAGCGGTAGCCGTGAGCTTTTCAGCTCGGTGGGGTTTTAATTTGCCACGGATCCACCTGAGATACCTCGATTTGAAATGGCGTGCTGCTGTCACAATCCTTGACGATCTCAGTTCAAGAGTGAAAGCGCCTGAATGCACATCTTGAGTCCATATTTTTCTATTCAGCGGTAGATGGAAAATCGCCCAGGTCTCACTACATATGGCATCGATACAACAATCAGACTGCGGCGAGCTGAGTGCAACCAGTAGGTGAGTCTCTGCAAGAAGTACCGTGCAGTGCCAAACAGGTAAGGTGTATTGCCAACTGGTTGGAATGTGACCAGATGCTGATGATGCAGAAGTGACCAAATAGGATGCGCTTCTTTGATGTTGGTGTCATCAGTAGGTCGGAGCCACCTTGGATGTTGCCTTCCTGGAAACAATTGATTAGGGTGCGGCCTTGGAGGAGGTGGTTCTTCGCACTATCGTGAAGGGCTTAGCTAGCTAGTGTTTAGTTTTAATGCAGCAGATGCCTTATTGGCCCGTAGAAGGTGTAGAGTCCTTAAAAGATGGCGCTAGTGTAGCAGTAGAGTCAACTCTGACAGGCCGTGTGACTCCATCCACTACAACTGCAACTGGCGCGGTAGAAACTCAGCGTGCACCTTGGCGCTCATGTCAAGGCCATAGAGATACCCCTCTGTGACATTTTTGACGCTTATGAAAAGGATGTTACATTCTGGAGGGTGTGATTCTTGCAAGTTAGGTGCATGTTAGTGTATGTGAAACAAACGCAGAGAGATTTTTCGGAGTGCGCGTTAACCGTTTGAGTCGATAACTAAGGATGAGTCGCGGTTAGTCGGTTCCCCGATTAAAAGTGAGAGCGAACCGCTTAATCGCCAGCTTAGATTTTTTGTCAATTGTTACAACAAATTCCATAACGGAGCCCACAGGAAAAAGCGACGAAGGTTCCAAATTTTGCAACACTGCTTATTTTGCTGAATGAGCCCCCCAGCAACTTCTCTCCATACTAATATGCATTTTTAAAATGCCTTATGTGACGGGAACACCCTACTCCTATTGTTTGAATTTTTCCGCAAGCCGCCAAAAAGGAAATTCACTACTGAATTTATCCGTAGGGTGTTCGAAATATGCTAGAGTTACCGTCTGACGTGGACGGAGTTATGAAACTCCTAGCTGGTGTTTGTGGGGGTGCATCGCAAAGTGCGGAGTTACCGGTAACCCATAAAAAAAACAAAGTACACCAGTGTTATTTTTGTGTAGAATGGGTAGAAAACTACCCAAAAATGGTATTTACTATTTCTAACAATTGGTGGATGAAGTGCAGTCACTGCACCACAAAAACCGTTACGGTCCTTGCTGGCCAACTTTTCAAAATATGATTGTGGTTGGCTGCCTATGAAATATGTTTCCAAGAACCAACTGTCTGAACATTCAAACAATGATATTCGTTGGATATGCATCAGTTACCAGGCCCATTTTCTCTTGAAGTGAAAACATATTGCTTACAAGAACAAAAAATATGTACCAGGACAAACATCCGGCAGTGGAACCAACTAACAGCATGACCAAACGTGCAGTTGCACAAGCCATCTCAGACTACCAAGAGAAAGGTGACCACCTCTATGGAACAACAACTTTGGCAGTTCCTTTCCCAGTCAACATGCAACAGCGCCTTGAACTTCCAAATTCCACCACTGTGATCTTCCAAGTGAAGGAGGAGAATAAAGCCCAGGAGGAGGAGGAGAATGAGAAAGAGAAAATAGCCCAGGAGAAGAAGGAAACGGATATCCTGACTTTGAAAGTAGAGGTTTCGAAACCCTACGCTCCGGAATCATACGGCAACTTCGTTGTAGACATCAACGAACATTTTCTCGTCATCCTCACTCTAATCCCACCTCTGAGGATTCAACTGCCTAGAATGATCCAAGGAGTACCCGATGGTGCGAAACTCGAACTGCGCCCTTGGGAAGGGCAGTTCGATGAGGTTAAAGGTGGTAAGCTTGTGCTGCCGCCAATCATCCCGGAGGGTTCCTACGAGCTCTGTTTGACTCATGGTGGAAAACCTCTCTTTGATAAAAAATATGTGGTGGTCAGCTTGCGATCTGCAATGGAATACCTCCCATTGCCAATCCTGTTGCTTGTGGCCGCTGAAGGGCCCTCTAAAGAAAGGGCTGGGTGTGGAGGTCACAATCCGCAATATCTTCAAGAAGGAGGAACCAAAGGGAGGAGAGTTAGCAGCTTTCTCACAAGTCTGGTTGTTTAGCAATACCTCGAGGAGTCTTCATGATGACTGGATAAAGGCGCTGACGACATTCTACAATAATGGGGGTGGCCTCTATCTCTTGGGGGATGCTATGACCGATTTTGATCCGTGCTATGCGGATGCTGAGGTGTTGAGCAAAGCCCTCGTGCAAGCAGAACTGTTCGACTCGAAAATTACAGGAATGCAATTGCTCAAACCCGTGGAAACACCAAGACCGGGAGTCAAGAGTGACCACGCAATCTTTCAAGATGTGATAGAATTGCTCGAAGGTCACAGCATGGCAGCGATAAAACCCAGTGACTATACGAAAGTCGAAGCGATCATGTGGGATTCCAGCAATCACCTGTTGATGGTTTGCTCTATTAATACCGATAAGCGATTGCTGATTGATATGGGCTTCACACGACTGATCAATGACTTCTGGGAGGATACGCTATCCACTAGGCGATTTGCTTGCAATTGTGCTCTGTGGTTGTCGGGCCAAATATGATCACGAAGGACTGCAACATAGGCCCGTCACTGTGAATCTCTCAACACGTACGTACGCCCTATTTAAAGTAATCGTAAAGAGATTTTCAAACATCCAAACCGCCGGTTAGCTGTTAAGCCGCGGCTCAGCCGCAATATAAGATATATTTCCAGCAGATCACTTCTAGAGATACAAAAGTTACGGCTGACTTGTACCGGAGTTATGAAACTTCTAGCTGGCGTTTTTGAGGGAGAGTGTGTTTCAGCATTTCAAAATATTGTGACGTTGTCATGTTACATCTTCTTGGAAATTGGTAATGGTTGAGTTGGTACCAGTTGACCCATCCCCGACTGCCCCTACCCAACTCCCCCGAATTGGTACCACACCCGTTGAGTTACATTATGGCAGAGAGAGAATAACAACTCGCCCGTACTTGTGGGAATGGGCCCCCACCAGTTCTTCCCTTCCTCGGACCTTCCGGTCACGTCCTACAATTGCCACAATATGATTGTGGTTAGCACATATGGAGGAAGTTATGAGTAGTGGGAGGCAAGCGGGGGCAGGAGCAAAAGGGGTTCGTGCTCCACAACAGCTCGCTTAGAAAAATGGAGACAAGCATGGAAGGTCAACCACATGTGTGCCAAATAGGAGTGCGTGAGTGGATCGCACAATAAAATTTTACAATTCTGCTCGTTTGCCCGCTTGTTCCCCTCTGTATCTATCACCTTTTGACTGTTTGCTTCCATCTGGATACAGAAGTTACTTTCCAGGAACTCCAGAAGTGCCAAAAGTTTGTGTTTTCTTCGCTCTTTCCTCTTGTAAAAAGTAAAACGTTCAGAACCAGTGATCAAAAAAAAGTCCTTACATAATCCATAGTTCCGCTTCTCAAACCGCCTACAGAAGCCTGTATCAGATGCAAAGTTGTTCTCTAGATCCGCGCCATCAGGGGCTTTCCATGGACTGTTCGGCGAGGTGAGCCCCACTGACCTCTCAAAGCGTTATTGGATAGAAGTGCTTCCGACGAGATCGTCAGATGGTGATTCCTGGCTTCAGTCCTGCATCGATCCGGTATGGTACGATTTTCTAAAGACCAACAACGGAGAGCCTCTGGAGGTGTTGGAGGCAGGAATGACTTCGCGCCGATGAGCACACCCTCATGAAGAAAGACAACTGCCTACTGGCGTGTATGGTTATATGGCCTCGTGGTAATATGCTGGGCTAGCATAAAACCGCACAAGTCGGCGTGAGTTAAGGTCCTTATGGAACGTTGTCATGACATTCTTTGTTTTGCGCGGTGTTGCGTGCGAAGTGGCAAAGTTTAGAAGACGCGGAAATAGCGGAAAAGGTGGAGTAAACACCCGAACAGAGAGCTAAGAGAAAGAGGGTGACCGACGTCTCACCCCATCTTGCTACCTCGATACAAAACGCTAGTGTCGTTATTGCCACTCGAGCATCGAGAAGTTGAGGGGACTCCCAAAAGATGACATTCTGAGGTTTTGCTCGTCCAGGATGGTCTGAAGCTGCGCAGTGATAGGGGAAAGCTGAGGGAACTGCTATCATAAGGCCGGTTTTTGCGTTCCGGCCAGGCATTCCTGGAATGGCGTGTGCTTCATGTAACAACTAAGATATTCTTTATGCGAAGTTCGTCTGTACGTCAATGGAGGATAGTACGAGTGGCACTAAAGCAACGACTGGAGAATGCTTGTACATGGTGTCATTCTTTGGTGATAGCATCTCCACCTTGATGCGCTTTGGTTCACGCTCACTTATTCCGGTCTTGGGCACGTCACACTCGCTTCTCACGCGCTTGCCTTGATATTATTTGGAAACGTTTATATAAACAGTGGTGCCTTGTAAGTGTGGCATACCTTGCATTGTCATTATATGATTCACAACGAGTTTACGCGGTCCCATCTTCAAAAGCCCAAGTTCTTTCAGATCATCTTCGTCCAGTGCCAACAGGGAAACCATATGTCATTGAAAACGGGAGGGTGGCTTGAGCTTTTAATTCAAAATATTCTCTTTAAATGGAACTTTTCTCTTTTTGCGAGTATGGAACTCGCAGAGAAAAGTTAAATTAAAGCGACAAGCCACCTTCCCGTCGTGTTTAAGACATATTTATGCCTTCGTCGACAAATCGCTGACCCTACATTTTGTATGGTCAGAGAAGTCGGGCTAATGTTATTTGGTGTACGTATTTGCGCCCTTCTTCTAAGCCAGGGACATTTTCTAACTATATAATCCATGGCTCGTTGCTTTCTATTCCTTTTGGAGTACAAACGTGAGATTCTACAGGCTCCTCGCGAACCTTGCCCGATTCAGGCGAAGGAACCTGGTCGCGTACATTTCCCGATGAAGAACGAAGTGGCTTCAGTTAACTTGCAAATCTTCCAGGATTATCTCGGCAACACGGACAACCACAATCCTCTTGATGCAGCCTGGCGGCTTCCCATGGAGATACTGAGTCGGAGCAGGTGACGCCTGGTTGCGTTCTCCTTCCGAATCGCTTTCTTCGTCATCTGAAGATGAAAGATTGAGGATCTGGGGAGAAGAAGGTCATCTTTTGGTTGATCTTGGGCACACTTTTTGCATATCCCGTCTGCAACTGGCTGTGGCACAGCTGAAACGTCAAAATTAGCGTCTTGATGTGTCGAAATTGAACATTACCTTCGCATGCCGAGTGAAAAGATATCCTGCACACCTGGCATACCTGGGGCTGGTTATGAAATGACTTGCATTGTAATCCCTTCCGACAACTCCACACTCCCTTTGCAGCAGCGACAAGGTGATGAACGGTTGCTGTCCGATCTGAGTCCAGAAGTTTGTCAACGATCCCCAGCAGTTGCTCTTTTTCCTTGGTATCCAGAGGTTCGCTCATAGTGCTTTTTTTCACATTCTCCAACTCTTTCATCTTCTTCTTTCTTTCGTTGTCCTTGATGCGGTTGATCGTTTCCAGTTTAGAAGTCCCTGCTTTCAAGCCTTTCTCCCTACACAAGCGTCTCAACTGAGCCATTTTAAGCGTCCAAAGCGGCTTGTGCTTGTCCATCCCGTATTCTCTGTCTTTGCGACACTCAAGCCCATGCACTACAAACCAAATCCATCATCCTAGTTCACATCGTAGAAGTAGCATTTTTTCTCGACTTTTCCCAGCTTTCGTTCGACGCTCTGCATGGGTCCCACTTATTCCTCTTTCTCCTTCTGTGTTCACGGTTTGTGATTCCTTCCGTTCCCAATGCCATAGCTGGGTTTCGATCAAAACTCGACACGTGTTGTCGGGTCGAGAGTTTTCCCAATGAAAAATTGGAGGCATGTGATCGTCCTTTGCAGTGAGTGATGTCATCTTCCTGGCTTTGCTGCTATCGTTGTACTTCAGCGCGAATAACAATTTGCAGTCGCAAAGAAAGAGGGTGCTACGCTGAAGTATTCGTGCGATCGATAGGCTTTAAGCTCGGGATCGTCGGGAGCTTGTAGGGCTTCCTTGAAGTTTTCATCTGGTATTGCACGCCATGAGTTTGCGGTAACCGTGGTTGGTGATCGTGAGGGAACTGGCGTTGATTTGCTGGAGCGCGTCGATAAAGCGTTACCGTGCTGTGACTTCCTTTGCTTTTTGACCTTCTCCTTAGGAATTTCCAGCAAGGGTACCAAACCGGTTAGGACGCATTGGCGATTGTTGCGAGAAGGCGTTATCGGTCGAGAGCAGTTGGTAGCGTGTTAGGGACTGTTGGTGTAATCGGTGAGTACCCCTTTTAAAATAAGGGCCGACACTGTCAGTCAAGTTAGAGCGGAATCAAGATCTTAAATCTGTGGCACAATCGACTTGGGTACCGTTAGGTTTCCATGGCTGCCCAGCGCAAACAAAAATAAAATAAAATTAAAACGCAAAAATAAAAAATGGAGGAACTGAAGTTGCTGGGGCCGACTGTGCTGAAACGAAAGCGACACTGCATTCCAGTCGGCATCCGTTATTGGCTGTTTTTTAAACGACACATCCTCGAGAAACCCCAAGTGCGGCTGTTGTTCGAGAAGGAGCTCTCACGCGAAGAATTTGCTGCGTTGGTGAAAAAACATGCGAATCCTTTGAAGCATGGCCCTTCTTTCTGCCGGAGAAAATGTAGTCGCGCAAGCAACACTCGCAACACCAACGACATGCTGGCAGTGATATATCGCTATTATGCAGCGTTGCTCGCCCCGAGTAGCCCCATCTACGCCGGGGAAAGCAAGACTGCAGGCTTGGGGATCTTTTTGCGCAGCAATGTCGTGGCCAAACAAGGAACTGCGTTATGGGAGGAGCATCTGTTCGGGACCTTGTTTGAGTTGAGCAGCGAAGAGGAGATCGAGCAACTCAAGGCAGAAGGTTACCCTTCCTTATTGGAAGTGCCAAGAAAGCAGCACCAAAAAAAATTTCCACCGCAACACCAACAAGACACACAGCCAACGGACCAGGTTCAGGTCTTTGCAATGTGTGGGCCTCTCAGTCTGGCCAATCACAGTTGTCAGGCTGCACTTCACTTCACCTTACCGCGCTCGATGCTGCCGCGAGAAGACGGCAGAGAATTCCATGGCCTCCAAGCAGTGTACGCTCAAGCTATTCCAGATCGTGGGTTCCGAGGTAAGCAAGGACGAGAACTTGTTGTGAAATATGATAGTCAATCTGGAGCTCGAGATGCTTTTAAAGGGGGCTGTCGCTGCAGCGAATGTGTTAAAAATGCTTAAAAGCGAAAGGAGAGCGCGGTTATCTTATCATTCACAACGCGTACCTCACAACCCATTGGTGCTGAGCGTCCTCTTGCCCGACATTGGGAGTTGGGAAAGCGCATGCCAAGTAAAGGTTCTTCGCACAATGAATTGCCGATTTGGATTTTTTCTTGAAGGCTGGCTTTGCAACGATGGCACACTACAGACTTCGGCTCCGAAGAGTTCTCTGGCAAGAACGGCATTGAAGTAGCAGAGGTACTGTTAAGTATTTTACGGAACCATTCTGTGTCAGTTCTCTTTGTTATGAAGATTGTTATGAATTACGCATTCACACCCCTGCAAACGATCTTGCGGAAACATACAACCGTTTACCTCATGAATTCATTGCCCAGGTAATTGCATTACACCACTTCAGGGAGGTTCTCTGCACGAAGCTTTCTGGCTGAGAAGGATGCCTACTGGAATACGCCCTGGAGAAGACTAACCGCATGGATACAGCAGCAATGAGGCACCGTACAAGGGTAGTTTCTTCTGATGGACTGGTCACCCCAGGAAGAAAATCCATGCAGATAAGTAAAACATGGCTTCTCTCCCGTACCACGAACCGTTCAAAGCAACAACAGAGTACACTCCAGACAAGACAACACATCTCAGAGACCTTTGTCACCACCAAACCCCTAACTTGTGAGGTCCACGACTTCTGCTGTTCTCCAAATCCGCAACTTCCACCTTTCTTTGTTGGCAGGGAGAGGAACTGTAAAAACTGCTCCACACTCAAAGGAGACAGTTAGGAACGACTTGTGAATGTTGGGCAATCTCGAACGCCGGTCTGTGGTTATGCAATTGAGCCACATACTCTCGTTCCACAATACTTAAACTGCGATACTTCGATAGATCGTGTGGTAATGTACTCAGCGTTTGTTCGGTGGATCTCCACCGGGAGACAGAAGGGTTGAGAGGACAACGGACTTTCCCAAATTGACAGCTGCTCCGTTGGCTGTGTCATACTCGCTCAGGGCCTTCATTTTGTTGTTGGCTGCCACCACGATATCGTCACAATGCCTGTCTGGAGGCTTGCGCTGTCGAGAGAGAGTTGGGTGCAAATCAAGAACAAAAGAGGGACACTGCCTCGTCTGCTACCTGTTCTCAAACCATGGTCCCAATTCATTGTCGACCCATCATTCCTTCATCGAGTGTTGGGAGTCAGGCTTAAGGAGGACCCGAACTACCTTTCTCCTGCAAGTTTGCTTTCAGGAGTTTGGGCTGTTGTGGAACCGCAGCTGGACGATTTTAAAGTTCAGTGTTGAACCGGAAGCTGCTTCATCGTCTCGAGACGTGAGGGATTCTATCAGTATTTTGGCTGCCCTCTACATTGGCAATTGCTTCCTTCTCCTGGTTTGCACTTTCCTTGTTTGGTTAGGCTCTAAAATTCTCTGCAAGGGTTCAGTAACTGAGCAAACGTTCAAACCAAAATAAAAATTCCGTTATGCAAACAAGTACCCTATCATAGAAGCCGAAACAGATGTCGACAAAATTTGTTTTTAACTTTGCGACCTGATTTTTCGTGATCGTGATGTATGAGCACGGGCGCTTGAGAACCATTTCCCAGGATGACGAAGTGACACCTGAGGAAATTCTGGCTGATCTGCGAGAACACTTGTCGCAACGAAAATCCAAACGCCAACACAGCGCACTTGTATGTTTATTTTTTTTGGTTTTGTGTTTTTTGTTCTTACCCAACAAAAGGAGCTTCAACCAGAAGTTACGCCCACTGGTGAACTACCAGGCAGTATTACCAACGAAGGAACAACCAAATCATCACCTCAACCGCGTTTGTCCTGTTTAACGAGGAAAGAACGACATTGTTTGCTTGGGGATTTGAGAGACGATGCAGTGCGTTTTAGATGCGTAGAAGCTTGCTTAGCACTGTCGCCGCACAGGACCACAGACTCCTCTCTACACGTAATCCGGGTACAAGCTGTCACAGGTAATCCTTTCCTTGTGTGTGTGTGTGTGTGTGTGTGTGTGTGTGTGTGTGTGTGTGTGTGT
>ERZ778026.3849-NODE-3849-length-12480-cov-8.721207_pt1 | contig 12480 bp, 12 predicted proteins | sample MGYA00375756_ERZ778026 | MGnify/ENA primary metagenome ERZ778026 (study PRJEB29350, sample SAMN05389820) | bioreactor metagenome | isolation source: Ammonium sulfate bioreactor | place: South Africa: University of Cape Town | collected 2014-02-18 ... | reverse complement strand
CAACGTCGTCATCTTCTTTGACAGCGACTGGAATCCGCACGTCGATCGACAGGCCATTGCTCGTGCGCATCGCATCGGCCAGCTGCGCGAGGTGCTGGTCATTCGCTTGATCACCAAGCACTCGATCGAGGAGATCATCCTGAAGCGAGCCATGAAGAAGCTACACATGGAGGAGGCCGTGATCGAGAAGGCCGACCTCGCTGCCGTCCACGGCACGCAAGCTGCAGCAACAGCCGGCGGCACTGGCGGCAATGACACAGAGGATGATCTGCTGGAAGCCATTCAGTTCGGCTTGCACCACGTTCGTAACCGCGATGATGCAGCTCTCACACGCGAGCTCACCGAGAAGGACATTGAGCGCATCCTCTACGCGTCGGCTACTGCGACTGCCAGCACAATGGACGTTGCCACGACGCCCTCTCCCAATGGCGAGCCCGCCGCCGCCGCCACCGCCACCACAAGCAGCAGTTTGCCGCAGTCGTTTGACGTCACCGTGACGGCTGGTGGCTCTCTCGCGAGCGACCAGGATGGAGACGATGAGATCCAAGAGTCGGCATGGGTCTTTGAGGGCCACGACTACCTCGAGGAGAATCGCCGGCGCGACCTCGAAGCGTTCCAAGAGCTCGTGGCAGCGACTCAGACCAATGCTGCGCCCTCGTCGCCAGCCGCTGATGATGCGGCGCTCGACGGCGGCGGTCGATCGCTTCGGCGTCGCGCCGCATCGCCAAGACGTGGCGCCGCATCGCCGACACAAATCAGCCCCGACACGACGCCGACCACCACTGGCAAGAAGCGCAAGAACGCCGACGGCGTACCGGCTGCACCGCCCAAGGCCAAGAAGCAGCGAGCGCCCAAGGCATCGTCGCCGCGCAAGGCGGCGCGAGTAACGTACGAGTCGCTCGCCGTCGAGCTGCCACCGCTCGACGAGAACTCGGACCAAGTGCAGCTGTCGTTGTCGGCCGACGTCGACGGCGAGAGCGACGCTCGCAAGAGCATCTCGCACGTGGCAGGCGACGTCACACATCCGGTGCTGAGCAGCGCCGATGGCGCTCGCATCATAGTTTGGTACGTGTTCGTCGTCGTCTGGCGCACTTTGGAACTCCATGTGATCGATCTCCTGACCGCTCGACGACGCAGCTGCCTCGACGACTCGGGCCGCTGGGGTCGCGGTGGCCTGTTCCGTGCACTCGACGCTCTCTCGCCGCTTGTCTCGCACGTGTATCTCGAGGCCTACAATCAGGAAGACTTGTCGCTCGGCGATCTGCACTTGGTACCGGTCGACGAGAGCGACGCCGGGCACACGACGTACGTGGCGCTCGCCATCGCACAGCAGTACCACGGCCCCGATAGCGGTAGCATCTGCTACAAGTCGCTGGCGGTGTGCCTGCGCAAGCTGGCGCATGTGGCGCTCGCGAACGCGGCCTCGGTGCACCTGCCGCGCATCGGAGTCTCGGGCGCTTCGTGGTACAAAGCCGAGCGCGCCATCCAGAACATTGTGGCCGCAACAGGCGTGCCGACGTACGTCTACCACTACCAGCGCCGGCCTGCTGCTGCCGGCGCGGCTGCTAGCGTCTCTCCACCGTACTCTCCCACGACGACGAGCACCACGACGACAGCCGAGCCGCCATCAGCTGGCGAGCCTTGCGACGCACCAGAGGCGCTCGAGCCCGCGGAAACCAACACCACGCCTGCACTCGATGCGATCGCTGAGCGAAACGAAGACGCCATCCTCGCTGCGCTGCTTGACCCGCTGCCGGATCTCTTCGTGGGACAGCAGATACTGCTGTGGCGCTTGCAGCGCGCCAAGTTGCCGCTGGACGTGCTCGAGCGCCACATTGTGGCATTCGGCGGCGAGGTGGCACACTCGCCCACCAAGGCCACTAACATCATCGTCACGACGGGCTCAGTCGATCCCGATGACGCAGACCTCCACCGACTCTACGAGCGATGCAGCGATGATGCCGTGGTCGTGACGGTCGCGTACCTGCTCGACTCGATTCGCGAGCGCACCAAACGAAACGTCACCGACTACCTCATCACAGAGGAGTAGCTCGCTCGCTCTCCAATCGATTGTTCGCATATGCTTGTACGAGTATGATGAGAATGTAAAGGGATTCATCCACAGCAGCGGTTCCATGTTCGAGTGCCACGTGGCACTTGGCGACCTCACGCGCCAATCGTCCTCGTTGCTCGCTGCTGCACGCATCTCCGTCCCACCCCCGATCACCTCCACCGGTCGTCATCATCGTCATCATCATGGCTCTACGAGGCAACTTGGTGTTGCTTCTCTTCGCCGCACTGTTGATGTTGCTGTGTGCGATCGGGAGCGCTACAACCACGCCTCCGTACGCTGCTTGATGTCGCAGACTCTAGCTGCTTGCTTGAGTGCGAGGCTAACGACGATAGTCCACCACCACCGCCACCATGCAGGACCGATGAAGCCAATATCCCAACGCTCCTTCGTTCGCTAGCTGCGCGAAAGATCAAGTATCTGATGTCGCGCAACTGCGACGAGATGGTGACGCTGTACGCCGATAACGCTGTCGCGGTACGTGCACGCACACGCACGGCTTGCGACAACGCACCGAGCGTGTTCACTGACGTCGATCGCTACCGAGCGCAGCTCGATCCGAGCTCGAGTCCCATCGTCGGAAAGGAGTTGATTCGCAGCCAGTGCCATGGCTTCTTGGTACGCTCGTGGTTGTGTGGATGCAAGCAAGCAAGAAGCAAGTACACGATGCGAATGATGGCGCTGTGTGTGGCTCGCGAAGAACATGATGAAAGCGTTCGAGATCGAGATCGAGTCGCTGTACTCGATGGCCAATCCGCACCAAGCCGTGATCCACTGGTTGTGGTTCGGCATCACGACCAATGTACGACACGCAGAGCCGACGCGTGGACCATCCATCAGCCCGCACCAGCCATCATCGCTCACTCGTCGTCACACACGCACACACGCACAGGATTGCCTCTTCCACCTGGCCGGCACGACACACATCGAGTTCAACGACAAGCTGCTGATCCAGCGCGAGTCTGACTTCTACGACACGGAGCAGATGCGTACTCGCATCTTCTGCAACCCCGAGCCGCTGGCACGATTGCCCGATGGCGAGCGAGCGCCCGAGCTCGAGGCCGGCCCCGCGAAGCCCTTGCTCGAGTCGCCGCCGAAGCCTGACGAGACCTTCGAGGTGCCGCCGACTGTCGAGTAGCCGACGCGAGAATAAAGTGTACAAGAGCCCTCCCACGTCGTCGAATGGAGTCAATCGAGCATCGTCAATGTGCTGCTTGAGCTTGAGCTGGAGCGCGCCACACTCACCAAGACCGAGAGCCAGCCCGCGCTACCGATCGCCACAATGTCAGGCGCTGCGCGACGATGCACGGCAGCAAGAGCCGAATCGTGATCGGCGTCGGCGGCGACGACAGGCTCGCCAGGCAGCTGGCCGAACTGATTGCTCCCGTAGGCCCAGAGACTGGCGTCGTCGAGCACGAGCGAGTGGCGGGCGCCACAAGCGACGACACGTACCTGGCAACGAGCGTCGCTGGCAAGCGCCACCAGCTGCCGAGTGAGATGCGCATAGACGCGCGATTCGCGATCGAGTCCGAGCTGCGCGTATCGGTTCCAGCCGCACCCGTAGACGTCTCGCGATGGAGCCGAGGCGTCCGCCTGCACAACCAACAGGTGCCACAGTCCTGCCGCAGCGGTGCTCACACGCAGTGGCTGGTCGAGCTGGAAGTCTTCCACCGAGTCGTCGCGCTCGTCCTCGCTGGCGTCGCTGCAGGGCGAGCTTGCATCAGAGGTGGGACTTGCTGGTGTTAAGCTTGACGATGGCACGAGCACGAGGGCTGGGGTAGCTCGCGGCTCGGTGTCGGCGTGAGCCAGCTGCCCGTACTGGTTGCCGCCCCACGTGAGCAGGCGAGCGTCATCTAGCAACGCGCCAACCAACCAAGAGTCAGCAGCACCGATTGCCGGGCGCAACGTGGTGCTCTTGTACCTGTGATTGCAGCCGAGTAACTCGGTCCGCATACGATATCGACCACGTGTATCTGCACGCGATGGAGGGCCTCGAGGCGTGTCGGGTGCCAGACCTCGCGTACTGCCTTGCCGACGCCCAGCTGGCCCTGGTCGTTCATGCCGAACGCGTACACGTTGCCATTCGTATCGAGAACCAGCGAGTGCGCATCACCGGCAGCTGCCTTGCAGAGCCGTATGGCCGATGAGGCATTGTCCAGCTGTATGGCTTGAGGTTCGAATGACGCGTGTGCGAGAGCACAACGCCCCGAGTCGCCGAGGCCGAATGCGTAGCACTTGCCGTCGTCTGCGATCGAGATACACAACGAATGAGCACTAACACAAGGGTCACTCTCCCACACACTTGCTGTTCTTGCTATACCGGAGACACAGAGCGTGTGCGCAGGTCCAGCAGCGAGTTGCTTGGTCTGGAAGCGCGCGGTCTCGATTCGGCGTGGCCGCAAGAGACGTCTGCCGTGCGCGTGGCATCGATCAGCATCAGCGTGCCGAGTTGAGGCACGCACAATATCGACGTACTGTACGCTCTTTGGATCGAATCCAAGCTGCCCGTAAGAGTTGTTGCCCCACGCCCACAAGCCGCCGAGCGAGTCGCAGCAAACGAGGTGCGAGTGCTGCACAGCCACGTGCGCGATCTCGACTGGCAAGCGGAACTCTCGCACGACGACCGTCTCGGTGGCAGCCGTCTCACCTGCATCCAGGAGGTTCAAGCGGTCGTCATGAGCGGAGCCTATCACACTCAAGATGCAACCACGTTCGTCGGACATGCGGGCAACAAAGGACGAAAGAGAGCGAGCGAGCGAGGCGTGAAGGAAAGAACAGTAAGCGCAGGAAACGCGAGAATCGGTGTGTAGGTACAATTCGCAACGCCGCAACGCTGCTTGTATATTTCGATCGATCACGATAGATCACGAACGTCGACCACGATAGATAGATACAATTGTTGTTCTTTGATACAAGTTCAAGGCATGGCCTAGAAACTGATGACTGTGAGATTGGGTAGTGTGGCTTTCAAGGTCTCGATCGATTGTTGGCTCAAGAGCGGCATGTGGCCGAGCGAGAGCGACTCGAGTTGCGTCAAGTTGCAGAGAAGTGGCAGAGCGTCGTCGGTGATTCCCTGACAGCCGGTGATGCGTAGGTGGCGCAGCTTTGGGAAGAGCAGGAAGGTCGAGATGCAGGCGCTCGAGAGCTGCGATGACAAGGCGAGACTCAGCAGGCGCAAGGACGGGAACGAGTGCGCGAGCGACGCCACGCCGCGGTCGCTGATTTGCGACTCCTCGAGCGTGAACTCGAGGAGCTTGCGCGGAGCGAGTGCCAGGCGCGAGACGGCGCGGTCATCGAGTGAGCGGGCACCGAGTAGCATGAGGCGCGTCAGGTGCGGGCTGCCAGAGGTGGCGACCGAGTACATGGCGCAGTCGGTGATGTTGTGGCACGGGCCGAGCTCGAGAGCCGAGAGGCGCTGCAGCGAGCGAGCCAAGCGCATCAAGGTCGTGTCCGAGAGATCGACGCACGCCGTGAGCCGGAGAGTCTGCAGTTGCGTCAGACGAGTGATACACGAGACGGCGTCGGCCTCGATGCCACGCCGGCACTCGATCTCGAGCAGCTCGAGCAGCGCCAGGCGCTCGACCAGCGGTTCGACGTCAGTAAGCGTCAAACGGCCGTCAATGTTGAGCAGCAGCTTGCGCAGGCCCACGAGGTGCTCGGCGATTGTCGACACGATGGCAGGCGCGTTGCCAGCGAGTGGCAGGTAGAGTTCGCGCAGCGAGGTCGACATGGAGGCCACGTGCGTCGGTGTGAGGTTGGTAGCCGACCAGAGCTGCAACTGCTCGAGGCGCGTCATGCGCTCGCACATGAGAGTCAACTGTGCATCGGTGGCGTGCGGCGCCGGAAAGTCGAGGCTCTTCAGCTGCGGATGGTGGAGCGCGAGGAGCGCGAGCGAGGCGCCCGTCACCAGCGTGCAGACGCTGAGGTGCAGCGAGCTCAGCCGCTCGGGCGACGCGTTGTGCACGAAGGCCTCGACGGCCTCGTCGTCGATCTGCGCCAGCGTCGAGCTGAAGCTCTCGAGCGAGCACACGAACGAGCGCTGCCGCAGCAGCGAATGCCACGCGGTCGCTGGAATGCACAGTGCGAAGCGCATCGTGAGAGCGCGCAGCCGCTGGAAGTGGCTGATGCTGGCGAGCGAGCTATCCGTCAAGCGGTTGCAGCTGAAGAGAGTCAAGCGGCGCAGTCGCGGATGCTGCTCGGCCATCGCCGCCACGTCCGAGTCGACAATGTGCACGTCGGCCGTGTCGATCTCGCGCAGCTGCGGACAGCTCGCGAGCATACGCAGCAGCACCGAGCGGCCCTCGCTCACGAGCGCCACGGTGCCGTCATCGCCTCGGTTCGAAGCCGCGGGCTCGTTGCGAGCCGTAGCGAGCGTCAGTGACCGACGACTCGCGAGATACAATCGATACCAGCGACGACACACGCTCGACACGGCCGTCGCGTACTGCACCTCGGGAATGAATGACAGGATGTGCAGCAGCAGCTCGTTCGGCAGGTCCGAGAGCTCGCACGTCGAGCTCACGGCCGCAAGCTCGCCGGGCTCGTGCTCGTGGCGCGTGCGTTTGTGTTGCTCCGAGTCGGTACTATCATCGCTCGATGGTCGTTTGCGAGATCCCAACAGCATCGAATGAATGAGTGAGTGAGTGAGGATTGAATCGCTCGTGGATTGATTGATTGATTGGAACGGAACAGCAGTAGCGAGTGGTTGTGGAGGAGGCAATACAACAATGAAAAAACAGCCGACAGTACGAGCAGGCCTGAGTGAGCAGCCGTATTCCACCTTCTTTCTGCTTTCGATTTTGCTGCGGTTGTTGTTTCGTTGCTCGCTCGCTCGCGCATCACACCATCGCACACACACAGCCTCGATATCTCAGGCGACGCGCTCACAAGCAAGCCAATAGGTGCGACATGTTGCAACGAGTTCGAGTCGTGGCGACGCGTCTCGTGCGCTCGTCGAACGCGTCGATCTCGTGGGCGTCGGCGGCGACGCGGCAACACGCGCAGCACCGCACGACAGCGGCGACCGTACTGCGATCTCTCGCGAGCGTACGATTGTTCTCGAGCGAGAGCGACAAGACCTTTGCAGGTCAGGCGTCGTTGCCTCGCTTGCCAATTCCGAAGCTCGAAGAGGTACATACCTCGCTGTCGCTTGCTCGAGAGTATCGCGTCTCATCCAGCAACATCAACATGATCATCGCAATGCACTCGTAGACGCTGCCCAAGTACTACAAGAGCTGCCTGCCGCTCCTGACCGACGAGGAGGCCGCTCGCACCAAGAGTGCCGTCGACGAGTTCGGCAAGGAGGGCGGCATCGGACACACGTTGCAGGCGCGCTTGCTGGCGCGCGACGCTCACCTCGCCGTGTCGGCCGCCGAGACGGGCGAGAACTGGCTGCAGCGATGGTGGCTCGAGTACGCGTACCTCCGATGGCGCGAGCCGAGCGCCGTCAACGTCAACTGGTACATGGTGTGCAACAACCACCCGGCCCACGTGTCGACTCGTCCGGTCAATCGCCAGTGCCGCGCTGCGGGCTTGATCTACAACTTCACGCAGGCCTACCTCAAGATCCTTCGGTTCGTGCCTCGATGCTCACAAATGCGGCTCGATCTCGTATACCAATCGATCCATCGCTCGCTCTGTCGTGTGTGTGCAGTGAGGAGATTCCTCGCGAGTATGCGCGCAAGGTGCCGCTGTGCATGGACCAGCTGCGTCGCATCTTCGCCACGGCGCGCATTCCCGACGTCGAGTGCGACCGAATCGAGACCTACAGCGGCTCGCGACACGTCGTCGTCATGTACCACAATCAGGTGTTTGCGTTCGATGTGCTGGATGAGAACAACAACGCCATTCCTGCCGAAGAGTACGCGACATTGCGCATCGGTGGCAGCGATCTCGCGCTAATGCTCTGGCTCCTGCTGTTGCTGCTGCCGTACTGTACAGGATCATGCGACAGCTGCTCGCCATTCGAAAGGACGCAGCACCGACCGACAGCGTTCCACCGGTCGGCTTGCTCACGGCCGAGAATCGCACCACGTGGGCTGAGGCGCGCAAGACGCTCGAGCGCAAGCCGCAGAACAAGCACGTTCTCGAGACGATCGATCGAGCGCTGTTCATGGTGTGCCTCGATGACGCGTCGCCTGCGACGACCGATGACGCTGCTCGGCAGTTCTTCCACGCTGGCGATGGCAAGAACCGCTGGTTCGATAAGACCATCTCGATCGTACGCTCGCTATCTCTCTCTCGCTTGCTGCCACGAGGTTGCGAGTACTTACCGCTCTGCTCTGCTGCAGGTTGTGTGCAAGAACGGAATCGCTGGCGTGAACGGCGAGCACACGCCACAGGACGCCCCGGCTCCGGCACGCGTGTGCGATATCGCACTTGGCCTCGAGACTCCGGAGCAATACGAGGCGCTGGCTGCCGTGCAGGATGATCCACCGGAGCATGCACACCGCAAGCTGGCGTTCGACGTGTCGGAGCTCGATCCAGCCATCTTCGATCGCGCCAAGCAGAACGTGGCGCGTTTGATCGACAGCGTCGAGGTCTCGATCCGAGAGTTCAACGGCTTTGGTGCACAGGCCATGAAGGCAGCAGGCGCGAGCCCCGATTGCTTCGTGCAGATGGCACTGCAACTGGCGTACTACAAGCTGCACAACAAGGTGTGCGCCACGTACGAGACCGCAGCAACGCGACAATTCCGGTACGCGCGCGCCCATGCCGCCGCTGCCTGTTGGTGCTTCGCCTCCTGACAACCAATCCAATCCACTACAATACAGCAACGGCCGCACCGAAACCGTGCGCTCGTGCTCGGTCGAGTCGAAGGCGTTCGTCATGAGTGGTGCCGCCGATCTAGCCACACGCCGCCAGCTGCTGCTCAAGGCCATGGAGTCTCAGACCAACTACATGATCGAGGCCTCGGCTGGCAAGGGAGTCGACCGCCATCTGATGGGCTTGCGCCTATGCTTGACTGCGGTACGTCGAGAGAGAGAGAGAGAGAGAGAGAGAGAGAGAGAACACGCGAGCATCCAGTGGCCGGCCGCCACGTACGACTGACTCACGAGTACCGCCGTGCGTAGGATGACCCGGTGCCAGCGCTCTTCGCCGATGAGGCCTACAGCAAGTCGAGCTGCTTCCAGCTGTCGACTTCGAACATGTCGCCTGGCCGCTTTGGTCGTGGCGGCTTCGCTCCTGTCACCGACGATGGCTACGGCTTGTGCTACATCATCCAGGACGGCCGGTATGAGCTTCCACCGTTGCACTCTCGCTCGCTCACTCACTCCAATCCATTCCGCGCCTCCCCTCTCCCCTCACTCACACAGCACGATCTTCAACCTGAGCGCCCGCGGAGCGAATGTCAATCTGCGCAAGTTCGGCGATGCCATCGACAGTGCCATGGAGGAAGTGCTTAGCGTGCTGCAGCACAAGTAATACCCTACCGAACCCATCTTGCGATCAACACTACCTGCCTTGCCTTGCCCTATCACCTGCGACCGTCGCGTCGTCGTTGCTGCTGCTGCTACTATTTCCCTTTGTTGCTCACCTCGGTCGCGGCACTCGAAGCCGTGTGAATGAACCTGCACACGAACGAGTAGACGCAATCCCTGCAGCAATCTACCAAGCACTGAGCGACAATGTATTCGGAGTGTCGTCTCACGCAATCGAATGGAAGAAGAATGATGCTGACTACGACGATGATGATCTATCTAGTCGACGTTCTCGAGCACGAGCGCGATGCCCTGTCCTCCTCCGATGCACGCCGAGCCGACGGCGTAGCGCTTGTTGGTTCGCTTGAGCTCGTGCACCAGGTGTGCCGTGATGCGCGAGCCCGAGGCGGCGAGCGGGTGGCCGAGCGCCACCGCACCGCCGTTGGTGTTGGTCTTGGCCGGGTCGAGGCCGAGCTCCTTGATGACGGCGAGCGTCTGAACCGAGAAGGCCTCGTTGACCTCGATGAGGTCCATGTCGTTGAGCGTCAGGTTGGCGCGCTGGAGCGCCTGCTGGATGGCGGGAACGGGGCCGATGCCCATGATGCTGGGATCGACACCGTACACGCCGTACGACACGATGCGCGCGAGCGGCTTGAGGCAGTGGCGCTTGACGGCCGCCTCGCTGGCGACCAATATGGCACCGGCACCGTCGCTGATGCCCGACGCATTGCCGGCCGTCACGACGCCATCCTTCTTGAAGACCGGAGGAAGCTTCGCCAGAGTCTCGATAGTGGTATCAGCTACACGTACACCGCCATTGATCGATGGATGGATGGATGGATGGATTAGAGCCTGATGGCGGTAGCGCGGCAGGAGCAAGCTAGCTTGCCAGGCGGCTCTCACGACGTACGTCGAGCGTGCTCGTCAAAGTCAAAGTGCTCGACGCCTTTGCGGCCCTTGACCTCGACCGATGCCAGCTCGGCATCAAAGACGCCAGCAGCTCGCGCCGCCGCATGACGCTTCTGACTCTGCAGCGCAAAGGCATCACACTCGGCACGCGAGATGCCGTACTTGACGGCGAGGTTCTCGGCCGTCATCGCCATCGGCGTCTTGACGTGCGAGTCGGTCAGCGTGTGCCACAGCACGTCGACGAACGGCGGGTCGGTTCCTAGCGAGAGCGAGAGGCGCCACTGTCAGTGTGCCTGCCTACCACCGAGTGGACTCGATGCACGGCGTACCGAACTTGGTGCCGAAGCGCGAGTCGTACAGCGCGAACGGCGTCTGGCTCATGTTCTCGGCGCCACCTGCCAGCACGATCTCGGCGTCTCCCACGCGAATCTACATTGAATCACGCCGCGATGAGACGCTGCTGAGGCGCTCACGGTGAGGGCGACCGACGCTCCCGCACCTCGTGCACGGCATTGATGACCGACTGGAAGCCGCTGCCGCACAGGCGATTGACCGTGAGCGCCGGCTTGTCGAGCGGCACGCCAGCCTTGAGGCCGACGTGGCGCGCGAGGTACGGCGCATCGATCGACGTCTGCGCCACGTTGCCGAACACCACCGAGTCGACTGCACTCGTCGAGTAGATGCATGAGTGAGCGAGAGAGAGCGAGCTGTATGTATGTGTGAGCGAGTTTCGCGTACCGAGCTTGGGATCGACCTCGGCGTGTCGCAGCGCAGCCACGGCCGCAACGACGCCCAACTGCGTCGCCGAGTGCTTGAGCAGCTTGCCACCGAACGCACCAAAGGCCGTACGCTTGGCTCCGACGATGAACACTCCCGCCATATCGTCCTCGTAGTCGTTCAAGTGCTGCTGCTGCTGGTGGAGCGAGGGCGCGATGCGAATGACGAGGAACTGCGCCGCTCCCACCAGCCCAACCCAACCCAACCTCGGTCGACCTCGGGCGAGCTCGGCCAGCGACCCCACCGACCCCCGGACTATCCCCGACGCTCCGACCTCACCAGTGCCGGTAGAAGTCATGCCGCAGCTCGACCATGAGCCTGGAGCAGTGTGCCACGAGAGCCGGACGCCACACGCCAGTCCGAACGTCCATAGCGCGAACAGCGAGCTAAGCTCGAGGACACGTGTCACGTGACGAGGCAGCAGCGCCATCGCCATCATCATCATCGTGGCTGCCTCTCGCTCGCGTACCTCTCTGGTGGGCGTCCACATATGCCTATTTATCTGTGCGGCTGCCAGTAGGTACGAGTAGGAGTCGTCGGGTGATACGATGGCTTGGTTGTACCGCATCGTGGCGCTGGTGACGCTCGCGCTCTCGATCGGCTTGGCCTTCTCGCAGTACCAGAGCGCCAAGCAAAAGTTCTATGTACGTCGGTCGGCATGCTCCTGATGCTTCAATGGCGCGCCGCGCTCACGAGCCCTGGATGCCTCACGCTCGTAGGTCGACGAGCTCCCGGGCACGGTCGATGACTGCTGCATCGAGGTCGATACGCTCGATTCGCTCAACACACAATCGCTGTTCGACGTGCTGTCGACTCTCTCGGTACGCCAGACACCGAGACACCGACCGCGACGCGAGCTGACCTCGTTCGATATGCGCCATAGAGCTCCAAGTTCTTTCGGTACTTTCGCGTCAACTACGAGCGGGAGTGTCCGTTCTGGCAAGAGGACTATCTGTGCTCGGCCTCGGGTCCCACCGACTGCAGCATCTGCCCATGTCCCGACGACGAGGTACACACACCTCCCAAATGCCTGCTTGCCTGCTTGCCAGGATCGAATGGATCGAATCGAATCGTGAGGACTCGTGCTGATACTGAGGATGCTCTCTCTCGCTCTCTCGTTCGAACGTGCAGCTGCCCGAGGCTTGGCGACGCGATCGCGAGCAGAACAACGAGCAGCGCAAGCAGCATCGATCGAACCTCAAGGACTTTGATCTCGTGGCATGTGCCACCGCCGAGGACACACGGCATCTCGGCAAGGAGAAGCATCTGTGGCTCGATTCCGATGACGGAGGTATGTGGTGG
>ERZ778026.3844-NODE-3844-length-12492-cov-11.393262_pt1 | contig 12492 bp, 11 predicted proteins | sample MGYA00375756_ERZ778026 | MGnify/ENA primary metagenome ERZ778026 (study PRJEB29350, sample SAMN05389820) | bioreactor metagenome | isolation source: Ammonium sulfate bioreactor | place: South Africa: University of Cape Town | collected 2014-02-18 ... | reverse complement strand
CAGCAGCAGCAGCAGCGGTATCTCACGGAATCGACCGTGTGGTGCATACCGTCTTCAATGTCGTGCTCCTTGCTCGACTCGGGGCCCTTGGAAGTCAACGAGTACACCATGAAGCCGACATAGAACACGATGCCGAAGGCGCCGGTACCAAAGTTAAAGCCAAACACGATGGTAGCCAATGGCACGATCAGCGACGAGATCAAGATCTTGCATTGTTGCTTGACCTACATATGGCGAGCGGTCGATGTGTGAGGCGAGATGGACCAAGTGCTCCAATCGGCGTAGATGCTTGTCTAGATCGTCGTCGGCGGCACGAGTAGGAGGAGCTGCGTACCGAGGGCAGCAGCACCACCGTTCCGCCCTTGCGTGCTCGCGCACCAATGAACAAGCATGCTCCCAAGGCGATCGTACACACGACTGTGCACAAGTACTCATCCATATGGCATCAGCATCACGACGGCGAGACTGCCCGTGATCCTGCTGCAGGCTGCGTCTTTCGTCTTTCGTCGTTGGTGCGCGTACCGATCGTGCTGCCGGACACGGCTCCGATAGCGAACCTGGGGTTGTTGCTCTGCAGCGCCGATATGAAGAAGATCGCCTCCGGAGCTACCACACACACACCTTACCCCATCGGTATACACAATCCCCAACTCCGAATAGCTGTGCTCGCTCGCGGCGTACCAGTGTTGAGCCACGCAATCACGAGTCCGCCAATGATCGACGCGTCGTACTTCTTGCCGAGTATCTCGCCACCCTCACCGACGCACCACGACGCGAACACCAACAACACGAAGCTCCCGGCCGCCACCAGATACACCCATAGGTCCTCGTCTGTCATCTCCGCTACCAAGTGAGCGTCGCTCGTAGTGTGAGGGATGAGTTTACGACGAGAGAGAAACGCGTTGATTGATCGATTTGATCGAGTTGATGTGTTGGTTGACGAGAGGGAGAATTGCGCGCTTTGAAGAAGTAACGCAATCGAGCTTACGAAGGGAGCCTTAAGGCGTAGAATTAAGCCTCGATAGGAGCTCGTCTTTGTATTTATTTGTATTTATCTCCTCTTTTTTGTTCCTCCTCTTCGCTTCTTCTCTCTCGTCTTCTCTCCTCTTCAACACCAACACACGAGACTCGCTCGCTCTCTATCGATATCCCTCGCTCTCGTGCTCGTTCTCGCGTTCTCAAGTATCGATGGCTTCGAGCGATTATATTCCGGCTCTCATCCCTGAGGATGCTCGTCCGACACCAGTCAAGAAGCTCAGCGGAAGGGAGTTGTTGCAGCAGACGAGTATCAACTCGATCCTGCCGACGCATGATGCGTTCTCGGTGCGAGGCGAGGAATCGATCCTCGTTGCGCTGCAGGTAACGTGTTGCTGCTGGTGGCTGGGTAGTTCTCGAGCTCATAGATTCCACCAATATCTGGAGGATTCCACCAATATCAACCAATCGATGGCTCACTCACCCACTCACCCACGCACTCACTTGCGCTCACTAGACTCTGACAGTGAAGCACATTCTCGCGTTGCCGGTGTTCGACTCTCGTACTCGCCAATACACCAGCTTCATTGACATGTTCGATATCTCGAACTTTGTCACTGACAAGTACGCAGAAGTCACGCCGAGCGAGTTGGCGGCACACACGTGCAGCGAACTTGCAGGTGCGTGTCTGCGCCACCGCTGGCCTCGCGAGTAGCGCTCGCTCTAACGCGTGGGGCGTTACAGACATTTCGACCCGCAATCCCTATCGTGCCGTTGAGGAGCGTGCGTCGCTCGATGCTGCGTTGCAGCTGATCATCGGTGGCAAGGTTGGTGTGCTCGCGAGACTCGTCAACCACAAGCACGGAGAACGAGGCGTATGCAGCTAACAACAGCGACAACGTGATGATGGTAATGAATGATGCAGCTCCATCGCTTGGCGGTGCTTGATGCCGAAGGCAGGTTTAACAACATCCTGTCGCAATCGGCGTTGGTGCGCTTCATCAGTGATCACATTAGTGCGTACGTACATTCCTGCCTTTCCACCTCGCGAGCTCTCGCATGCACCAGCGCAGCAACCACTCACCGCGTACCACACCGACACGACTCGACACAGCTTCCCGTTTGCGGAGAGGAGGGTCGGTGAGTTGCAACTCGGTTACCGAGAGGTCGTTACGGTCCGCGACACGGTGACGGCGCACGAGGCATTCGCCGTCATCAAGGCGAGCGTACGTATGCTTGCTGCAACTCATCCCGCTATCTCTATCTGACTGAAAATGAACGAACGAATGAATGCGAGAGCAGAAAGTAAGCGCTGTGCCGGTGCTCAACGCCGACGGAGTGATGGTCGAGGTGCTGAGCATTTCCGACCAGCGAATCCTGCTGCAGCAGAGCACGCCCGATAACCCGCTGCCACTCTCGCTTCTCAACCTGAACGTCGTCGAGTATCTCTCACATCGCGTCTACGCGAGCGAGGCTCTCCGTGTGGTACGTGGTAGACAATGCGAGCGACCGAGTGAAGAGTCACGATCAAATGATTGATGATCGTCGGCGGTTATGTAGGCTCGTGGATTGGTGGTCGTAACTCCCGCCGCTACCGTGGAGGAGGTGCTCTTCAAGATCGTTGCCACGCGCGTGCATCGCGCATACGTGGTCCACGAGCTGAAGCCAGTCGGCGTCATTGCATTGTACGATATTCTCAAGTTGGCGAGCGAGGCCAAGTAGAGCGCGCGACCCTCTCGCTCGCTTGCTCTGGATACGCATACGCTTCCTGCCTTGCTTCCACGAACCCTCCCACCTCGCCCAACGGAGCGATAGCTCGGCCCTAGTATGCTCGCCGTCAGTGTCACACGCTCGTAGATGCGGGCCGTTCGTCGATCCTGCAGCCAGCAGCAGCGCCAACCAAACCAAACAACATAAACAAAAACAGCGCCGTGCCCCGTTAATCATACCCCGGTCAGGATCAACGGCCTAGAGGCTAAGCCCGTATCGCGCAACCACGGTGGCGCCGAGCAGCGAAGAGAGGCGCCAGCTCTACTCCCTCTCTTGAGCCCTCCTCTCTCCTCGCTCCTTCTCTCTCGCTCTCGCGCTCTCTCTGTTGCTCCTCCTCTTCCTCGTTGCTAGTGCTCATCCTCATCAGCGTCGCCATCGTCTTAGGTGCGAGGTGACCGAGCCGCTTTGGGGTTGAGTTGGAGAGGGTGTTGTTGTCGTGGTGGTTGTTGTACAAGTGGTGGTGCTACATTCTCTGGCCCGTTGGTGCTCAGACGCGCTTGCTGTATCGAGACGCACACGCACACTCCCTTGTGCGCCAGTGACACCTGCTTGTCGTACGTCGCATGATTGCGTCGCTCTCTAGCGCGAGCGCGCTCTCGCCCTCCCTGCGCACAACAGCCCTTCTTGAGCTTGTCCGCGAGTATGAATGTGTGTGTGTGAGTGCGCGTATACCAGCGTGTGTGTGTACGCGCGCGTTGCTTCGTGTCGTGTCGCTCGTATCGCCAGGAGGAATGCCCTGCTCTTTTAGCGCCTCCTACCAACCATACGCGCAGTGTCACTTCGCCTCGTTTGCTCTCATCTATGCTTTGCTCTCTCTCCCTCCCCGCGCCACCCTGATGCCCTTCAAGTCCCCCCTCACGTACTGACCGACTCGCTTGTTGCGTTGACATTGCGCTCGCTCACGCGCTGCAGGTTTGTTTCTTCGTCGTTGAGGAGCAGCGTCGCCGTTCGCCATCATGTCGTCCAAGGACAAGGACAAGAAGTCCAAGAGCAGCAGTAGCAGCAGCAAGAAGGACAAGGACTCCAAGTCCTCCTCCTCCAAGGATGACAAGAAGAAGTCGTCCAAGTCGAGCTCGTCGAGCAGCTCCAAGGCCTCGCCGCAAGTGGGCCGCAAGACCTCCGACAGCCCCGCGACGCCCAAGCGCGAGAAGGAGTCCTCCTCGTCTTCGTCCTCGTCGTCATCGTCCACCTCGGGTGCTGCGGCGCCGGCTCCTGCTCCTGCTGAGCCCGTCAAGGCCCCGAAGCCCGCCAAGTCCAAGGATGATGAGGTGGTCGGCATCACGATTCCGCCCGTCATCGGTTACGAGGACATGACCAAGATGGAGGACATGACGCTTGACGGCGTCTTGAGCAACCTCGAGGAGCGCTACGCTCGCGATCTCATCTACGTACGCCTCTTGCTTTACTACTGTCGAGATCGATCTCTCTCGCTCTCTTCTAACTTGTACCTTGCCGCCGACTCCCTGCCTCCCTGTAGACCTACACGAGCTCGATTCTCGTCGCCATCAATCCCTACCAACGACTGCCCATCTACGGCAAGGAGTGGATTCGTTACTACAAGGGCAAGCGCATCGGCTTGCTCTCGCCACACGTGTACGCCGTCGCTGAGGCTGCTTTCACGTCGATGATCCAAAACACCAAGAACCAGTCGGTGCTGGTCAGGTACGTACGCATGTGCACGTGCGCCACTTATTCGGGGGCTCTCCACTCACTCTTCTCTCTCTCTCTCTCTCTTCCGCTCCTCACGTAAATAGTGGAGAGTCCGGAGCCGGTAAGACCGAGACTACCAAGCTTATCATGCAGTTCCTCTCGGAGCGTCGTGAGCGTGAGAGCGAGGATGAGAACAGCATCGATAAGATGGTGTTGGCTACGTTCCCTGTGCTTGAGGCCTTGGGTAATGCCAAGACTGGCCGTAACGATAACTCGTCTCGTTTCGTACGTTTTACGTGTGCTCCCTCCATCCCTCCATCCCTCCATCCCTCCACCCATCCGTCGATTCATCCACTCACGCACCCTGACTGATCGATCCTGCTTTTGGTGATGGGATTATCTCTCTACAGGGTAAGTTCATTGAGATCCAGTTCAATGAGGATGGTTACATTCACGGAGCTCGTATCATTCCGTACCTGCTCGAAAAGTCGCGTATCGTGCGCCAGACCAAGGGCGAGCGCAACTACCACATCTTCTACAACGTCACCAACGGTATGCCGCCTGCCGAGCAAGCCAAGTTCCATCTCCACCGTTGGGACTACTTTGATTACCTCAACACCACCGGCTGCCACATTGTCGATGGTGTGTCGGAGGAGCACGAGTTCACCGGTTTCCGAGTACGTTTGTGCACTTGTACCCGTTCTCTCTCGCGAACCGAAACTCACACAAAAATGCCTTTACCAGGACTGCCTCCGCCTCTTTAGCATGAGCGAGGACATTATCGACGGTATCTTTTCGATTGTGTCGTCCGTATTGCACTTGGGTAACGTTCACTTTGTGCCCGATGGTGATAAGGCCAACTACCGAGATGCTCGAGCTGGTATGTACTCTCTTCTCTTCACTCTCTCCTTCCATTTACTTTACAACGTTCTTACAATGCTTGTTTTCCCAGAGGAATCGGTGGCGATCGTGGCTGATTTGATGGGTTTGGACCCTGAGCGTCTCAAGTGGGGCTTGAAGAACAAGAAGATCAAGACCATGCGCGAGGTTATCGACAAGCCGTTGAACGCCGAGCAAGCCAAGGATCAGACCGATGCCTTTGCCAAGCACGCGTATGCGACGCTGTTCGACTGGACCGTACAACAGCTGAACGCGAACATGATCTCTGAGACCTTCAAGTCCTTCATTGGTGTGCTCGATATCTTTGGCTTCGAGGTCTTTGAGGTATGTCACCGCCATCGCCATCGCCATCGCCACTGCCGCCATCGCCACCATCGCCATCATTATGATGAGTGCAACTGTGGTATTGATACAAGTCATTTCTTTGATATACCAATAGGTCAATAGCTTTGAGCAGTTCTTGATCAACTACACCAACGAGAAGCTCCAGCAATTCTTCAACCACCAAATCTTTAAGCTCGAGCAAAAGATTTACGAAGAGGAGACGATCGATTGGTCGGTGATCGAGTTCAAGGACAACCAAGAGTGTCTCGACCTGATCGAGAAGCGACGTCCTGCCGGTTTGCTTGCGATCCTCGACGAGGAGTCCAAGTTCCCCAAGGCCACCGACGAGTCGCTGATCGAAAAGTTGCACTCGAACTTTGACAAGAAGCACGCGTACTATGACCGTCCGCGTATGAAGAAGCACCACTTCTCGGTCAAGCACTTTGCCGGAGCGGTCGAGTACGACGTGCACGGCTGGCGTGACAAGAACCGCGACGAGCTGCCCGACCATCTGACGCAGTTGTTGCAGTCGTCCTCCAAGGACTTTGTGTCGATCCTCTACACGGGCGAAGGCCTCGAGGAGTCGCAGGGCGGTGGCGGCGGTGGTCTGCGCGACAGCACCGGCGGCAAGCGAGCGTCGGTCGGTCCGGCCTCGCCGCCGGTCGAGAAGAAGTCGCCCGGCCCCGGCGCTGGTGCCGACACCTCGAAGCTGACGCTCGGAGCGCAGTTCAAGCAGCAGCTCACCGACTTGATGGCGATGCTCGGTTCGACCGAGCCGTACTTTATTCGTTGCATCAAGCCCAACACGCACAAGAAGCCCAACATGCTCGACCAGAAGCTCACGTACGACCAGTTGCTGTACGCCGGTATGCTCGAGACCATCCGCATCCGTCGCATGGGTTACCCGATCCGTTACTCGTTGTCGGACTTCTTCAAGCGCTACCGCTGCATCTGCCCCGAGGTGGCGCAGCAGACGAGCGAGAAGGAGACGGCGTACGCGCTCGTGCGTGCGATCGGCATCAACATTCCCTACGAGTGCCAGATCGGTCTCACCAAGGTCTTCTTCAAGCAAGACACGGCCAACGACCTCGAGGATCGCCGTCTGATCGCTCTCACGTCGGTCATCATCAAGTGCCAGACCTGGTGGCGCATGGTGGCGCTGCGCTCGGGCTTCGTCGAGAAGCGCGAGAACGCCGTCATCGTGCAGTCGTGGTACCGCTACGTCATCCGCCACCGCCGCCTCGTGGCCGAGCGCAAGGCCGCCGCACTGCTGCAGTCCTACTACCGCATGGTGCGCGCGATCCGCATCCGCCTGGTACTCGCCGAGGCCAAGCGCAAGGCCGAGGAGGCTCGTCGCAGGAAGGAGGAGGAGGAGCGCAAGAAGCGTATCGCCAAGCTCGGTCTCGAGCAGGTCGAGGCCGAGGAGCACGCCAAGGCGGCCGCCGAGGCCGAGCAGATCCGCGCCCTCGCCGCCGGCGTCTCGCTCGAGACGGTCGACGAGGAGGAGGAGGCCAAGAAGGCCAAGCGCGCCAAGATGCAGCGCTCGGCCTCCATCAAGATGGAGAAGCTCCAGGAGCTCGAGGTGCCGATCAACGTCGACGGCAAGATCATCCTCGGCCTCGGCTGGAAGGCCTCCGAGTGGGACCTCGACGTCTCGATCCTGCTCTTCCGCTTCGCGTCGCACAAGGAGGACGTGTACTTTTACAAGCCACGCAGCCGCGACGGTGCCATCGTGCACAAGAGCGGTTGGGCCGGCAGCAAGCGCTCGCGCTTCGGCCAGGACAACGAGCACATTGAGATCAACCTCTCGAAGCTCACGCCCAAGACCAACAACATCATCATCGTCGCGACCGTCTTCAACCCCAAGGGCACCTTCTCGTCGGTGCAGGACGCCTACGTGCGCCTCGTCGACCCCAACTCGGACCACGAGTTCTGCCACTACCCGGTGCCGCCCTCGAGCAACACCGCCAACATCATCTGCAAGCTCTACCGCTATGGCTTCACCCGCTGGCGCCTCAAGGCCATCGGTGAGGCCAGCGGTGGTCGCGTCTACAAGCACATGATCTCCAAGGTGCAGCCGTTCCTCGAGGCCGAGCCGCCCAAGCGCAAGTTCCGCGTCACCGTCCACCAGGGCGAGTTCGTCGTCAAGTACCCTGAGGGCCAGGAGCCCGGTCGCAAGAGCACCATGAACACCGTCTGCAACATCTCCTACGATGCCACCACCGAAAAGACCAAGATCGCCAAGGCCGACGCCCCCAAGAACGGCGGAACTCTCTCTCCCTCCTACACAACTTCCAAGACCGTCTCGGGCAATGCCAACCAGCTCGAGATCACTGTGCTTCAATCCAAGCGAATGGGTCGTGAGGTACCATCGACCACTCTATCACTCTCACTCCTTTCTAGATTGACTGACTAACTCCTCTTTGTCTCTCTCTCTCTCTCCTCGCTCACGCATTCACAGAGCTTCCTTGGTCGCGTTATCATCGATCTCGACCCCAAGGCAAAGGTCGCCATCACCGAACAGTCCTTCAAGCTCGAGGACCCTGACAAGGAGTGGGCGCGTGACTTGCTCTTGATCACAGGCACTATCACCGTGTCGATCGAGGAGCTGTAGGCTGCTATCGTGCGTAAGGTCGATCGCTCACTACTCGACTCTATCGCTCCCTCCCTGCCTTCCTCCTCTCTCCCTTCCTTATCTCTTCCTCTCACACTCTCCCCTCTCGTGCGCGTTTGTGTGTGTTCCTCTTGTTACGCTTGTTCTTGTTTTGTTCGCCGCTCTTGTCTTGTTGTTACCTTGCCGCGTGCTTCTTGCATTCATCAGCCAAGCACAAGTTTTCTCTCTATCTCTCGGCACGTACCCGCAAGGAGCGCAGCTGCCTTACATCCATCCTCTTCCTTCTCCCTCTCCCTCCTTCTCTCTCATTGTACTCTAATATCCCGCATACACCGATAACTCATAAACTGAAAACTCCTCCGCATTCGATCGAGAGCGTGCTGTATTCCCTCACCCTTCCTGTCTATGAATCCTTCACCATCATGAAGAAACGCACGCCGCGTGGGGAAGGCAGCCGACCCAGCGACCTGCGAAGCCGCCGCAGTTCCTTCATTGCCGCGCGCATCCCGCTCTCGTTCTCGCTGCTCCCGTCGTCATCGTCGTTGTCTCTCGCAATGGCGCCGCCCTCTCTCACCTACACCGTATCGCTCGTTGCTGTTCTAGCACTATGCTCGCTGACAGTCGCTTCCTCTGCGACATCGAAATCCGTCACTGGATCGCCTCCTGTTTGGCCTGATGCCTGGAACGCCACGCTTCTCAAGATTGGTGTACGTCCCTGCGTGTGCGACTGTGCCGTTGAATCGTGCACCGTCACACAGCCCACTAGGCTCGTTCGCTTGGTGTTGGTGTGTGTGATTGTTAATACTCTTTGTCCTGTTCTTCGTGTGAACGATAGCCTGAAGCATTCCCACAACAAATCCAATGGACCAAGTTGTACTACGATAACACGCGACACAGCAGCCGATTCGACTTTTATACGTCGTACATTGGCTTGCATGGCGAGGTACCATGCCGTGCCATGCTCGATATTCGCGTGTCATACTGCTATCGACACTCACCCGCCTCTCTATCTATTGATGAACAGTGGCACTACAACTTTACGATTCTCTTTGTACCGAATCAATTGAACAATCGAACCTTCCCGATGATCTATCATATCTTCCCCGATCAAACCGGCAACAACTGCTCGATCCGCTCGTCCTTCATTCCCAATATCTCGCCGAATTGGCTGCAGGTAACGTTTGTCGCGCTCGTTCATGATTGAGATCGTTGGTAGAAGAGACGAGATCGAACGACTTGTCGAACGGTCGATCGCAGGGTACAACGTACAAGGGCGACTACATGTTCCGTGGCCTCTACTGTCAGCTGTGGCTGTTCACCGATGGCTCCGGCATCCAAGTACGAGGCGATCGTGATACTCCCTGTTAGCTCGTTCGTTCGTTCGTTCGTTCGCGACCGAGCGAGCCAACGAGTGAGCTTGCTTACATTCTCCGGCATTGTTCTCTCGTAGTACTGGAACCGTGCCGATTCTCTCTATACTCCTATGCGATCGACCAACCAAGCTGAGGATCCCGGTTCGTCATTCACAATGGGCTCCATTCAAGAGCTAGCTGGCACACCATCACACCGCTGACGTGAGTGAGGATGGCTTGATGATACAGGCGCCACGGACTACATGGACTTCATCCAAGCACCACAGAGTGCCGACACGTTCAAGATCCCGCCGACGTGTCCGCCGCCATTGTCCGGTCGTGGTGCTCGATCTGCCGCCAGGCGAGCGGCCGATATCGACTTCCTCACGGCAACCTTGCCTTCGCCGTTCAACTACCACGTGAAGCAGTATGCCGCCAAGTACCACGAACAAGATCGAGTGTAAATCCTTACATACGCGCATATTGCATTACAAAACGCCGTGGCCTATGCCTATGGCTGGCATTTATACTCCTCATTCATCGGCCGTGTCACCAACGCTCGATTGGTACAGAACAGCAGTGAGAGAAAGAGAGCGAGAGATGGCAGCGAGAGAGAGAAGCGAGAGAGCTGCTACGAACGCAAAGCACGCGTACTGCATGGCAGGTTCCAATCGCTATCGAGGACGCAGCGGCTGTTAGAACTTGAACTCCTGTTGAATTGTTGTCACATGATGTGCGCGTGTGTGTCTATCTGTCAGTTCGGTTCCAAGGCGCTGAAGCAATATCTAGCATAGCTATCTCGTGACGAACCTTTTGGCGCTTGGCCTTTTGCTCTGGCTTGGATGAGAGCTTGCGCTTCTTGGCGTTGTGCTCGGCAATCAAGTCACTCACGTCTTCGCGCTTGTTGGCTTCCTTCTCAGCCTGTTTCGATGCATGCAATCAAACCGTTCGTAGCGAGTGAGCAGCAGAGCTTGCAAGACTTGCAAAGCGACTTGCGATCATTGCCATACCTCGTATTGCTCTTGATACTTGCGACGGATCAACTCATCGGTAAGGCCTTCGCTGTCCTCGAGATCGGTTGGCGCAAAGGTCACATCGATCTTGTCGGTACGCATGCTCTTGAACAACTCGACTCGCTCCGGTCCACCAGCAGCCGAGCCTCCGGCACCAGGAATTTGATAGCGATGTGCGGAGCCAACCAACGAGCCGCCGACATTGGTCTGGAATCGCGTGTATGCGTATCATAGGTTGTCAATCACACGTCGGTAACACGCGTGCGCTCGTCCAAGCCACGGGTAAGCTATGTAGCGGCTACATACCGAAACTGTAGGCAGCACTGTGTACAGCTGTTGCGGTTGTCTATATGCCCAATCGATTGTTGTTGTCTTAGTGGCCTATCACAGTGTGCTCCAACACCCAACGGTCTACGTACGAAGCACGCTCACGACGAAGCACCATCGTCTCCGGCGTTTCGAGTCCAGTGAAGCTTGCAGTGCCGCTCGCATCAAAGTCCTCGCCCTGCTCGTCGGCCTCCTCAGCCTCCTCGCCATCCTCTTCGGCTTCCTCCTCCTGCTCGCCCTCTGATATCGATCCAAGTCCTCTTTGAATGAGTCACGAGCTCCACATTGCAGATCTGCACGCCAAGCGATACCAGCAAGGTGGAGCACGTACCCGACATCTCTTCCTCCTCTTCCTCTTCCTCTTGCTCGAGCTCTCCCCAAGGCTTCATGTCAGCGTGTGAAGTCTCGCCGCCAGTGGTGTGGTCACTCTCGGGCACCAAGCTCCAATCTCCATACAACGGCCGCCCTTGCTGAGAATCCACAAAAGTACATTCACGCCAGTGTGAGTACACAATGGTTCGAGCCTATCCATTCGCTCGCTCGCTTGCGGCCTCATCGAATCGATACGATACCTCATCGACCGGTGGGAAGCCCCAGAGGTCTCCGAAGGCACATCCCGGCGGCGGCGGAGCGTTGAGTCCAGGAATGATGAGGTTCGGATACGACGGCGGAGGTCCGAAGCGCTGCATGTTCTTGAGCCACGGTGGCGGCATCAAGTCGCCCATGCCGAGCGCCTCCTTGAGCTCGCGCGACAGGACGCCCGGCTTGCGCTCCTTCATGTTGACCTCGAACTCCTTGCCCTCGTAGTACAGGTCGCCGTGGATCGAGAGCTTGGGCTTGGTCTGGAAGCGAAAGAAGGCATCGTACAGCACTTGATAGTCGATGTCGATCTTGCCCATCTTGCCCGACACTCGCTCGCGCTGCTTCTGTTTGGCCTTCATCTGCTCTTCCTTGTCGATGATTGCCTGTCGAATCGTGGCGATGCCGGTGGCCTTGATAAAGTCTACGAGTGAACGAATCACATCATCATAATAAGCACGAGGCATCGCATCGCATCGCATCGCATCGCATCGCATCGCATCATGTGCGCAGCGTCGCGATTCGCTGGCGCACGTACCTGGTAGCTCGAACGGCGGCTTCTCGATGCCTCGTTTGCCCTGCAGATACTTGCGACGCTGTGACCAGTGACGAGGCACCGGCACCGTGTTACGCAGGCTCTTGAGGTGCACTAGCAGACCGGGGTCCGACGCATTGACGTCATGAACATCGACCACGTCCGGTCGATCGACCAGCTGCTTGAGCACGGCGATCTTCTCGCGCTTCATCTGCTTGCGCTCCTTCTTGGTGTACTTCTTCTTCTTCCTGGCGCCGTCCTGGCCCTCTGCATCCATCGCATCGCCTTCCGCGGCTTCCTTCTTGTCGCCATCGTCCTGATCACTCTAAACCACCGAGTATTGAATAAATCAACGTTCGTTAGTTCACGATAGTTCACGATAGCTCATGATAGATAGATCATGATAGATAGATCATGATAGATAGATCATGATAGATAGATCATGATAGATAG
>ERZ778026.3831-NODE-3831-length-12525-cov-7.298316_pt1 | contig 12525 bp, 9 predicted proteins | sample MGYA00375756_ERZ778026 | MGnify/ENA primary metagenome ERZ778026 (study PRJEB29350, sample SAMN05389820) | bioreactor metagenome | isolation source: Ammonium sulfate bioreactor | place: South Africa: University of Cape Town | collected 2014-02-18 ... | reverse complement strand
ATACGAGATTCAAGTGTGACTGGAGTTCAGACGTGTGCTCTTCCGATCTCACAGTATGTCGATAGAAACGCCAGAGGAGACCAGCCCCAGCCGTGAGATTATCTTACGAGGCACCGGGTTCTTTGGTTACATCAAGAAGCTCGATGATAAAAGATACCATCAGTATCTTTCCTCGATGATCAACTTCTCTGAGGAGGTTAGGATCAACAACGTGTCGGATCTTACGAGCATCATCTCCTTCTTTGAATATGGGCCCATGCTCACAATATACGAGCTCGAGGACTTTTGTAAGAAGATTATGGACAAGCAGAAGATGCTCAAGCCATTCCACAAGCAGCTATTTTTCTTCTTGTGGACTATCATAAGCAACACCCCGAAGAAGGCGATCGACACCAGCATCCTCGTCTTCAAGTTCCCCTACTGCTTTATGCTGAAGTTCGGCGCCGAGGAGGATATCAAGCACTGCATCCATTTTGACAACAACATGTACTACAATTTGCAAGAAAAGCATGGGACCATGTACCAACCCGCCTATTACGAGACGGCACTGGAAGGCTGGAAAGAACTCGTGCACGAGCGCAAACAAGAATACACCGAGGTGATTAAGTACAAGCATGCGACTTCGCTTGCCGACATCGAGGACAACACCGCCAACGTGATGGAGGAGGCCGAGAAAGCCACTGACAAGATTGAGTCGAACATCGCCCGCCAAAAAGCAGCGGCGCAGCGCATGAGAGGACGTCAAGAAAAAATTCGCAACCTCATAGCTGAGCGAGATGAGGAATTCCAGAAGATGAGGGAAATGCCCAGCAGTGTGGGGGCACAGAAAGAAGAGAAGAAACCCTTAAACACATATTAATCAATTTGTAACCATTTTACCGAATATAACCAAGTTTCTGAGGGAAAAGTGAAGGGCCATTTGTATTTGTTCAACAAATAAACACTGCATCCCTCCACTGTTAATGTTTCAATACACACCACCCACACACAACACTACGCACAACACATTACCTTACCCACATCACACACACCTGCCTGAGCACTTTTATGCATACAGCATATGATAGCAATCCCTTGCAACCGCATACGAGTAAGTCCTGAATGACCTTTGAACACAGTATGATCAGTTCCGCTGTTGGCTTGACATTTGCTAGCTGTTCTGGTACACTCTCACTGCTAGCAGCCAACTAAATCTGACAGTAGAAGTACCACAGCTGGGCAACCATAAAGAACATCTCTTGTGCTATCTGAGTGAAAAGATATTAGGTAAATGAACAAATTCCCACCACTTTACGGTGTCTGTTTTACCTACTCAAATGCGCTCTTGTTCCAATCGAATCGCTTTGAGTTTAACGCTATAGTCATCCCAATGGATTTCCCGCTTCAAAGCCTTCAGTAATAGCCACAATATGGCGAGAAACGCAGATTTAGTAATACATCTTGTGCCAGGGTTTGTTACCATCTATCACTGTTGCCACCCGCCTCGCAATCCCGTAAGACGCCTGTGCGAAGTGCACCATTTTAAAACCCACAAACTCTCATCGTAGATTGTCAGTTCCCTGTTATTCAAATACAAATCCAAGCCCTGCTTGAAGGTTGGCTGCTTAATGTTGGGAATATATTGTTCGTCTACCAAGATAAATAATCCCAAAACGACGCGAAAAAACAATTAGAAAAATAATGTAAAAATTCAGAAATATAATAATAATTCAAAATACAATAAATAATCAAACATCAAAAAACGCTTGCATAATATCTTACCTTGCTGTTGTGTTTAATTCCACAAAAAGCTGTTTCAGTGTTGGTGCACAGCGTAGACTTGCTCCTCCTTCGTCACACTCAGGCCCACTTTTCTTCCGTTTCTAAGCATTTGGAATCGAACCCCAAACACAACAACGACGGAGCAGAGACAAGCCGGCGGTAGTCTTCTACTCAACGTATTTGACAATCGTGCGTATGAAACCACGCACGTATAACAAAGGGTAAAAGATCCATCAATTTATCACCACATTTTCTTTCCATTATCTCTTTCACAAGAAGAAATTGAACAAGCCTCGAACAGGTTTTGTAGAATTAAGCACAACAGCGAAGTAAAATATTATTTAAGCGTTTTTGATGTTTAATTATTTGTTGTATTTTTGAATTATTTTGTTATATTTTGTTGAATTTTTAATTATTTTGCTTAATCCATTTTTTTTAACGCAGGAATTAAATCCGTTGTCCGAAAAAGCTTCTACTTTTGGATAATCTCTCTGTGTGCGATCTTCAAGGGGGACTGGGGATCCTAGAGAGCGGGTGAGGCAACAATCTCTACGATGATGATATGATGGGATGATGAAGAGGAGGGCTGAGGAGCCTGGTGAGATCCGCCCACGCAGTGGCAGTGTGGAGTGTTGGACCCCCCCACGGTGCTGATGGAAAGAATTGATGCAAAGGAGGGAGAGGACCTTGGTGTAGGCATGACCACCTGCACAGAGGTTATCATGCTTGAGGCTAATTTGAAACATAGGGTAGAGAGACGTGACAAACTAGCGAGGAGAAAGTGGTGAAGCCGGGAAGGATGGAACACATACTCTCACACCGGAGTGTGATCTGTATGTGCGAGTCTGTAACCCCGAATGCAACTGGTATTGGCGAGAAATTCGAGCTCGCGCTAGCACGACGGCTTGTGTAACGTGAGATGGATAACGCAGTGAAAATAGGATGTACGACATGCGATAGTTGGGAACCGGAGAGAAGACCGCCTTGGACGTACCCTCACCAAAGGCAAGGTTTCCACACTCCAGGTGTCGACAAGTTCGAAACAGATAGTGGGCAGCAATCAACGCGCGTATTAACATGACCAACAACGATGGGACCGACCTAGCCATACTCGAAAGCACGCAGGGAAGATCAACAATGGTTACACTGATGTTGACAGCGGGAGAGAAGCTGTAGGACCCCGCGAGCAGATAGGTAATAGTCACAGAGCAACAAGCATGTGAAAGTACGGTTAACAAAGAGAGCATGGACACAGTAACCAATTAGGGATGTTACAATAAATAGTCTATTCATTTCTCTCTCTCACACACACAGGAACAAGATAAAGTATGTCTAATGTGAGTAAACGCATTGCTCGTGGAAAAGATTTTCAACTTACCTAAGAAGAAGAAGCCTCTGAACTTGCTGTGCTGTTGTAGGCGTTTTGATGACCGTATTGTCTGTGGTCATGAATTGGTACATGTTACTGCTGTTTCGAGGTATGGTGGTCTTTGTTTATTGGCATTAAACGATACATATGAGGTCAAATCAAATGAAGCAATCCACGCGATGAATTCATTGAAGTAACGCAGGATTGTTTCGGCCGCCTGCCGAGCCATTCTCATGAAATGTTGTCTAGTCTCATCCAGCGCCGCAGACAAGGCCTCTGCAACCTGTGGCCAACACTGGTTCCAATATTCTTTGAGCTCCTTCATCCCTTCTTGGCCCCAGTTGTAAGCATGCGCTGACGCTTCCTGGAAAGCCAACTGGAATGCAGCGAACACTTCGGCCCAAGTTTTCCAGTTTGCCTCGTAGCCGCAAAGATGAGCCAAGGCGTTCACAAGTCAGAGCAGATCTGTGGAGATGGTGCTGCCATTCAAGCCCATTTTACAGAGAAGCCAAAGGATGAACCGAAAGAGGACTTTGGCTGCCTTGCCGCTCAGCTCGGCAAAGAATTTGATGGCGCTCTATGCGGCCCCCAGCAAACTCTTTGCGCGATTCCAAGTCTCGAGGGCAAGAGTTTTGAAAGATGCCGTTCGCTTCCACTCTACAAGTATCATTCTCGAAGTCGTAGTACACGTTGTAATGGCGGAGAGTAATAGTTTCAGCTTCTCTTCACCTGATACTGCTCGCCTGTATTCGAATTGAAGAACCTGACGGACACGTTCTGTAGCTCCTCTTCTGAAAGGAGGGCGGATTGCATATGGTTCTTTAATGCTGCAGTGATATTCTCCACCACGCTGCTCAATTGGGCAAACTGCTTTCGCTTGATGCTGTACCTCGAGGCCGCAAACTGACCAGCGATCTCTTCGGCCTCTTCCATGAATGCATTGTAATAGCTTGGTAGCAGGCGCACTGTAAATTGTGCTGGCTCCACAGAATCCAGCAAGTTGAGAACGTCTGTTGTTTCAGTTTCGGTTTGTTGCATGCTGTCGCTTTCTGCGTTCTTTTTTTTTCCTTCTTCTTCTTCTTGAACAAGATAAGTACTCCGTCGATTCACTGAAAAGGTTATAGTGCATTCCCGCTGGCCATAGCGTAGTCGTGCTCCCCATAGTGCATTCGCGCTAGACACAGTGCGTTCACCGTTTTTGTCGACACTCCATTAAGTAGGTAACTTCTTAAATATAAGTTTGAAGCAAGCAAGGAACGCATATGTTACGACAACCACAAAAAGAGATACCTTCAATCACCGTGGGAGCAACACTCAGAGCTTCCACTGAACATGACCACACGCTCATGGTGCAGAATTCGGGTATCTGAACTATGTTCAAGGCAGCGTTGGAAGCTTTGCCTGGGCCGCAGGGGTGGTGGACATCAATCAATGGCTTCAAGTTGCTAGAGGTGGACAGAAGCGCAAGGTGACCGCCATCGCCACCCAGGGAAGAGCAGACGCTGATCAGTGGGTCAAGGAGTATGTGGTCAAGTATATCCTGGATGGAGAGACTTGGTATCTTGCAGACAACGGGCGCATATTTCAAGGGAACAAGATGCTGATGATATCCCGGTGAGGTCTCTTGTACACTAATGCCATACTCTGCCGGCTAAAAAAAAAAAAAAAAAAAAAAGGGTAGATGCATATTTTTCGTATGTTTCATTTGAACAAGCTTGTTTGCAAGGGTGGAATCACCGTGATTTACAGTCTCAGGATCAAGAGTGAGCGCTTTGGTCGCCCAAGGAATTTTCCCAATTTGATTGGTCATCCGAGTTCTCAGATGTCGGGTCTTGTAGATGCATGCCTCCTAACCTCAGGCGAGGCTCCACCAGGTTTTTGAACCACATGGGTGTACGTTGACAGCACCGGCACCACGGGCCGGAGATGCTTAGGAAAAGCGCTGTCATGGCGGCGCATAATATTGGAAATATTATCGCTGTGAAGGTGACCGATGCCAGGGCGTCCGTGGTGGGACCTGTGAACTCCAGTCCTATCGAAGAGTAAACAGCCGGTGGAGTTTGCAAGCACGCGATCACCATCAGGGCCGCCAGGAACACTGTCTCCAGGTGTTGGTAACTCCTGTCGGCAAACGGGTGGAAATATAGATGAGAACTCAGAACGAGGCAGCAGCCAAAGAAGAGTGCGATGGCACGCCAGATCGGGTGCACCACGAAGGTGGCCAAAGCCACGAGAACAAATCTGCGAAATATCGACACGCTCTCCCACCACCGGCGGTTCGGCGCGTAGGGCCCCTCGAGCACCTGCAAGATAGCACCCTTCCACCCGAAGATATCTTCTGCCGATTTGCGTCGGAGCAACCGGCGAACCAACACCAATAGCAAAGGAAAAGGTGCCAGAAGCCCTCCCAATACAACGAACAACAGCGCCTGCCAAGCTGTGTAACAAGTGACATCTCCTGCCTTGAGAAGACGGAGTTGATGTCCCACCATCACACATGTCAGCAGTGCCATGGTTCCGGCTACCGCTCCCTGGTACATCAACAGCAAGATTCCAGCCAAAGCGCCCGCATAGCGGCTCTTTGTGAGTGCAAAGAGATCCCTCTCTGCTCTCAATACTTCATCCTCCTCGTTCCCTATCGAGGAAACATCCACTGGATCGACTAGCTGCTCATTTTCCGCGCCTTCGGATTCGGTTGTGGATTCCACAAGGCTTGCTCGCCGTGTTTCGAGGTATTGTTTTGTGCGAACAAACAAGAGGTGGATTGCAAACAGCAGGGCCAGCTCAAGGAGAAGTTCTATCGGCAGCACGTAAGCGGAAGCGATTTTCTGAACGGCCGTGAAACCGCTCCAAACGCACGCGCTCACCCGAATCCCAACTATGCTGGGATCCAAAGAAAAGATCCCGAATACCATCCTCTCTCCCGCATTTTCAATGGTGATCATCAGCGGCACGACTTGGAGAAAGTAGGTGACTGATTTCCATACCGGTCGGTGCGCAATCGGTACCCACACCAGCACGATAACATAGACCAACCCTGCTCCCAGAATCGCCGGCAGAAACCAGCTAAGCGCCCCGCACTCGGAATCGTTCAAGCAATCGTCCGTGCCAAAGGCCTCGCTGTATCCTTCCGCGCAGCTACCGCAAAGGGTCCCTACACGATTTCCGGCGCAAGAATGCTGCCAAGGTCGTTTCCCGGTCCCGCAGTAACCAGCAGGGCACTGTAGGCACTCCAAAGAGGAGGACGTCGCGGAACCGCGACCGCACCAATAAGTTGGCAAAGAATATACGTCAGCACCCCCATCACAAAAAGCTGCACCTGGGCATTCCAGGCACGTGATGTTTAAAACATCACCTTCAAGCACTCGCGCGCTTTCCAAGTTGTATGTGCCACTGGAGCATTGTGAACAGGAAAGGGCTGCGGTCGTCGTGTTCACCAGTCCCCACGGCGTTTGATATAATGGATAGTCTTGAATGGTGCGATCATGAAACCAGCTGCCAGGTGGGCAGACGAGAGTGCTGTTAAGCATGTTGACGACCCCCCCTTGTACGATATTGACGAATTCGTTTGCACTTGAAAGCCCGGTGAAACTGTTGCCAGAAAGTTCCAACAGACCTGCAGCTGATGAATAGATGACCTCCCCATAGCGTGCCTGGTTGGATTTGAATGAAGTGTTCCGCATGGTGAGGGCCGTAGATGGCGCTCCTAGGAGAAGGCCACCGCCCATGGATGAGGCTCTGTTGTTTTCGAAGCAGCAGCTGTCTATTGTCGTCAAACCACAGTTAATGACCATTGCGCCACCGGATGAAGCATCAGAGTTGGCTTGATTTCCCCTGAAAGTGACTCCGTAGAGATAATTGGTGTTGCCGTAATATAGCCATGATCGTTCAGTCGCGTTTTTTGACCACGATCCCCATTCCCGCTGCACGCTCTTCTCTGGGTCTGCCGGGAGGTTGATATAGAGCGCCCCGCCTTGGCTCAGGGCTGTATTGTTGATGAACCACCCTCCGATGAACGTATGCATATTGTTGGTGTACGTGTTGTTCGCTTCATAGTCAATCATCACCGCTCCTCCAACCGGTGCGAGGTTCGATATCATTACATTGTTAGCAAACAAAACGCTATCGTGTTCCGTGCTGTGCCAGTCAAAAGTCACCGCAATGCAGCCGCCGGTATCATTGGCAACATTTGAGTTACAGACATTCTCCACCACCTTCAAGTTCCTCGGAGACAGGACCCAGATGGCTCCTCCCAATACGCCTGAGTTGTGAATGAAGGTGCACAAAAGTATGTGAAGGTCCACATCCTGTCCCTCGCTGTTCGCACCTGCTACCGCTCCTCCAAAGATCCCGGTGTTTTGAACGAAAGTTGAATTGCGGATCTGCGTATTGTTGGTGGAAAGAAGGTACACCGCGCCCCCGTAGCAAGCCGAGTTGTCAGTGAAAACAGAGTCCTCTATTATGGAGCCACTCGTAACTGTAAGCATGATAGCACCTCCATCCTGACTACCACAAAGGAAAGCTGAAGTTGAGCTCCAGGGTACCCTGTTGAAGTGAAATCTTGACCTTTCGATGCGGGGATTGACATCGAACTGCAACGTTATGGCTCCTCCGTCTATCCCTGCAGTGTTGTTGATGAAGGTGCAGTTCGCAATCAGAAGGTCAGAGTTGTTTCCCGAGAGAATAGCTCCCCCTGCATCAGATGCGTTGCAGTTTCGAATCTCGAAGCCAATCAAGGCCACGCTGACAGTGTACTGCACAAAGAACGCCCTGCCTTTGTGATGGCAGTCGATGATCGCTGTGCCATTCACTGCCACCAAGGTAAGATGTGATATGCTTATATGAATCCCTGCTCCGGTCTCGGGACATCGGTAGGGTTCCTCGGAGGCAAAGACACACAGGGTGTCCCCATTGACTGCTTTGGCGACTGCTTGGTGGATGCTTGCACACGGCTGAACTTTGCTTCCACAGGACGCACTGTCTCTGCCAGTCGGAGAAACAAACAGAGAACAATTTAGTTCAACGGCACCAACACAATAGCAATAACACAGCAGGAAGGCCCCCCTACATAAAAAAATTGTCAATGTATTTTCCACCTTTTCTTTTACCATTCAAGTGTTTTCGTGTGGTTGCCATTCCGGACAGAGAACAGTGCTCGCACCACCATGCCTAATTCTTGGAGTTCGTTCAACGATCAAGATGAAACTTTCATATCTTGCTAATTACGCAAAATTGGATCCGTATGAATTTGGATTTTTTCACTCCGGTTTGGTTGTCCTGTGATGTTGTAGCCAGTACCACTTTCGCATACAAGTTTTTAGCGCGCTAGTCACCATTTGTCGCCGATATTAATGTATTTAATCGCACACGAGGAAGCTGTTTTGGCCAGAAACTGCCGAGGACCGAATTTATTTTCTTCCCAAAAATTGGCCATCTTTAATAGTGCTGAGACCAATAAATCAACGAAGCGCACACGCGGAAAGCAGTTTTTTTGCCGGCCCGTGGCTACAGTGTGGCCACTTGTAGCTAGTACCACTTAGTGCACCGACTTCCCATAAACCGCCATAGACTAGTTACTTGTACGCAAAAATGCAAGAGATTTCTTGGCCGAAAAGCCTAACATAACAATCATTTCTTCTTTCTCCTCGTGATCGACTTCTGTGCTTGGCTGTACAGAAATATTCTTCTATGAGTATTGGCAGTCTGTTCCCACATTTTGGCACAGTTGTGATTAAATTCTCTGCATTAGGCTACATGGGAAGTAGTTATTAATTCATTGTCTTTGATGACTCAAATATTACCATAAGATATTGTCGTCTCTAGTCTTTTATCCCCCGCCCACCCCGAAGAGAGGAAAGAGTTGAAGGTGTCTTATCACAGAAGCTTGCTATAGAGTTTGTAGAATAGGTCGTTGCGCGCCACACACCCCCCTATATGAATAAAAGCATTAGAGGTATGGTAAGAGACAATGTTCTCTCTTGCCAAGGGAGCAAAAGAAACGCGTTATAATACGGTATCTGTCTTACCTATTCAAATTCCTCCTTGTTCCACTCAAGTTGCCTTGAGTTCACGTATGATGTGTTGTACGTACAACCTCAACTGCCGTCAGTAACAGCCGCAATATGTCGCTCCTGGAAAGTCAGTAGGATTTGTTACCTTTCAAATGGGAAATCCGTCTAGCCTCTTGTACGAGATATGATAACTGTCACTGCCTCGCAATCTTCTCCCGCAAATCTTTAGCACCCCAGTATAATCTTTAATTTTCTTGAATTCAAGATTTTCAAAATTTAACAAAAATCTAACAAAATAATTCAACCAAAACGCTTGAATAATATCTTACCTTGCCGTTGTTCTTAATTCCGCAAGCTGGTCAAGTTAAGTGTTGGTCCATCGCGAAGACTTGCGACTCGTCACACTCGCGTCTTCCCATTTTTTCTTACGTAAGATTCGAAGAATTTGGTCCATTAATCCTCAACCCCAAACAACGGCAACAAAGCAGACGGCAACAGCATGCTCCCCCCACAATCACCGCAACCCCATCTTCATTGAACAGGAACAAAGAAAAGCTGTAAGTATGTTCTCCTCACCTTTCTCGGATAATCGCGAAACACTGCCGCTAAGAACAAGGGGTAAAAGAACCCTCATTTCTTCCATTTATCACCAAATTCACAATCCATTTATCTCTGGCTAGCCGACGCACGAAACAAGACTTGAGGTTTGCGGAGCTAGCACAGCAGCACAAGCAAGGTAAAATATAATTCAGGCGGTTTTGATGCTGATTATTTGTATTATTTTGTTATATTTGAATTTTTGTATGAATCCATTTGCTTTAACCAGGAATTCAAACAACTTCGAAAGTTCTTCTTGGCTCCTCTTTGTGCACGATCTTCAGGCCACCTCTAATGGACAACTCATGTGGACAACATGGAGGCAAGTTAGAGAAATACCTGTTCAGATTCCTCACCATCGCCAACACTAGACAAGGTGGTGCAAGGTTGATGTGTGCGTTACATTGGAAGGTGAGATCCGCCCCATTCTCGAGTTACACAGTGTGGGGTGTTGGGCTCCTCATGGTGATGGAAAGAATTGAATGGAGGGAGTGACACCGAGTATGTGGTCCTTCCTTCCCGGCTTCCCCACTCTCTCTCCTGTGGTCATGCCAACACCTAGTAGGTGTCACTCCCTCCATTCAATTCTTTCCATCACCAAAGGAAGCTGCTTTTGAGTATTGGGATCCTTCAACAAATGAGAATAAGTGCTTCCTTACCAATGCATTTAGATACCACAAAACTGCAACACACCGCTGGCACACCCACCATTCAAGGATGTATACGAGTTCCTCTTCAACACCGCGGACGGGCTGAATCACTTCTTTGTGAAGAGGAGCTACCCCTACCATCGCAGAGGATGAAAGTACTCATTTGATGATTTTCACTTTACCTCTCTGATCTGGAACTCCTACGTGCTCTATCATGAGTACTACGCGATAGAGGAGAACATAAAGTGGAGTACCTATTGTACGGAGCTTGCCAAAGAGCACTGGAAACACGCGCGACAATAAAAACCATCACTTCGTCCTCGTCTGCGTGCAAGAAATTCTGGTAAAATTTGCCCGTCCTGGGATGTAGGCCTAGGTAAGCAATTCTGGCACAATTGCTTTTTTTTTTTTGCAAAATCGATAGCTGTGACGAGCACCATCCCTCCAACAAAAAAAAAAAAAAAAAACAGGAAAAAAGGTGGTTCTAAAAGGTTCTTGAAAACATTTAAGTCAAATTGTGGACGGGGGAGTGGGTAGAAGTGCAAATGTAGACTGTAGTGTGTTTAGAAATGAACAAATGTGTTGAAAGGCTCATATCGTAGAATGTTGACTGACTCGTGCCATGAGGTAGAATAGGAGGATAGCACTCGGGTCGAGAAGATTACCGTGGCCCTGGATGTACATGATTTGAAATTCTTCATTGGGCAACTAGTAGAAATTTCTTGTGCCCTATTGAATCGATTAACCACGGTTGCGCTGTAATTGATGCGGTGACTTCACGAAGTAGCCGGCGTAGCTTAATTAGTCCTAGGACACGGCCGATAAAATATGTACAACATTAATAAGATATCTTACGGCTCCCAAGTTGTGATTTCACGATTTTGGGCATTCGCCCCCTTGCCGTAGTTGTGGAATAACTTTGCAACGGAGATGGATTACCGCAAGTGGAGCTGTGCTTTAATCTTTGCAGGCACCGCCTTCTTTGGTGGCACTTTCTATTCCTTCCCGGTTTGGGTTACTGACCTGAAAGATCACGAGAACTATAACCAGGTGGATATCAACACGATTGGGGGAGGGGCGTATCTGGGCCTGGTTGGGGTAGCGCTCTTCGGGTTCCTGATCTCCCTCGGCTATGTGAGCCCTCGTTGGATTGCCCTGCTCAGTTTGTCGCTCAATTCCATCAGCTACTCTCTGATGTTTGTTTTCACTTGGTTCGCTCTCCAACCTTCGCTGCTCGTTGCGTTTGCCCTGTTCTTGGTGGGAGTCGGTGCAGGAGGAAGTTTTACCGCCCTCTACCCCTTAACGGTTACCTACTTCAACCAGAGCCTTCAGAACATTATATAAGTTCGATCGGCATCATCTTGTATTCCCTGACTGGCTTTCTGGCTTCGCTGTTCTACTATCTCGCGCCTCTTTCCAGTGCCGTGAAGATGGAGGTGTTGATGTTAGCGCCTGGGATTGGGTGTGCGGGGCTCGTTGTTTGGGGTCTGTTTGTGCTGCATCCTGCGGACACGGAACTGCCACCAGTCATTGGGGCGGAGGAACAACGGTTTCTCCCCGACAGCTCCCCCGAAACCAATGGTTCGATAGAGTTTGAGAGTTCTCACCCCGCCCTCAAAATCCACAGACATGGAAACCCTGGCTGCATGGCCAACCTACGGGCGCAGTTTTCTGCAGCCATTACTCTGCGCTTCGCGCTGCTCTTTGCCGTGCTGTCAATTGCCTTCGGCACTGCCATCAACTTCTACAATAACGCCGGTAGCATGGCACGAACCTTCCGCATGAACCGTGACGAAGAAAGCGTGCTGATTCTTGTCTTCTCGGGAGTACTTCTTGGCTCCCGCTTCCTGACAGGGGCACTTTTGGCTTTGTTCAATCACTTCTACTTCCAATCACGGTTGCTTGCTGTTGGGATGACCTTGTTCCTTATGTTTGGCATCAGCGTGGCCGGTAAGGACATGTTTAACGCCCACCCGAATGTTTCAACATTTTTAGTCTAATGTTTTTGTTTTTTGTGTCGCTAAACAACAGGATATTTCTCAAATGATGATTAGCAGCTTTATTTCTCTATTTCAGCTAACCCCGCCGCGTATGCGGTCCTTTGGACAGTCTTGCCGTTACTTCCTAACAAAGGAGA
>ERZ778026.3828-NODE-3828-length-12536-cov-5.270571_pt1 | contig 12536 bp, 9 predicted proteins | sample MGYA00375756_ERZ778026 | MGnify/ENA primary metagenome ERZ778026 (study PRJEB29350, sample SAMN05389820) | bioreactor metagenome | isolation source: Ammonium sulfate bioreactor | place: South Africa: University of Cape Town | collected 2014-02-18 ... | reverse complement strand
TTTTCACCCGCCGCAGTTACTTTCAGTCGTAAAGCGCTTCATCCTCATGAAATGCTCAACCATTTTGAGAAAGAGATATTACATCGTACTGACTCACGTAGAAAAATGCCCCAAAAAGCCAGACTGTAAATATCTAAAATTAGGTTCAGCTATTTCTAGCTGAACCAAGATCTTTTACTCTATAAGTAACTATAACCTAGCATAACAAATAAAAGACCATAAAAGCTTGTAATTTTCAATTTGCGATATCCCTTTGAAAATATGCTTAAAAAGGTCAACACAATTAAACTAGGATAGGACACATCTAACATAGGGGATAAGAAGGCTGCTATCCCACGAAAATCAAATAGCGACACCATAAATGATACCCCAGTTGTCAGTAACAACATCCAGGGAAAAAAGCTGTCACGCAACTTAAACAAAGAGCACAAATATCGCGCATAAATATTATTTAACGCCACCGCTGTGGTAAGACATGAAAAAATCATGATTACCCCAATGATAAAAGCTGCATTTTCACCCATGAGGTGCGCTGCAATGGTAGGCAAAATCAATTCTGGCGAAACTGAGGTAGTAAAAGCCTGATAATGCGCACCTAAATAAGCAAAACCAAAATAGATTATTCCTAGTAAGCTCGCGCCGATAATGCTCGGCTTGAGTGCCGCTTTAATGAGAGCATAGTTATCGATATTGCTACCCATTTTCTCCTGGATCTGTTTAAACATTAAGGCAGAAAAGAAAAAGGCGGCAAACAAATCCATGGTTTGATAACCACGGTAAAAACCTTGAGAAAATGCTTCACTTGGTTGCAAAGCGCTAACAGATAATGCAGGTGCATGGTAAATTCCTAAACCAATCAAAAAGGTAAGACATATCAATAGAAGAGGTCCTATCCATTTTCCAAGAAATGAGATAATCCAACGATCTCTAAGGCAAATGATGTAGCACAATGTGCAAAAAGCTAAGCTAAACCACATCAGTGGTAAATCTGGTAAAAGTGTGGTTATGCCACCATGTGCAACCGTGATACACCGCGGCACCACACCGAATGCACCAAGTAAAGATAATGTAAATAAGGGTAGAGCCACACGCGCCACGCTACCCGCCTGACCAAAGAAGTCTTCATAGCTTCCTTTATGCAACTTAATAACGAATAGTCCAAGAAAAGGTAAAAGGATCCCCGTGCAAAGCAACCCTAAAAATCCAAATATCCATTGGTCACCTGAGTTCTGACCAAGCTCAAGTGGGAAAATAAGATTACCCGAGCCAAAAAACATCTTAAATATTGCAAAACCGTAAATAAGTACCATCAAATAGCGTTGCATATGTCGCTCCTGGTTCTACTACTACAAGAAATCAAGTTATATAGGTGTTTTGTGTGAATTAGGCCCGGCTGGGCACAATCACGACAGGCAGAGCGACGACGGGAGGTTGCCTTAAGAAAGGATTTTGAGATGAATCAAGATGTAATGGATACTCTTGCATTAGAAACACCTACTAGTTCAATGACTACAAAAAGTACCACTAAAAGAGAGCTAGATCAATTCTACAAAGATAAGATGGACAGCTAAACTGATAACCACCCGAACTAAAATGTGTGCCTACGCTGATTTATTTTGAGCGGTAAATGAGCATTTCTTAGTAGAATAAATATTTTTCCCTTAAAGACTGACAGCACTTTGCCATTCGACTGGTAGCCGGGTACCAATCGTCCCAAATTGGCAAATTTTGACCAAAAATTCTTGAGTTAGCCTCTTTAAATCATTAATCTATGCGCAGCAGAGCCTAGAGGGCTTTGCATGCACGGGGGGATGTGAGGCATGCAAGTTCGTTGGTTATTCCAAAGTAAACCCAATCAAAACCCCACGTACTTAACTTTGTATTTGCTCGACTTAAAGAGGATACGAAATTGCATGATCTTACTGTTAAACGCGCTACCTATATGGGGCTTGGCGCTCTCATCATGTGGACGGTTGAACCACTTTTAATTTCAGAAGTAAATGGGCTTCCTATTTTTGAAGTGTTGACCATTATTTTCTTCAGTTCTTTTCTGCTAACCGCATTTCGATTAACCAAGCATAGACGTTGGCACACCGTACTGAAGCAACCTGCTTTCATCTGGATCGCGGGACTCATGGGTATTTGCATGAGCGATTTCGCTTATATTTACGGCGCTCAATATGCTCCTATTGCTCATGTTGATCTCATTGACTACTTATGGCCATGTTTAGTCGTGGCATTCACGAGTCTTCTGCCCAATGAGCGGTTTACACCGCAACATATTATTGGAGCAATATTGGGCCTAGTTGGGATCTTTGTGCTCGTTCGTCATGAAGTATCTCTTCATGGGTTCAATATTAGCCATTGCATAGGCTATATTCTCGCTTTATTTGGCGCTGTGCTCTGGGGTGGCTATTCTGCATTCTCACGTTACCACCAAAAGGTGCCTACAGAAATGATCGGTATGTATTGTGGTTTAGGCGCAGTATTATGCTTTTTCTTGCACCTTAAATTTGAAACCTTTGTTACCCCTACATGGTCGCAAGGTTCATTAGCGGTACTCACCGGGATAAGCGGCGCTGGAATTGCTTATCAATTATGGGACTATGGCGTTAAACTTGGCGACGTCTATCTCTTGAGCTCTATTACCTATATTGCTCGGATAGCGGCAATGGCGCTTTTGGTCATGTTTGGCAAAGAACCACTTACTGTTAGCTTGGTCGTCGCGTGCGCGCTAGCTTCACTTGGGGTATTTGTCAGCAGTTTGGATACCCAATCCTTTAAACGGCTCTGTAAAAGAATGTTAGCTTGGGTCGGCTTTGATACTAGAGCGGCAAGCAACAATAACAAAGCAATTAGTCCCTCTAATTAAGCAACTTTAGATAGCGTTGGCTTTAGCAACGCTATCTATTGTCGTCTACGACCATTCAGCGTCCGTTGATTTAGTTAATTGGATAATTTTCACTTGCAAATTGACTTAAATTATCCAAACAGCCTTCCCATCCTTCGTTGTGATTTTTCTTTTGCTCTTCGTTTGGCAACAATTCATGGATTAAGGTGAGTTCCGTTTTATTACCCTCAGGACGCAATTCTATCGTAACGAGTGTATTTTGAACGCTATCAGAATTCCAGGTGAAAACAATTTTTTGGTTGGGAATAATTTCCTGATAGATACCAGTATGAGCATAGACTTTCCCATCTGCCGCTATCATTTCTTGTTTATAGTGCCCACCTACTTTGAAATCGTTACTGGCAAGCGCATGCCAACCAGGGCGCAGCGGAAACAACCATTTCTTCATGAGTTCAGGTTGGCTCCAAGCCGCGAAAACTTCTTCACAACTTGCACTGATAGTTCTTTTGATCACAAGGGTTGTTGATTGCATTTTAATCTCCACGCTTTTCAGCTTTGAAATATGCTTCTAAAGAATCAAGCCTTTCTTCCCAATGCCGTTTTAGCTGATTTAACGTCTCAACAGCTTCTATCACTCCCTGGTGGTTAAAGGTTAAATAGTGTGTGCGCCCTTTTTTCTCTCGTAGGATTAACCCTGCTTGTTCAAGCACTTTTAAATGCTTAGAAATGGCATTTAAAGACATCGAGTAAGGGGCAGCTAGCTGTGTCACGTTGCATGGGCCTGAGGCAATGCTTTGCAATAATTGGCGCCTTGTTGTGTCAGCCAATGCATGAAAGACCTGATCTAGCTGTTGCATATTATATTCAACCATATAGTTGAATATATTCTAAGAGAGGCTATCTGTCAACAAGCTATTTGTGTTTATATACACTTTTTTTCATACGAAAAAAGAAGATTTTAGGAAACATAAAACTCGAATACATTACGACTATAATTAAAACTTTGTGTTTTTCTATATTCCACCTTCTTAGCAAAGAATTCATAAGAAGGTAAGTTATAAACCATTAAATTGAATTTTAAGATAGGTTTTCCCAGGCTCACTTTCAATCCGAACAAGCTTCTTAATGGGTTCGATAAAGTGGTTAAATAATGACCAATTTTAGGATCACTCAGAATATTTGGATTAAAAACAGCAACATTTACACCATCAGTTTTTCTAACAGAAGGGGCTAATAATCCTGGGCGGCCTCACTTGATAGACGTCTACCTATTTGTTGTGTAAATATATAATCCTCTGCGACAAGCTCAGAAAATTTTTTCTGCTGCCCTCTAAAATCTAGCAAAATCACTTGGCAATGTATGTTATACAACGCTTTTTGCCCCAATAGTAGTTTTTATACCATCGACTCTTAATTCGCTTTTAAATTATGAAACGCTGTTTCATAAATCGTCGTATCATAATCCATAGAGCCATACCCAATAACGTTTAATCTTTTATGCTTTTTTCGTTACAAAACCTTATTCTTTCAATAGAATTACCTTTAGATGAATATCCACATCTTGCAAATGAAATTATGGAAAGAATAGCAAAGTTCATCACACAAAACGATCCTCAATGTACGCAAGCATTCATGACAGGATGGGACAGAAACAGAACACAACAGCTATTTAATGAAACCTCTAAGCCAACGCATCGTTTGCCCGCAAGTAATTCCTTCATCAATCCTGGTTTTAAATGCAAAACCGCCGACATAACACAGCTTACAGAAAATGAGAGCGAAGATGAAGAAGATAATGTTGAAAGCAAACCCAAACGGTTTAAAAAAGAGCGGCCAACACCACAAAGCCAACCATGTCGTTCAGTAAGACTTGCATCTAAAAGGGGTAAAAGAAAAGCGATGGTATTAGCTGAAAGCTGAAACAAAATAGAAACGTAAAACGTCTCAAATGCGGCAATGTAAAAGGCCTAGACTTGTTGCTGAGCATAGGTGGCAAGGATCGTCTGTTGTCATGAAAAAAGAAGCTATCACAGTTTGAAGCAGCAATCTGAATGAATTAGCAAAAAACGCAATTGCTGCATACAAAATTAAAAAGATGAACAACTAGACCCTAACCTTTCTCAAATTCGTTCCGCGATTTTTTTTATTTTGTAACGCCTTAACCTGCGCATTCTGATATGAATAGCAAAGCACTTTACACGTCTTTAAAGGATAGTATTTTTTACCACCCCCCTTTTCATGAGTAGAGAGCATTTTTCTGCAAGCAAACTTTTTATTCTTTTGCATTAAACAAGCCAAATATTCCTCAAGGCGCTTATGATATCTTTTTGCAAATTCCCCCTCAACTTTTCTCATACGTTTTTTTCTATTTAAAAACCGATTAACAAATTTCATTAAATCACGAAAATTCGGGACAGGCTTTAATTGGTGTTTAGTTGCATATTCTCGAGCTCTTATAAATTCCAACACCCATTTTTTAGCTACCTTTTGATGCAATCCCTTTTCAATCAGGATATCGATTAATTCATGAGCAGGATAATCAACAAATTTACAGTGCATTAAACGTCGTTTTAATGCAAGACTAATCGGTTTTCTTCCTGCATATGTAATAGGATTTTGCGTCCCAATAATTTTAAACCCAGGCACTAAAGGACGATTTCCCTCGAGATCTCTCCCCATTAACAAACTATTCATTAATTTTTCCATCATAGGACAGCTATTGATTTCATCAATAATAACAACCGCACCTTCATTAAAGGCCTTCAGCAGTAAGCGTTGTTTTTCTTTTGGCGACATAGCTAGCGGTAAGCGATAGAAAATATCACCCGACACTGCCTGCTTATTATGTGGATGAATTTCACGAAACCCGTGATGAACCATCATGTCTAATACAAAATGGCTCTTCCCATTACCCGGCTCACCTTCAATTACCATACCACTTAAACCACCAAAGCATTTAGCTTCAGAATTACCATTTTGCTGAAATTTTCTAACTTCAAGTAATCCATTTAGCTGCAGATAAGCTTCTGTATGGCTTGGCGTGAGGATAAAATTGCCTATCTTTTTAACTCTAAGCGGCTTTGGCGTGTTTGCTTCAAAATGATGCCGACCCGCAAGCCAGCGTTCAAGTGCTTTTTGTTTGGTTTCATCTAACACATTTTTGCAAATTGTACGAATGCTTTCATAAGTGGTTTTGATTATGTCTTTATCCGTTATATTTTTGGAAACAATCAAAAAAGCTATCATTTGCAATTCACGAGGCGTTATCACTACTTCTTTCCTATTGAGCAAAAGCGTGTATTGATAAGCTTCTAAAATAATCCGACTAATATCTTCAGCAATATCTTCTCCTAGAATATCTTCAAAAATGGGCTTTAACACCTTATGATAAAGATAGGCTGTTGGCAGGGGATCAAAAATGATGCTATTGCCATGCCGCCTAAACAATGTAGGCAAGCTACGTTCACCACCATAAGATAAGGGATTCCCAGCAAATACTACCTTATGTTGAGCGGTGAGTGTATATAATTTCTGATTAAGCAGGATTTGCGGTGGCTGGTTAAATAATCCTTCAAAAAGCGAATAATTGCTCTGTCCAATATTTGCCTCGTCAATAAATAATACTTTTGTTGTTTCTGGTGATTGATCGCTTGCCCAATCAAAGATTTTACTCTCACCTTCATAAACAGTAAAATTTTCATGGTGCGCTAAAACTGTCTGAATAAAGGTACTTTTTCCTATTCCCGTAGCACCACCAATGAATACATAAGGTGCAACATCCATTGCTTTAAGAAGTTGCGTTAGTCTTTCTCTCTCAAATCGTTCACTTGCAGACAGCGATAAATCCATGGGGGATTGATAATGATTTGAATGCGAAGGTAAAAATTCTAAACCATACCATGATTTATCACCATTTTGCCCAGGGTAAGTTTGCTGATGTCTTATCCAAGTCTGCAAGCAAACATAGGTGCACTTATTAAAAAAAACTGCTGGGATTTGATTAACAAGATCCTCTCCAAATTGTTCAATCAATTTTCTTCGTTTTAAAGCATTGTCATTTGGAAAGGTAGTTATAGGCAAACCAGAAAACGTTTGTATGTTATCGGTAATTAAAATAAGCTCCCCAAAATCATTACTCTTGGTTAATGTAGATAAAACGCCATTCCTAATACATAAAGGTGCTAACTCATCCACCAGTTCCGGGGAAAAGCTACCTTTTAAAATAACACGTTTTCCACTTTGTAAGAATTCCCAAACGTCAGAGATAATGAGTTCGATATTAAATGTTAAATTGTCATCTGACCAATTGATATCTTGCTTAACCATTACATCAGTAGCATTTAATTCCGACACATCAATAACAAGCGCATCTCTATCTTTCAAAAGAACAGCAACCTTTAAGTCTATATCCGGCGTAATAATGATCTGAGCTTCATTTGTTCTAGCACGAGAAAAGCTTTGCGCTATATTGAGCTCTGGTGAATTCTGTAACTCCAAATGAAAACTGTCTGCTTCCTTTTGCACAAAATCTGAAAATAACTGCCAAAAATCAATGCTTGCAGGTGTGCGATTGCAAAGATTTATCGTTTTCCTATTTGTATTTAAAGAAAAAGTATTATTCAAATCATCATTTGACTGAGCACGTATACAAAATGTTACTTGATTTTCTTTAGCTATAGTCAATAATTGTGCCCACTGATCTTGAGTATACAGATCTCGCGTCCACTCTACTTCTATCTTCTTTCCTCTGTTTTGTTCTAACCAACCTGGACATGCAAATAATTTTCCGTTAAGAGATCTATAATTTCTAAAGAACTTATTAAATGAACTTGGATTCAACACATAAACATCACCAGAGAAAAAAGCTTCACTTTCATACCAATGTACGCATGAAATTAAATTTTTCCAATCATATCCACGGCTTTCGCCCAGAGAAAAAGTATCAGGCAAAAATAAGCTCCTATTGCCAATAACGACTTTTCTTTGCAGAAGCGCTTGCTGCCAAAAGAGCGTAAAAGCTTCTAAATGCCACGGGCCATTTTTGATGTGGATAGCATTTGATTGTTTAAGTGCTTTGATAAGTAATCCTTCTTCAAACAGGAACTGATCTCCCTTTAACATCCAACGTCCTAATAAGCGCTGCCGCCAATCAGGAGACATGAACAAATCAATCTCAATCGGCTCGCAGGCTATATTGTCTGATGTGATATTTCGTAAAGTTCGGCAAAATGCTTCAAGCTCTTGCAAATTGAAACTATCTGTATAGATTTTGTCCATACGAGAATAAAAATCTGATCCCTCATAAGCACCTGCTGCGTATATATCATATAAGGCGATAACTAATGCTTTCGTAGGCACTGCTGTCCCATCTATAAAACGCTCATCATTTAACAAACTGTTAAATTTAACAATGTCATCAGCCTTAAAACGATTAAAATTAACAATCAAAACAGGAGATAAGTGTGCATTTTCTTGTAAAAAGACATGTAAGGGACCACCAGGTCCAGGCATGATTTGTCCGGTATTATCTTCATGATGGGCAATCCAATTTGCCGAGCAGACTAAATCTTGAGGATCATGCAGATAATAAAACGGACGTTGTCTTTTTAATAAGCTTCGCTGCAAAAGGAGATGGAAGGAATTGGTTATGTTCTCTGAAGGGGCGTTGATGAGCACATTTTTACCGGTTTCGTTTGTTAAAACTTGCAAAAGCTTTCTTATGTTTATTTCCTTAGTTGTGTCTTGCTTTTTCCAAGTAACAAAATATTTGGGGGGTGCAAACGAAACCTCATCTACGAAATGATAGCGTGGCCTATCTTCTAGGAGCTCTAATGTTCCAGGATATCCTCCTAGATCACAACTTACCCATTCACCTTCATATTGTGTTTCAATAAAGATTTCAATATAGGCATGACATTTATTGCGCACTAACCTTTTCTTTAACATAGGATATTCTATTAAGAGATCAGATAGAAACGCTACGGAGCGGTGTCTGCAGCTGCCTGTATGTTGTGTTTTAATTGCCTGCAGATAATCATGTCCAGTCATTCCCGGAGTGATTTCTAATGTATTCGTATTATATGCATTATATTCATCTATTTTCGTTCGTAGTTCATCTGGTAATTTTTTCGGTTCGAGCTGTGGCACATCAACCAAAAAATGGATGGTAGATTTGAGAAAATGATTTGTAACAGTAGGTTTTCTAATATAATAAAGATTTTCTTCCTCACAATATTTCAATTCAATGTCATTCTCAGACATTCCTTCGACGAAAAGTTGCGTTAATCTCTCGCGAGGTGATAAAGAAGGCAGGCTTTGCCAATTATTAGATAATTTTAATTCGATAGTACCATAATAGGTTTCACTATCTTCCGTTATCGACGTTTTCCATTCTTCCTCAAGATGCCGCAAACTCGTTGACCAAAAGTATTTCTTTGCAATAAGTTGGGGTTCGCGTTTTTTCAAGATAAAGGGGTTTTGACCTTCTAATACTTCATCTCTTATCTCTAAATCAAAATGAATGTTTTCTCGAAGCTCTCTTACTGAAGGATGGTTCTTTGCATCTTTAGCGAAAAAAACACGCTTAATTCGATGATTTGTGGGCTTTAAAGTAGTATTTGCATCACATTCCCATGTTGATAATTCGCTATCTTGTGCTTCACTTAGAAAATCAAAACCAGAACTCGATTCCCTCTCTGTTTCTCTAGGTTCGTCTGAAGCGAGTTCATCATCTAAGTCTTCTTTTTTCTCTTCCTCTCCTGGTAAGGTAAAATAATCTATTGCTAAAACATCTTTGTAATTAGTAAATCTTGGATCCTGTTCCATAGCATCAGAATCAATGACATTATCATTGAGCAAAAAATTATCCATTTTTTTATTGGCCAATAAAATGGCATGGGCAACTTCTAAGGGTATATTTAAATTTGAACGTAGCACAATTAATTGCTGTAGCTTTACCAATTCAGAATATATTTCTTTATAGGCAAGCTCAGAAATCTCATTGTTCAAAAATAATGCTATTTTTTTTAAAGCAGGTGATTGCTTTAAAAGAGAAGCTATTAACATAGGAGGGATGCTTGAGCTCTCGCAATACAGATTGATGAGTGGTAGCGTAGGAAAATTAGTTAATCCTGCATGACCATATATCTCACATTTATTTAGCGCTAAGTACCTGAGTGAGCTTTGTTGCATCAACTCTGCCAAAATGCTAGCTGGGAATGAAAAGTTTTTTAATTTTATCTTTGCCAAGCTTTTGGACTTAAAAATTGGCGCCTCTAAATTAAAAGCCTGATAGTTGTTAGAAATAAAATGCGAAATTAAATGCGCTATTTGCAAACGAGGGGTATTTCTAAAAAATTCGATCGGAAATGCATCCAAAATGGTGGTATGACCATTATAATTAATGCATATTTTTTCAAGTCGAGGTAAATGAATCATAGCATTTGATAACTTAAACAGATTATCTTCATCAGGTTGGTCTACATTTTCTAAGCACAACATTTGCAAACAAGAAAATTGACTGAACATTGCTGCATACATATTATAGGTGACAGATGCATTAAAGATGCTAATAGCGGTGATATTTTGCAAACGTAAAAAACTACTTTCAAACAGCGAAAATTTGATGCGATCATATTTTTCATTGCGCAATTTTAAAACCTGAATCGAAGCTCGGTTTCTATCTAAAATTGCTCCTATAAAAGACCCTGGAAGGAAAGAATCTGAGATTTGTAGCATTTCGAGATTATTTAAAGCATTTCCAAAATAATTTGGTGTAAACTGTGTATCCAATCCTCTCAATGTAGATTTATTAAAGACCAAACTTTTAAGATTGGGCATTTCATTAAGGATTGCAAATAACATTGAGATATCTATTTCAAAATTGTTAATGGTTAAAGCGACCACCTTATGTAAGGTATTTCTTAGTTTTGGTGAAAGCTTCTGCATCTCAATAGGCGTTAATGCCCAAGAACTCAATTCAATCTCTCGCAAGGCTGATACTTTTTCTAAAGCATCAATCAATCTTTCTTTTGATACGCCTTCATTAAAACAGATAATTTTTGCTGCAGAAATATCAGCGCCTTCAATATCTCCAGTTAAAATACATTCTGACTCTTTAATTCGATATTTAATTCCGGCCTTTTCAAATTTTTCTTCAATTACACCTGTTTTTTGAATTTCATGATACAATATTGCATCTTCAGCATAATCGCTTTTTATAAAATCCTTTAGATTTTCTTTAATAAAATAATTAAGCATTACATCAACAGAATTAGTGCAGGTAATCAAATCACGAATGTCTACTGAGCGAATATCTTCTGCTGCAATAATACTTCCCTGCGTATACTCTGAAATTAGTCGTCGCACGGTAAAATAATCTAAGATCACTATTTCATCAGATGAAATTCCCAATGTAGCCATTTGGGTGAAAATATCTTCTGACGAAGTAATCGCAAACTCAGGAAAGTCTTCTTTAGAAAATATATTTTGATAGATATCACATCCTAAATAAAAACAATCTGAAACGTTACTCGACAATGGTTCTACTATCCCTGTTAAACACGTAAATAATTGAAATTTGCTCTTTAAGAAAGTCTCAAAAATATCTCGCAATATATATTTTTTATATTTAGGCCAACCAGCAACAGTGAAATCACAAAACACCATTTTTTTAGGTCGAAGTTCAACTTTACCAGGCTTTAACCAAAAATTAGCATTACCTTGAATAAGGCTTTCACAATCAATTTCTCCAGTAGAAATACTCGTGTGTTCCATTTCATTTGTTTTTTCGGCGTGATAAAGCCACTGAGGAAGTTTCATAAGTTTCCCATCATTTTAAAGCGTATACAGGAGAGATAGACAAGAGCAGAAGTTTCTGTTGCCTTTACGATTTAAAAATTAACAAAAATATGTCAGAAATAACCAGCGAATTTCTGTATGGTAGGATTAAAAAATGAGATGGTTTTTACTGCGAAAAAATAAGGCGAGCGCATCGCAGTTACTGCTTTGAATATAGCATTGGCGCTAAGAACATTTTTTATACGCCCAATTTTTAGCATACTACCACATTTCATTCATCTAAATTAAGTTAATTGATAATATACAAATCAACTAACCAGATCAATGAATTTACTTATTTTTCTACGTGATATTTGCAGAGATCCATACTGAATAATTATTCATGGAAAGTCTACGGGATAATTTCTCTCAAGACGATTTGGCTCATCGTTTCCTACGCTTCATCTAGAAATATCATAGATGCTTGACTATACACGCAGCAAAAAGCCCAATAATTTATTACAGAATAGGCTATTTTTAAATAAACATCTGGAGCTGACAATGCGATACATTCTTGCAATCCTTGCCTTACTGATGACTGTCGCTGTTTCGTATTTATGTTTCATTATTGTGATTGCAACAAGCAAAGAAGGTATTGTCGGTTCTGATTTTCTGACATTTTTTTTAACGATGATCACCCTAATACTCACTTTTTCAGCATGGCTTTGGGTGTTAAAAAAATCCAACGCTCCGGCAATGAAAGTGATCAGCTCAACAGGAATGGCCTTGCCAGCGCTGCCTTTTCTTCTTATTACCTTTGTGAGTGGTTTTGTCATTTATCAATTTATGTATGGAAAATATCTTTCAAAATATGCTACCGTCAGGCATTACAAAGAAACCTTAATCA
>ERZ778026.3818-NODE-3818-length-12568-cov-5.337969_pt1 | contig 12568 bp, 16 predicted proteins | sample MGYA00375756_ERZ778026 | MGnify/ENA primary metagenome ERZ778026 (study PRJEB29350, sample SAMN05389820) | bioreactor metagenome | isolation source: Ammonium sulfate bioreactor | place: South Africa: University of Cape Town | collected 2014-02-18 ... | reverse complement strand
GCCCACGCGGCCTTGGCGAAATCATAGGCGACGTTCTTCGCCCCCATGCCAAGGAAACCGCCAACCCCGATCACCAGCGACCTGGCGTCGCCGTCCTTGGCAAGAATGATGTCGTTGACGCTGCCGATCTTCTGGGCATCGTCGCCCGGACCATTGTAGACGGCCTTGCCGACGATGTTGGTCGCCAGATTGCCTTCCGCGCGCTTCACCGGCTCGGCCTGCCGGGCGTTCATGTCGACGGGCCTGTTCTCGGCCGTCGTCGCCGGCGCGCTCGGCATTGTCGCATCGGCCGCCGGGGCAGGCGGGTCATAAGGTCGGCGATCGAAATCCGGCTGCGCGGTCAGCTCTTCCTTCGTGGCAGGGGCGATCAACCAGCGGTCGCCGTTCTTTTCGGCCCATTGCAGCTTGTCATAGTCGAAGGCCACGTTCTTGGCGCCGATGCCCAGGAAGCCGCCGACGCCGATGACGACCGACTTCGCGTGGCCCTCCTTGTCCAGCACCACGTCGCTGACCTTGCCGATGTTCTCGGCCTTGTCGTCGAGGCCATTGTAGACGGATTCACCGATGATGTTGGTGACGAGGCTGCCCTCCGCCGGCTGCACCGCCGGAGCGGCTTCCTGCGCGGCGGGAACCGATGCCGGTGCGGTCGTGGACTGCGCGTGGGCACCGGTTGCGATAAGCGCGGCAAGCGCCGTCGTGGCAAGTAGATTGCGGATCATGATAGCGTCTCCTCGTGCGTGATCTCATACGCGCCGCGTCCGGTTGAACCGTGGCTGGGAAGACTGGGCGCGGCATTCTGCTGCGTTCTGCTGCCTGTTCACAACGTCGTGACCACGCCGTGGTTCCGACAAAAGTGCGCGCGCCCGCAGTGCCAGGCGAATGATCGACGAGGAGCCGGCTCCGAACCCCGGCTTGTGGCACGCGTCGCCCCGCGTCGCTTGTCCTGGAAGCGCAGTGCCCTTTGGCGGAACCTTTTTGCCATCCGTGCCGTTTCAGCCTCCGGCTGGGACGACCCCGGCCCTTTTGCGTTGCAATCCGGCGGTCGCCCGGAAATGACGGAGTGGGGCATGCGATTTGCGGCGGTGCTCAACCGCGAAGGCGGCACCTTGCGCACGACCGATCTGGATGCCCTGGCCGAGCGGATGCGAGGCATGCTGGAAGCGCGGGGCCATCGTCTCGAGATCGATATCGTCGGAGGGGGCGAGATTTCCGCCGCCCTGGCGGAAGTCGCCGGACGGCGCGGCGTGGATGTCGTTCTGGCGGGCGGCGGCGACGGCACGATCTCCACTGCCGCGGCGGCATTGGTCGGCAGCGGCAAGGCGCTGGCGGTCCTGCCGGCCGGCACCATGAACCTGTTCGCCCGGGGCCTCGGCATTCCGACCGCCCTCGACGCTGCCCTCGCCAGTTTCGCCGGCGCAGATGTAGCGACGGTCGACGTCGCGACAGCCAACGGCCGGATCTTCGTGCATCAATTCTCGATCGGCATGCATGCCAGGATGGTGCGCCTTCGCGAGAGCATGGAATTCGGCTCGCGGTTGGGAAAGATGCGCGCGTCGGTCCAGGCCGCATGGCGAACGATCAACAGTCCACGCGCCATGCAGGTCGCGATGACCATCGGCGAGGCCGAGATCACCGCACGGACGACCGGTATCGGCATAACCAACAACCTGTTCGGTGAAGGCCACCTCCCCTACGCGGACAACCCCGCCGGTGGCGTGCTCGGCATCTATGTCATGGCGGCGCGCGAGCGTAGCGAATTCGCCCGATTGCTGTTCGACGTGGCGCGCGGCAGATGGCGCGACAGCGCGCATGTGGAGGTTCATCAGTCCAATCGGGTCGTATTGAACATTCGGTCCGGCATTTCCAGGCTCGGCGCGGTCATGGACGGAGAGCTCGTGCCGCTTGAGCGGCGGACCACGATCGAAAGTCTTCCGGGCGCGCTAAAGGTGCTCGTGCCTTCAGGCGCGGCGTGGGCAAAGGCTGCGTGATGCGAGCGGCTACCGGATTCATCCTACCTGGAGGACACCGACCCCGGCTCCACCGTTGCCGTCGTGTCGATCATCCTGCCGTAGATCTCCGCGCCACCCCAAGCCACGAACGACAGCAGGAGCGCGGCGATCAGGATGCGCAGGCCATGGCGGCCCCAACCTCCCTGGCGCGCCTTTTCCTGAGTGATGATCCTCGTCATGGTCGGCCTCCGTCTTGGTTGTCGCCGACAGGCGTGGGAAGGTACCCGGATAACGAATCCTCGCCGCCTTGGTTCCCTGTTTGCGCGTTCAACTGCAGGGTCCTAGCAACGAAGGAAAACACACCGACGGGGTTTGAGGGGCCGCGTGGATAAGAAACAGAAAAGCACGCGCGTCCTGCCTCCCGATGTCGCTGACGCGGTGGCTGCGCCCGAACGCCTGGCCGTGCTGCACGGCCTGGAGATGCTGGATACGCGCGGCGACGCCGACTTCGACCGCATAAGCGGTCTTGCCGCCGCCATCATGGCCGCGCCCGTGGCGCTGATCACGCTGGTCGACACGGAGCGGCAGTGGTTCAAGTCCCGCCGCGGCATCGAGGAGACCGAGACGCCGACGGACATTTCGTTCTGCGCCCACGCCATCGCCGCTGGCGACGATCCCATGGTGGTCACCGACGCCACGGCCGATCCTCGCTTTCGCGCCAATCCGCTGGTTACCGGCGACCATCATGTCCGGTTCTACGCCGGCGTCCCCATCATCGTTGCCAGCGCGCGCATCGGCACGCTGTGCGTGCTCGACCGTGAACCGCGCGCCTTCCCCGGCGAGGCACAACTCGACCAGTTGAAGGCGCTGGCCGCCCTGGCCGCCAGCCTGTTCGCACTGAAGGACGCCACCCGCAGCGGAGCCCGCGCCAAGGCCGCGCTGGCGCGGGAGGAAAAGCGCCGCGCCATCGCCCTCGACGCGGCCGCGCTGGCCAGTTGGGCCTGGGACACGCGCACCGACCTGATCGAGTGCGACGTTCTCCTCTCCGAACTCTTCAACCTGCCGCGCTCGCGCCGGCTGCGGGCGCGCGAAATTCTCGCCTCGATCGATCCGCGCGACGTCTACCAGACCGAAAGCCGCTTCCGCGACGCGCTGAACGGTGGCGACGACTATTTCGGCGAATACCGGGTGAAGGGTTTCCATCCGCCCCGCTGGGTCGCCACGCGCGGCAGGGTCATCGAACGCGACGGCGATGGCCGGCCCGTGCTGATCTTCGGCGTCAACTACGACATCACCGAACGCAAGCTCGGCGACGAGCGCCAGCGGCTTCTGCTGCGCGAACTCAACCACCGGGTCAAGAACACGCTCGCCACCGTTCAGGCGCTGGCCACGCAGACGGTCCGCCATGCCCGCGAACCGAGCGAATTCCTGGAAGCCTTCGGCGCCCGGCTTCAGGCCCTGGGCATCGCCCACAGTCTTCTGTCGGACCGCGAATGGCGCGGCATCGGCATCCGCGAACTCGCGCAGATCGAGATCCGACCTTTCGACACCGCCGACAAGCCACGCATCTCGATCTCCGGCGCCGAACTGCTGCTCTCGCCCGACCAGGCCGTCGGCCTCGGCCTCATCCTCCATGAACTGGCGAGCAACGCGCTGAAGTACGGATCGCTGTCGGTCCCGTCGGGCAAGGTCGATCTCGGCTGGAGCACGACCGGCCGCAAGGGCAATCGCCGCCTGGTGGTGACGTGGCTCGAAAAGGGCGGGCCACAGGTCGCGCCGCCCGAGCGGCAGGGTTTTGGATCGATCCTGATCCGCCGCAGCCTCGCCAAGGTCATCGCCAGCGAGGTGTCGCACGAATTCCGGCCCGAGGGCGTCTTCGCCGAAATATCCATGCCGCTTGAGGAACTGGTGAAATGACGAGCGGCCTTGCGCCCTATCCTTCCGCGCCGGGATCCCGGCCGTCCGGGCCAGGCTTCGTGTTCTCGCGATAGATGGCATAGGCGACCAGCGCAGCGGCCGGCCCGAGAAGCGCCCCCATGCCGGCCTTGCTCTTCAACAGGCTGGGCAGGACGGCCAGCGCCGCGGTGAGGCCGAGCGCCTTCAGATCCGCGTTGCGCCGCGCGGCACGCCGTCGCGCGCGCGCCTTTGCAGAAAGCTGATGGATCAGCACCAGCAGGCCGGCAAGGACGAGGAACCCAATGCCGAAGCCCAACGCGGCCGTGAGCGAACCATAGCGGATCGACGCCCAAATGTAGGCCGCGCCGATGAGGAAGCCGATGCCGCAAAGCGCGGCGAGGGCGGCCAGCGCATAGACGATTGCGGTCGTTCGCGCGCGCCGGACGGCCGAGACCGCCTCGCCGGAAGCGAGTGCCGAAAGCAGGGATGCCAGCGTTGCCATGCGACGGAACTAGACCATCTCGCGGCGGGGTGAAATCCCCCGGCCGCGCGGCAATGCTGCAAAGGCGGAATGTGCGAAAGGCCCCTTCATCCGACTGGGCCTCAACGACGCGTCAGCAGCGCGAAGAGAAAGCCGACGCCGGCGGCGATCGCCAGCGACGTGACGGGCTTTTCACGCACGCTGGCGGCGATTTGCGCTTCCAGGTCTCGGGCATTGCCGCGCAGGCTGTCGAAGGCCGCCTCTCCCTGCGCGCGCAATTGTTCGACGCCCTCGGCGGCGGCCCGGCGCGCCGTGCCGTAGCCATGCTCGCCGGTCTGGGCGAGCAGCCGGCTCAGCTTATCTATGTCGGCCTTCAACTGCCGGATGTCGGCCTCGAGGTCGGAATTGCTGCGGCTGTCGGCTGCGGTCTTTCCGGATGCGGCTGCCATTGATTAACTCCTTGCGTTTGCTCGATTTCAGAACGTCGAAGACCTTTCAAGGTTCCACAGTGGCCGCACGGCGCCCCCGGGGCAAGATCGGAATCAGATCAGCGGACGACGGTCCTCGCCCAATCCCTCCCAGCGGGCGAGCTGCTTGAGACCCTCATTGTCGACGACCTCGCAGCCACCGTCGCGCCACAGGATGAGCTTGCGCTCCATCAGCTTGCGGATCGTCTTGTTGGTGTGCACCAGCGACAGGCCGAGCGTGTCGGCAATATGCTGCTGGGTGATGGGGATGCGGATCGAACTCTTGCCGTTGAGCCCCACGGCGCGCGCCCGGCTGCCGATGAAGGCGATCAGATAGGCCGCGCGTTCGATCGCGCTGCGGCGCCCGACGCTGAGGAGATTCTCATCCAGCATCCGTTCCTCGCGCGACGCGATCCAGGTGATGTCGTAGCCCAGGCCCGGATGATTGCGGTAGAGCTCGTGCAGGTGCTCGCGCTCGAACACGCACAGCAGCATGGTCGACAGCGCCTCCACGGAATGCTGCATCTCGCCCATCACGCTGCCCTGCAGGCCGATGAGGTCTCCGGGCATGAGATAGTTGAGGATCTGGCGGCGGCCGTCCGGCAGCAGCTTGTAGCGAAACGCCCAACCCGACAGCACGGTGTAGAGATGGGCACTGTGGCTGCCTTCCACCAGGACGGTGGCGCCCTTGTCGACGGCAAGCTCACCCTTCTTGAACTTGCTGATGAAGCCCAGCTCCTGCTTCGTGAACTCGCGGAACGCCGGCAAGGGCCTTAGCGGACAGTTTTCGCATGGATATTGCCGGCTTGAAAAAGAACGTGCGTTTTGACCAGACAAAATTCGCCCCCTTTCGAAAACGCGGTCCAGGCGCCCTGTTCGTCCCCACAGGCATTCATGAACCGCTCATCCGCACCTCGACGGCTGCGCGTCGATCTGCAACGCGCTGCCCCGGGCGAGGTTCCGGAGGCCATGGTCCGACATGTCTTTTTTAAATGACAGCACCGCAAATAACGATCATGAATCCCCGTCTTTCAGGAGTTGTCGCTACGTGTCCCCATTGCTCGACGGATTGCGGATTCTCGTTCTTGAGGATGAGTTCCTCATCGCCATGGATGTCGAGCAGCTGTGCCGCGATCATGGCGCGGCCGACGTGGTGATCGCACGCGACCTGATCGAGATCGACCGTGCCGACCTGACCACGCGTTTCGACGTGGCTATCGTCGACCTGATGCTCAGTGGAGCTTCCACGCTCGAGTTCGCCGCGGAGCTGCGCGCGGCGCGCCTGCCCTTCGTGTTCGCGTCGGGCTACTCGGATTCGGACGAAATCAAGGCTTCCTTTCCTGACACCACCCTGGTGCCGAAGCCCTATTCGGGCAAGGACCTTGTCGAGGCGGTCGCGGAAGCCTGCGGCCGACGCGCCACCGCCGGTTGACCCGGCGGAGGCCGACGATTCTCGGAACGCCTTGGACAGAACGAACCTGACCAATCCGCTCTTCGGTTGTTTCGGGGGGCTGAGCTAGATAACTGGCGTGCCCATGACTTGCGCCGAGATCGCGTCCGGACCGTAGTCGTCCTCGCCGGAAATCTGCAGGATCTGCTGCAGCCGCGAGCGGGCGCGGCTGACACGGCTCTTTATCGTCCCCACCGCGCAGCCACATATTTCGGCGGCCTCTTCATAGGAGAAGCCGGAAGCCCCGATGAGGATGATGGCCTCGCGCTGGTCCTCGGGAAGCTGCTCGAGCGCGCTGCGGAAATCCTTGAGGTCGAGCTGGCCCTGTTGGGCCGGATGCACCGCCAGTCGCGCCGTCATGATGCCGTCGCTGTCCTGCACCTCGCGGCCGCGCTTGCGCATCTGTGAATAGAATTCGTTGCGCAGGATGGTGAAGAGCCATGCCTTGAGGTTGGTGCCGGGCTGGAAGCTGCCATGCTTGTCCCACGCCTTGACCAGGGTCTCCTGGACAAGATCGTCGGCCTTGTCCGCGTTCTGGGTCAGCGACACCGCAAAGGCGCGCAGGCTCGGGATCGAGGCGAGCAGGTCGGTCTTGAAGCCTTGGGAAACACCCGCCATGCATCAGTCCTTCTTCTGCGCCGGTTCTGTCTGTTCCAGCTGGCTGAGCAACTGGGCAAAGCGATCCGGCACCTCGTCGGAGACCAGTTCGTCGTAATACTGCTTGAGCTTGCGACCGATTTCGGAGTTCGCTCCAAGCGGGTCGGCGGAACCGTTCCGGCGCCTGTCCGCGACGCCAGTCAACGTATTTTTCGTCATGTCTTCATTCAGCCCTTGTTCCAGCACCCAGCCGCCCAATAGCACGCAACTCAAGGCAAGCGGCACCCTCGTCTGGTTGCCCATCCGGCGGTTCAAACGCGATCCGCCCATATTAGTTCCGTCAGCGCCGGAACTTTTTCGGAAAGACCGCGTTTCAGGCTTCCGGGGCTTGCCAAAAGCCCGACCTTGACATCATTCCTAGCCGTCATCTGAGGGAGACGACCAATATGAGCCTTTCAGCAACCATCGCGCCGCACCTGCCGTTCCTGCGCCGCTTCTCGCGTGCCGTTTCGGGATCGCAGGAGAGCGGCGACGCGCTGGTCGCAGCGATGCTCGAAGCCATTATCGCCGACGTCGACATCTTTCCGAAGGCATCCAGCGACCGGATCGCGCTCTACAAGGTCTTCGCCAAGCTCTTCACCGCGGTCGCCATCCGCGTGCCGCAGGAGCAGGCGCAGTCGGCCTGGGAGCAGCGCGCCGCCGCCAACCTGAACGCCATCGCCCCCAAGCCCCGCCAGGCGTTTCTTCTTGTCGCCGTGGAGGGCTTCAGCGAGGAGGAGGCCGCAGAGGTTCTCGATGTCGACGAGACGGAGTTTTCGGAACTGCTCGCCCAGGCGAGCGCCGAAATCTCCCGCCAGGTGGCCACCGACGTGCTGATCATCGAGGATGAGCCGCTCATCGCCATGGACATCGAGGAGATGGTCGAGAGCCTCGGCCACCGCGTCGTCGGGACGGCGCGCACCCACACGGAAGCGGTAGCGATGTTCGGCAAGACACGGCCGAAGATGGTGCTGGCCGACATCCAGCTCGCCGATGGCAGCTCCGGCATCGAGGCCGTCAACGAGATCCTGTCCTCGACCTCGGTGCCCGTTATCTTCATCACCGCGTTTCCCGAGCGGCTGCTGACGGGCGAACGCCCCGAGCCGGCCTTCCTGGTCACCAAGCCGTTCAACCCAGACATGGTCAAGGCACTGATCAGCCAGGCGCTTTTCTTCGACCGTCAGGCAAAGGCCGCCGCTTGAGCAAGCAGCATCGGGCATGACCTGTTTGCTCCGCCGGACGCAACGATAACCAGCGGACAGAGCGATACGCCCGCCACGCAACAAGAGATGCGTGGCGCCCGGGCGATGCGCTGGCGTTTCGGCGGTTTGACCGCGCCCGGAACGCGAGCCGGCAGCCCTCACCGCGCCTGCTGAAATTTCCCCATCGCGGGTCCGCTCGGGGATCGTCTTTTTCGGCAAATGATGGAACAAACGGCGGCGCACCCCGTTCCTAGTCACCATTCGAAGGAGAAGAACATGCTTTACTGGGCGCTCGTGTTTCTTGTCGTGGCCATTATTGCCGGAGCGCTTGGTTTCGGCGGTATCGCCGGTACATCCGCCGGCATAGCGCAGATATTGTTCTTCATCTTCCTCGCGTTCCTGGTCATTTCCCTCATCGCCGGTCTTTTCAAACGGGCATGAGGAACCAGGCGGCCATCAAGGCGAACACTGGAAGCCGCACCCCTCAAACGGTTTCCAGCCACCGCCGGGCGGTATCCCCCACGGGACGCCGTCCGGCGGACCGCTTTTGGGCCTTGCCTAGCAAGAGCCGGCAAACGGGATTCCGTTGCGCCGGCGCGAAACCCATTCCGCAGTGAGCCGTTTTGTCCAGGACGGACAACCGGATTGACCAATGCGTTCCAGGGCCGGCGACAAAAGCAACAACCAAACCGGCGACGAGGTCATCGCCCTGCATCCGGCCGAGACCGGAATGCAGCTCGGCCGCGCCCTTCTCCACGCCTTGCACAATGCCGGCATCTCGGTCCTCTATCAGGACCGGTCGCTAAGGACCGTGTGGGCTCGAAACATGCGCGCGCCATGGGCCAGCGACGGCATGGACAGCGACGGTATCCTGCCCGCCTCGCAGGCCGAGCGGATCGATGTGGCCAAGCGCGCCGTGATCACCTCCGGCAATCCGGAGCGGCTTGAGATCAGCGTCCCGGTCGAGGAAGGGGTTCGCTGGTTTCAGGTGTGGATTGATGCCGACCGTGCAGAAGGCGGCGTGGTGCAGGGCGTGGTCACCACGATGGTCGAGACCACCGAGCAGAAACGCCGCGAGCAGACGCTGAGAACGCTTCTGCGCGAGGTCAGCCGTCGCTCCAAGAACCTGCTGGCGATCATCCAGAGCATTGCCACGCAGACCGGACGCTACTCCGACGGGATCGGCGATTTCCTGACCCGTTTCAGGGGCCGCCTGCAATCGCTGGCATCCTCCCAGGATCTGGTGACCTCGTCCAACTGGAGAGGGGCCGCGTTACGCGAACTGGTCGCCGGGCAGGTTGGCCGCTATGGCGCCGATCCCGCGCACAGCCTGCGCTTCCATGGTCCCAATCCATATCTCAATCCCAACGCGGCCCTGCATATCGGCCTGGCCATGCACGAGCTTGCCGTCAATTCGGTGAGCTATGGAGCGCTGTCGAAACAGGACGGTTTCGTCGAGGTAACTGCCAAGCTTACGGCCACCGCCTCCGGGGAAACGTCGCTGTCGCTTGTCTGGGCCGAGAAGGTCGATGCCCATGCCGCCGGCGCTGGCCCCAAACGCTTTGGCAGCGTCGCGCTCGAACGCGTCGTTCCGGCCTCCCTGAACGGCACCTCGACGCTCGAGATTTCCGATGGGCGCCTCGAATACCGGCTCGTTGTCCCGCACGGCAATTTCGAGACGGATTGAATGCCGGCGGCGCTCATTAACCGGCTATTCACCATAAAGTCGCAAGCTGCCTTTCCCATAGGACTGCTGCGGTCAGCCGACGCCGGACATTCGGTGGCACGATCCAGCAAGATGGGAGAATGGCCTTGACAGTTGCCGACATGAACCGATTGGAAGAAGCCGCCCGCCTCTGCATGGGTGGTGTCCAGGACGCGGAAGCGACAACGACGACCTCTCCCCCGGCTCGCCCGTTCGCCCGCCCTGCCTTTGTTGTGGTCGGCCTGCTCCTGGTGCTGGCGGCCGGCTATCATCTGCTCTGAACGGCATTCCCCCTGACCGCGCGCCCCTGAGGCGCGACGGAACCCTTGGCATGGCTGCTCCGTTATTAGGCCGGAGGATCGCCGCCATGGAACACATAGTAGCCTTGCTGCTTGTCATCGGCTGTTCGAGCGATATGACTGACTGCCGCGAACTGTCCGTTCCCGTGAGTGTCTTCGAAACGGCGGCCGCCTGCACGGCAGAACGTCCCTTCGCGATGGGCGACGTGCAGGGCAAGGCACAGTACATTGTCGCCAAATGCCTTCCCGTCGATCCGGCTCTTGAAGACGACTACGACACCATCGCCTGGAACGTGCGTCCGGACGGCACGCTCGACGCATCGCTGGAAGTTTCCGGCGTCATGGTGGCCTCCAGCAGCTTGCGTCCTTCGAAAGACTATCTTAGCCAAGAGTAGATTCGAGCGGCGAAGATCAAAATTTCGTGTTAGGTAGCCGTCGGAGCCGATTTTATAAGTGAGGACACAAAGTGAGGAGTGACTCCATGCGGAAGATGATTATTGCCATGGTCGCGGTTGTCGCGGTCAGCGGCTGCACGACCACCGAGAAGGATGTCGGCGTGGGCGCCGGTGTCGGCGCGGTGGCCGGTGGCCTGATCGGCGGCACCAAGGGCGCGCTGATCGGCGCGGCCGTCGGCGCTGGCTCGGGCCTGCTGGTCCGCAACCTGCGCAACGGCTACTGCGAATATCGTGACCATCGCGGCCGCATCTACAGGGCGCGCTGCAACTAATTCGGGGCGACACCGAATGTTGATCCGGAGGTCGGCCCGCCCGACCTCCGGATTTTTCTGGCCGGCCTTCATGGTCCGAGAAGCCATCGCGATCACGGTGGACCCGCGAGCGGGTTCAGGCCGTCAGCGGAATTCTGATTTCCACCTTCAAGCCGTTCGACTGGAAGTCGCGCCTTATCGTGCCGCGCAGCTCGCGCGTGACGTTGAGGTCGATCAGCTTCGTGCCGAAACCGGTCTTGGACGGCACGTCCACCTTCTTCTGACCGGCCTCGAGCCAGTTGAGCACGAGAATGCGATCCCGTCCCCGCCCCTCGACTTTCCAGTCGACTTTTAAGGCGCCGACGGAGCTGCCCGCCTCGCCATATTTGAGGGCGTTGGTCGCCAGTTCATGGAAGGTCAGGCCGAGCGCCTGCGTCGTCGTCTCGTCGAGCAGCACTTCGGGTCCCGAAAGCAGTTCCTCCGGCAGTTCCTTGCCGAACACCTGGCCAAGCTCGATGCGCAGCAGATCGCCGAGATCGGCCTTCTGCCAGCGCGAGCGGGTCAGCATGTCCTGAGACGCGGCCATTGCCTGCAGGCGCGCCGAGAACGACGCCGAGAATTCATTGACGTCGGTGGCGCGCGAGGCCGTCTGCCGCGCGATCGCCAGAACCCTGGTGATGGAGTTCTTGATGCGATGCTTCATCTCCTGAAGCATCAGCTCCTTTTCCATCAGGCTCTTTTCCGTCGTCTCGTGCAGTTGCGAAACCGCGTCGTAGGCGCGCTCCTGATAGCGGGCGACAAGCGCGATAGCGCCAGCGAGCAGCAGCCCGAACAGTCCGAGCATGACCGGGATGGCGCGCGAGGACGGCGGCTGGAAAGCGCTGGTCGGCCGGAACTGCACGGTCCACAGTCGGCCGGCCACGACGATCTTGCGGGTGACGAGCAGCCTGTCGCCGAAGATCGAAGCGGGCGGCGTTTCCGATTTGAAGAGCAGGTTGTCGGCCTTTACCTCGCCATCGTAGATCTCGGTGTTGACCGGCAGCACCGGCGCCCGGCTGAGCGCGACCTGGAACAGATCGGTGGCGCGGAAGGCGGCATAGAGGAAGCCGGCGGTCGAGGAGCGGGACGCGTTGATCACCTCCGGTGCCGTCTCGATATTGAGCCGGACGAAGACGAGGAAGCCGGTGAAGGTCTGCGCCGCGCCCGTGCCCTGTCCGAGCTGCACGAGGCCGCTGGCGTGTTGCTGGTCGTCGCGCATCGCCTTTTCCAGCGCGTCGCGTCGCACCGGATCGGCGAACATGTCGTAACCGATGCTGCCCTGGTTGGATGGGTCGAGCGGTTCGAACAGCACGATCGGCGCGCGCCAGGGCTGCGTCGTGTCCGGATAGATCGACCGGCTGAAGCCATGGTCATGCAGGATGTCGCGTTCGACGGCGGCCTCGTCGCCGGTCTTCACCAGCCTGAGAAAACCGATGCCGCGCAGCCCGGCAAAATTGCCATCGACGTCAAGCGCGTTGAAGAAGGCCTTGAACTCGTTCTGCGAGATGTCGCCATTGCGGGCGTCGAACAGCGCCTGGGTCGACCGCAACAGCGACAGATGCAGGTCGATCCTGCTCTCGATCCGGTTGAGCGCGTCGTCCGCCGTCGCCTCGAACTTGATGCGCGATGCTTCCTGCGTGGCGAAATAGGCGAAGCCCGCCATCGTCAGGCTGATCAGCGCGACGGCGATAAAGGCCACGATGGGGAAGAACTTCTTCAACGGACGATGCGGTCTCTC
>ERZ778026.3815-NODE-3815-length-12572-cov-6.283135_pt1 | contig 12572 bp, 19 predicted proteins | sample MGYA00375756_ERZ778026 | MGnify/ENA primary metagenome ERZ778026 (study PRJEB29350, sample SAMN05389820) | bioreactor metagenome | isolation source: Ammonium sulfate bioreactor | place: South Africa: University of Cape Town | collected 2014-02-18 ... | reverse complement strand
ATTTTCTTTGAAAAGAAAAAAAAAAAAAAAAACAGGCCGCGTTCGAACGGTCGGTGTCGAAAGTGTGGATCCTGGCACCGACTTGGAAGTTGCGTGGAAACGTGTTTGCGAACTTTTGGGCCACCGCCTCCTTGAAGTAGATGATATGCCCTCCTAGTCTCTTTTCATATGCGGTGACTGGGAACAGGCACTTGAAAAGGGACAAGTTTATTCAGTACAAGGCCACCATCGCCCGTGCTCTTAATATGGTCACTCTCCCAGAGGCTCCAGCAGAGGGACTATCGGTGTTTGTGGCTTCTGCCTTCTATGAGAACATGTCTTATGTAAGTTTTATTAAGAGTAGCAACCTCCCATATATTTTTTCCAGCGTGAAAGAATAAACTCCCGCATTAACATCAATTTTTTTTATTTTTTTTTTTGTTTCCCCTATTCTTTTCCCGCACCGGCAGAAAAAAACCATCGGCGGACACCCAAAAAAGATTCGTAAAAGTTGTTCTTTTTGGAAACGATTATTGATTTAATCGGAAACCAACAGTATGTAACGCGCTACTATTGCATTTGTTAAGCATCATCAATCTGACAATCCTTGTGGTGCGTACGCCAATCTTTTTCGGCGGCACTGACTGCGCTGTCCTGTGTTGAACGGTATCCTGAAGAAGAGACTCGCCCATTGTCTCCTCTTATGGTGCAGCGGTAGCGCCTGCCGTGGTCTTGGTCGTTGCAAAGCTCCAAACGCATCCTGGATCTGCAGCGGGAGGGGTAATTATTCAACCAAAGAGTGGTGCACTCTTGGGTCTCGTGTCGGGGAGGTATCGGTATCGGGAGGGTATGCGGGCCCATGTCGAGATTCCCTTCATCCTCCGTACCACGGCAGAATACTAGGGCAAAGAAGAAAGACAATAAGCAAAATAGAAGAGTGACCTTCATGTTGTTTGCGTACTCGGATTAACTGCACCCGCAATTCATTTAAACGTCTTGCTGCATGCTAAATCTGACAGCGAAGTGGAACATGGAATGCCAGGCGGTTTGTCTTCTCTGCGTTCCTCACTGGTATCTGGATGACATCTCGCCCTAAATAGGGGATTTCGTTGCTGTTTGCTTTTCTCGTATTTTGATTTTTATCTTGAAAAATACGGCAAAGGAAATAGTCATTGGGCAGGGCCAGAAGGATCTCACAGTCTTTCGGGTTCCAGCACCTCGCCGAAAGAGGCTTAGCCGCAATCTTATCCTTTCCTCTGACTTCCATGAGCCAGGGATGCGCAAACGCTTGTTCTATCGTTAGCCGACACGCACCATCCGCAACTATTAACTTGGCTACGAAATCCTTCGCTTCGCTGGAGATTCCTGTCCATAGCGGAAACTCGAATCCACCATGCCTCCCGTCGAGTATCTGCTCAAATAATCCTGGTATGCACTCTTCACGAAAGAGTAATGAATAATCCGCTCAATCTGTGTTATGGAAGGTTAGGGCGAGCTGCATTGAGGCTTTTTGTAGGAAAACCCCCTTCGAGAGAAATTAGGTCTCCCAACACACAAAAAGCGCTAATGGAATTAATAACATTCACGACTGTTGAGCATGTAAGCTACACCAAATTAGAGTAATGTGAGGGGTGTCTAGGACGACTCCAGAGTACGTGGATCTTGCAAATACACATCCACTACATATCCCAATTTTACCAAACGTGATGACAGGAGGGAGGGGGTTTGTTCTGTTGTGTCCTTCTCCCTTTGTTCTTTTGTGTGATGCCACTGAGATGGAGTTGAACAGCTTTCTTGGCCCTTTCGATGCGGATCAAGATGAAGTCCTTCTCTTCCGAGGTCAGAGTGTTGAAGTCCCGGTGTTGAAGGGATTCCATCCTCGGGCAATCAAAGATGATATCCCATATGGAATTGTTGCTGTCCATGCTGGTGCTTCCCCGAGTATGGCTATAGTTTTTTTTTTGTTTGCACCGAATGTGTACATAGTGTCGCTGAAATAAACGATTTGCTAGGAGGATGGGATAAATTTTTTATTTAAAATATCCTCCTCCCCCTTGGTTTCCACAACAGAGATAATATCACACCCCCCCCCCTCCCTTAAAAAATAATGTTGTATTTGAGCTCTTTATAGGTATTGCATTTGTTCCTCCTCTGCTCAACTGTAATACCAGAATGGAACCAAAAGAGATCTCGCTGTTGCAGGCAGGACTGTCTGAGGGTGCATTTGGCTCAATTTTGCAAAGCACAAACCGGTTCCCCCTTAGTCTGTCTCATGTTTTTGAGACCACTGTCCTTCATCAAGATGGCGCCCGTCTCCCTCAAGCTCCCCCCCGTTCTGAGCATTGTGGGTGTGATGCAGAAAATTTCCAAGTCCGAAGGCAAATTTTTTTTTTTTTTTTCTTGCGCGGAAAGCAAAACAGGGTGTCCGTCCTGTCCATGATTTCCACCCATTTTCAGTGAAAATTTTTTTTTTTTTTTTTTTACGGGAGGGGAGACGATAAACACATCAGCAAAAATACGGAAAAGAATCACCTCCCTCTTGGAGGTTCTGGACCTGGTGAAAGTCCACGGTCCCAGGTTCAAAGGAAAGTGAAACACCAAAGAGAGAAGGCCCATTCCATGTGAGCCCGTTTTGCTCCATTCCTCATTCTAACATTTGTGTTTTAGAGGACAATGTATTTGGCCCACTTGGTGCATATTAACAACTCAGCTTGGCTCACAGTGCTCCACCCTTTCCCTCCCTACTTTGTCCCACCTTTTCGAAATGACTTCCTGTTAACAAAGATGGTGCCCAGTGTGTGTTAACTTTTGGAAAAAGGGAAGCCCAATGTTGCAGCAGTTGCGTAGATTATGCGAAATAACTCCATTCAATCCATTTATTTATTGATCTTTCTCAATTATTATATGATTCTATATAATTTAAGGAAGGGCTGCCAGGAGCAGAAGTGGAGGGGGTGAATGTTTGTTTCTGATTCGTCCCCTTGCTTGGTTTAGGAGGTTTGAAGGCTTCTACATAATTTGTGAATTGCAAACCTCGGACAGCCAATGCTTTTAGAAACAGCCCTTGAAGGTTCTGATTTGTGAAGAGAAACTTGGGAATTGCTGCACGCGCAAGGGTATCGTGTGTGCCTCGGATTGCAATCTCTGCCTCGTAGAGTTGGCTGACAGCACGAACGGGGGCATCGCACTGAGGACAACACTTTTTCGCTACCCCAAGGTAGTACCGAGTGGACTTCGAGATAAGGTTGTGGGTGATAAGATGGTGCAGGATCCGCATTTCAGCGTGAAGCTGAGGCTTACCAATGCTGGGCTTTCCAGTAACAACAATGATGTTACCCTGTGCAATGGCCTCCACAATTTGCGGATCGAAAGGTGTAAATTTTTTTACCCTTCGAACCGGAAACGCGAAAGTGGTGGCGTATCGAGCGCTCTACTTTGATAATGGCCCTGTTGAAGGCAGCTCTATAATTCTTGCGCTCACGCCAGCGGTTGGTCCGTTCCACCAGATGGGTGAGAACATCCTTGTGCTTCGAAATCTCCTCCATCATCTTTGAATACTTCTCAACAAACCAATCAAAGTCTTCGAAAACTACTTGAGCGATTTTTCGCTCTTTCCTCAAGGTCACCCGATAATCGCCTCGCGGCTTGGACCGTTACTTTCAAGAAGGTAATTACGGCAGTCACCAATGCGTTTTCCTCGCAAGCATTTGTTGCTAACACGAGGTGACTCCTCCCATCAAACAAGGCAGCAGCACAAACGTTGTCGCCTTGCAATAACACGGCTAGGGAATCAAGCCTTCTTCTTTGCAATGATGGGTGATGGCCATTTGCCTGTTGTGGTGCTCCTTCCATAATTCCTTCCTTCGTAACCTTTGCTTGGCCACCTTTCTCGTCTTCCTCCATGTTTCACAGCGTGGAATTTCTTGTTGAATAGTATTGGTCCGGCAAGCGGCAGCAATTTGGGGAGAAAAAAAAAACAGAAAAACCCAAGGTGACTGAGTAATGCTCAAATTCACCTCCCCCCCCCCCAAAGTATTACAATACATTGTCTTCATCCTCATCAACCCGCTGAAGGGTGACATTGCCGGTCATGCCTTTGCGAGTGGCCCACAAGAGATGCCGTCTGCGCAACCACACGAGGAGCGCCACAAGGACAACGATGGTTGCAAGAGTCACTGGGATGAGGATCAACGCAATCAATGACAACAAGGGTAGCAAATCGGTGGTCGAAGAGTCCTCTTGTTGTTGGCTTGGCAAGAGCACCGAGAAATCGGGGTCACATTGGAAGGAAGAGTTGAAGTAAGGGATCTCCAATACCAAGGCTAGCAGACCGGGATCGGTTTGATTCTGCTCAAGGGAAAAGGAGACCGGATTGTTCAAGACCTCATCCACCGTACCAGAACCGATCATCCGAATGGTTGTGGTCATCGTCTTGTTCATCGAAAGGAGTGTGAAGGTGGTGATGCCGGTGTCGGTGCTGTTGTTTTGTAGGAGCGAGGTGACATCTGGGATCACATTGAGCATGAGGAACAAGCGCAAAGTATTGTATGGGTGTGTGAAGGGCCATCCCGACAACGCCATCTCAAACTTCAGGTCCGAAGGGAAAGTGTTGAAAGAGATCCCGCTGCTGTTCAGAGTCTGGTCTACAGCAAAAAGAGAATATCGTATTGATAACTTGGGGCAGAGAGGTGTGAGGGACGTTACAGAGTCCACACCAAAAAAAATACCTGAGCATCCCCATGAAGCGCCGAAGAAAATGTAAAATGTTGGTTGTCCCATGCATCGACGGTTGTGGAGATGGTGTAATTAAGCAAAGGAAGAGTGGTAGCAGATATCACCGTCTTGTTGCTGTCCAATTCTTCGATGGCTTGCGGTTGGATGAGCAATTGTTTTTGTCCGGGATAGATGCTACCGCTCATGGGATCTATATTCTGGGTTAGGGCTTTCGAGAGAGGGGGATATTCCCCTTTCTCAACAAACCTTTTGGATAAACAAACACGGTCGGCTGTTGCCCTTGAAATGGGATGACCACACCGAGGGACTCATTAAGATTCTGCACCCGCACGATGAACTTCGAGAACCTTAGGAGCCGACTGTTAAAGGTGTCGACTACCCACAGGGTGTTGGCCACGCTGTCGTAAGCCACGTCGTAAGGCAAGGACATCCGATCCAGGGCGGAACCGGAGACGTGTGAAGTGAAATCGGGTTGACCCAGAACCTGGATGGCTGCGATGTCATTGCTCACAGGGGGTCCAGGAGGAAAGACCATGACGCGATTATCATTGGACGAACAAACGACGACCATCCCATCCGCAGCGATTGCTAACCCAGCGGTATAATTCAATGAGGTCGCTGAGGTTGGTTCGGGGGTCTTGGAGTACACGTCCGATTGACCATAAACATAGGAAGCAACGGCGCCCATGGATTTCAAGGTCTCCGTCTGAGGGATGAACACCTTGTTTTTTTTTTTGGGAAAGTAAGCACATGTGTGAATAAATGAGAAACACAAACCACTCGATCGCCAAGGGTGTCGGATGCATAGAGATTCCCTGCGGCATCGAACCGAAGATGAGTTGGACCGGTGAAATCCACATAAGGGGGACCGATGAATCCATCCGGAAGCGCTCCAGAAACGATTGGGGGGGAGAGAATATTTGACTATCACCCTGAAGAAAGAAGAATAATGTGTCCTTTCCTCATATTTAAGAGGGGGATGGGGTTCCCTTTACCTGTTAGCACCATCAGCTACCCACAGGGTACCATCGGCACCGGTCACCACACCTCCGGGGACGTAAAGGAAATCGGGATCCCGAGTCAGGTTGACCGTGGTCCACGAGGATTGGCCAACATAACCGGTGGCGAGGCTGCCATTGGCAAGGGCGTGCGCGTTGGCCCACCACACCACTCGGCTGTTCCCGCTATCGGCGACCCAAAGAGTTGAAGCAGAGTCCACCCACAAACCGAAAGGAGAATCGAGGGAACCTTGTGAGGGAGTTGGGTGACCCTGATTGGCCCAGTGTCCCGCGAAATCGAGTTGTCCCAACACCGCCGCGGGCTCGCTTGTGGCCGAGAGGGTGTCTATCGAATCGTAACGCAGCACCCTGTTGTTTACGGTATCGGCCACGTAGAGCACCCTCGAAGCTTCCTCCACCGCCACACCCCGAGGTTCGTTCAAGCCGTTCGCGAGGGCAAAGTCTGCCGCGACTCCCTGTGCGTCCGCGCTACCCATGATCCCGTTCGACATCAAAACGACGACGAAAAGGAAAACAGCCAATCTGTTTGGCATCCTTTCTCAGGTCACACCACTGAAAGAGGGGATTTATTTACTATTGATTTTTGGATAAGTGAATCTACCCACCTTGCTGTGAGAAAGTAGAAAGGAGAACACCACCGATAGGGACCACGGAGTCTGTTCCAAAGTGTATTTTTCTAAAATGAAAAGATTAATTTTTGTGTTACGCAATAATAATAAAAGAATTACCCTTTTTTCCCCCCCCCTTTGCGCACATGTTCACCGTTCCTGTTGCTTGTAGCGGTTTTTGTGGTGCTTTGAAAGGTGTTCGACCATGATCTGCTCGAGCGCGTAAAACACACCGCCTCAAAACCGTTTTCGTGGAAACATCAACGCGCACAAAAAGAGAGCGTGTGAGTTTCGAAGGTTGGCGCGGGTCCCCTTTTGTGCGCTCCGACAAAAAAAAAAAAGAAGCTCCCCCTTTCTCCTCCCCCCTCCAAAAGCCATTTGTAGAACTGCAACCCTTTAAAGAGGAGAGGCGAAGATCATCTGAACACTGAATATTTTAATCTGGTGCTGGTGATACGTGTTCCTACTTCAAACCCCCCTCTCTTTTCTTCCCACCCCGGCATATTTGTTTGAAACAATTGTCCCTTACGACGATGGTATTCCCTTCTTTTTAGTTCGGGTGGCCGAGAAATTTCTAAGTCTGACAAAAAAAAAAATTTCGCGCAGAACCCAAAAAAGAGGGTGTCCAGCCTGTCCATCCTGTCCAATTTATTTCAGTGAATTCATCGATGAACAAAATAAAAATATGAGCTAGGGCATAAAAAGCCAAATTATTTTTTTGTTTGCCAACTTTGCAATGTGTGGAATGTGCGGAATGTGTTTAGGCAATGCCACTCTGGAATGTTTTCAGAATTTTTATTGGCATGGAAAATTATGATATCCTGGTTTCCCCACCTCACACCTCCCCCCTAGAAAATAGCGTCCAAAGCTGCTAACAGAGCATAAGGCTAACACACATATCGTGCCCGTTTTCCCCGCTGACTGACCTGTATTGTGGCGGGAGCTTTTTCTTTTGAGTGGATTTTAATGAGGGAAGAGGGACAAGCTCACAAGATCCGGTTGTTGTTGGTCATCACCTTGCAAATCCGCATTATCACCACAGAACAACAAATCGGAGGAAGGAGAAGCTGACAAGCAAAAGTGTTTTTTCTTTTTTAGCGTGTACAAAGAGGGAGGTCCATTCTTGTGGTCTGGGGATCTTCAACTCGGGGGGAACAAATCCTCATAAGTCCCGCCAGGTTCCCGGATCATTTCTCTCGACGGAGTCTAGAAAGTATTCCTCACCACCGCTATTCCTTACAAGAACAACAACACAAAGAAACCATCTGTCCAGACCTTCGAGAAACGCATTGTAAGTCACGAATAGCGTCGTCTTGCCCTTTGCGTTTATGAGCTCTGCCTATCATTTGGGGTTCCACATTCGAACCTTCGGAGCTTCGAACGCGCAAAACAAAAGATTACATACCCCCGTCGAATCAAATGGTTTCGCAGCAACAAAAACATAAAGGACAAAATTCACACACATAATGGCCAAAACGAGCACTTGTGACCATCCAACAGATGCTGCAGGATGATGAAAGAGATCTTCCAGAAGGGACCCAATTAATTTTGGGGTTGACTGACAAGCATCGCGGAACAAAACGGAAGATCTCGTTGGATGCTCAAGCTACACCAACGGCAGAAGAAGCTCAAGCGGGACCTTGCGAATCCAAGGGAAGCAATGATGCCGCGAAAATCCCAGAGGAATCTCCATTGGTGCGGCACACCCAATGGTCCTTGTGGATGGGGCCTGGATTTCTGACTCGGATGAAGAAGAGGAGAAAGAGACCGTCACAGCACATATCTCAGATCCAAAGGACAATGCTGTTGGGTCCTTTGTCAACCCCAAGATGCCAGAATTTCCCTCCAGAATTTTTGCTGTTCTGGCTGTGTCTTCAAGTACTCCTTAATTCTTTTGTTCTGTTCCAACAGCCGATGCAGAGGCACCTGAAGATATTGGAAGAGAGGATACTGCACCAAATTGCGGTACAATGTACGCAACTTCCTGGCGTAGGACACGGAAATATCGGATCCCCAATTGGTCTTGAGCCATGCCTCCCAGTTGAGTTGCTTCCTTGCTTCCTCTGACAGCTTTGGGTTCTTCTTTGCCTGCTTATTTCGGAGAAACACAGCTTGAAAGTCTCGTCCAAGGCAGAAGGCAGAACGGTTTGTCATATTCCGGGCAGATGTGAAGTTGTTCACATCTTTGTCCACTCTCTCGTGGACCTAGGTGAAAGGAATAAGAAAAATAAAAAAATAAAAAAAAATAAAAATAAATAGTAACATACCTCTTCTGCTGTCAAGCCTTGAAGAGGTGCGTCTTCTGCTTCCACAAACTCAATGACATCGAGCACATTTTGGTCAGGGACCAATCTTCGTTTCCATTTTTCCAGCATCTTGCCGATATTTTTCTCTTTGGTTGGGGTCGGAACTCGTCTGGGTTTCTTTTTGGCTCGCGTTTTATCAGGACCTTCTGTTCCCTTGCGTTTGCCGGTAGCTTTCTGTCCTTTCTCCTTTTCTTTACCTTTGTTCTTCTTGTCCTCACCTCCTTTTTCTTTGTCTTTTTCATTGTCGTCTTCTTCTTCTTCTTCCTCCTCGGCATCTTTTCCTGCTTCCTCACCTTCCTTTTCATCTTCTTCAGCGTCTTCTGGTTGCTCACTGCCTTCTTCCGCCTCACCTTCTTTTTCCATGCCTTCTTCGCCTTCTTTCTCACCTTCTTTTTCACCTTCTTCTTCATCTTCTTCTTCACCTTCCTCACCTACTACGCCTTGTTCATCTTGTTCTTTACTTTCGTCTCCTTTTCGTTGTGGCGGCTTTGTAAGCGGTTTTGTTGGCGTTCCTGTCTCACCAACATTATCGACCTCGTCATTCTGCTTTTTCCAAGTTAAACGGGTACCAAACAACAGCATTCAGTTACCGTTAGGTCAATCACTTCCACAAGAAGCGGGCGGAGGACTGTAACACGGATGGAGCGTTCCTTCAAGCGCTTTCGAAGTTCTTCTTCTCCCAGCTCTTTAGCTGACATGATAAATGTAACGAAGCAATCGTACAGTTCATCCCGCTTACAACGTGAAACACGCTGCTGGTTCGCACTTAGCCGGGTCGTGTGGCGCATGCCTTCTGTTTTTTTTTTTTTTTCCGCTCCAGCAAGAGCGAAAATCCCCGTCAGCATTAATTTCATTTAAACATTGTGTTTATTTTAATACCCTCCGCACCGCCTTCCTCCGGGACCTGGAGGAGATTGGTGTTGAGAGGCCAAGGAATGAAATCGGCATTATTGTCCACAGATTATAGAGCCATGTCCCTAGGTAATCGCTGTGTCTGAGAAAACAAGCTTCTTGTTCACAAAGAAAACGAAGACTGGCTGGTGTATGTGAGGAACCACCCTTTCATTCTGGCCGAACCATTGTGTACACATTTTATATAATGCAAAAACAACTCACGAGCAATGACTGCATTCAAATAAGACGGAGTGCAAGCTTGCGATATATATATTATGAGATAATATATTTGATTTGATATACTCAAAAGGGGTGAGGTTTTCAAACAATGTGACAGTGTAATGAGCTTGAAGCAAGAATGAGGAACATGATAAGAGTTAGAAGAGGAAAGAAGACTCTGACCAAATAATATCAGGTTCCAAAGTGTGTTCATATATATATGTGATATGACATCTTGACCCGAAAGTCACTATACTGCCTGATCTATCAATCAATATCTCGAGATCTGAGACCGCACGGCTGCAAAGGCCAAGGAAGAATTTTTCTGCATACTGCCTTTCTTGAAATAAGGACGGCACTTGCTGTCTGAATCACCGGGCTGGCAGACTTTTTTAACCTTGGGTTATCAACAAGGACTCATCTCCAAAGGGAAGAATAGCCTTGTTTATTAATTGGGCCATAAATCACTTTTCCATTTCTTTGGTGTCAGGGTGGGAAACAACCGGGATGTAGGGAATTCCTGTCTTAGTATCTCGCAGCAAACCCATCGCCAACCAAAAGGGCATGGCCTTGGCCCTGAATTGGGTGGCAGCCAACATACGGGAGCGTCCTTTCTGTTTGCAGACGCTTCTCATCCCTTCGACCAACCGGGTGCCGAAGCCTTGCCGTCTGTAGGCTCTCTCGATGAACAGGCTCTCGATCAGCATGTCCCTCGGGTTGTCCGGGGATTCGGAGAACATGATGGTGCCGGTCACTTCCTTGGCATTCTGCTCCCTCCATTCGCACCAGTCGTCGAAGGTGTTGGGCAACCTCAGTGCTTCCTCTTTGGGGATCGACTCGGGCGATACTTTGTCGCGTAGAAGGACATGCAACATGATCCACCTGCGTTCGCCTTCCTCGGTTGGTTCGTATAACACAAGGACGTCATCGGGTCCTCGAGCTTGCTTGTTATGTATCTTGTCGGTGCTGGCCTTCGGGTCGGTGGATTCCATTTCAACTATTCCGAGGAGGAGGGATTGTTTAGAATGTCCGGGGGTGCTAATTATTTACCGAACAATACTAACTTTGTTAACAAAACCTTGATAAATAAAAATAAATAAATATTAATATTAAAAAATAAAAAATAAATAAAAATGTAAAAAAAAAAAAATTATTCAGGAAAAATAGATTTACCAACACGGAGAGATTCTACCAATACAATGGAGGCGACCTCGAAGAAGGACAGACCATTACACCTCGCTCAAGCAAGGCACAGAGGAATGGGTGCAGGCGCGCAAGGATTTCGATCTCACCGCCTCCGAGCTGGGTCTGGGCAGGTTTCGCACGAGGCTGCAGTTATATCAGGCAAAGAAGATGTTGCTGCCCTCCAATTCCAAAAAAGAAAGAGAGCGATGAAAAGGCTTTCGAATATGGAAGGCTCCATGAACCCGATGCCGCCCTGGAATTTCAACGAGCATGCCTGGGGACAAAGAGCGGTGTGTTGAAGGAAACCGGCATCTGGCCCCTCTACTATGATTCCTTCTCGCTGGGAGTCAGTCCTGATCGGCTCGTGGTAAATGAGGAGGAAAGTGTTGTCGCTACTTACGAAGCCAAATGTCCACTGAGCGGCAAGCTGATGAATCCTCCCTCATCAGGAATACCTGTTGCAGGTCCATGCGCAGATACAGGCGGCGGGAGTCGTCGACGAGAGCTATCTTCACCTGTGGACGCCGGAGAGGAGTTCCTATTACCACGTGAGCCGGGACGATGTCCTGTGGGAGATCGTGGTCCGGGCAGCCGAGAGGTTTGTCATTGAGCACCTTCGCAAGGGTGTGCATCCTTCATCGACCAATGCTGAAGAGAACCTCCATGCGGCCGACATCGTGAACCTGTTGTGTGCCACGGTGAAGATGATCGACAGTTTGATGGGGAACCGATTCTTGTTCGCGTGAGAAATCATCAGTTGAATAGAACGCTTTCCTGATTGTTTGCGTACCTCGGAGGAGTCACCCCCTTTGTCCATCTATCCCGCAGCAACAAAGAAGGAGGGTGTGTGGTAAAGCACCTGCATGCAAATATTTGTTTCTTTTGGCGGCCTAAAGAGAGCATGAAAAATTCTTCTGTGCATGCATCAATGAAGTTCAGCAGCCCAATGGGATAATCTTCTCAAACGAACTCAGAAGCACATCCAGCGCCGGGTGATAAAAAAGAAAAAAGCGTCCAATTCTGGGAAGAGGCTTCATTTCATGTCGGAGTTTTTTAACCAATCGTAATTCAGGAATTAGGCCAGGATGGTGGCCAAGGGGGGGTATCTTTTGCGCAAAAAAAATTTTTTTTTCGACTTAGGATTTTTGCGCGGTGTCCTCCTCTTAGTTCTCAGGAGGATGCTTTTGGTTTGGCGGGAAGAAGAGAGGGGGGGGGGAATGGCTTCCACAACTGCTCAAAGGGACGAGAACCGCTGCTGGTCATACGTATCAAAGGTCCAACTGGTGGCGGTTGAAAGACCCACGCATGTGGTATCCTCTCTGTCTGAGATGAAAAGGCCTGCACCAAAAGATCTTGAACAAAAACTTTCTTCACACATAAGATGACTTTGGTGACCTCCGAAAAAATAGGAGAGTGCTCAGCGTGGAATAATTTTTAGTATGTAATCCTGCTTCGTGTTTTGGGGGATCATATCAAAAAATAACACATTTTCTTCTCCTCCCCCAAAATTGTTTTTTCCCCACCTCAAAGAGGAGACCATGATGGTACAACAAAGATCACCCTATGAACCGGGTTGAACAAGCAAAGGACATGATCCGCTCGTTTCGATACAACGGAACCCCTTCTTC
>ERZ778026.3814-NODE-3814-length-12574-cov-10.643342_pt1 | contig 12574 bp, 13 predicted proteins | sample MGYA00375756_ERZ778026 | MGnify/ENA primary metagenome ERZ778026 (study PRJEB29350, sample SAMN05389820) | bioreactor metagenome | isolation source: Ammonium sulfate bioreactor | place: South Africa: University of Cape Town | collected 2014-02-18 ... | reverse complement strand
ATACGAGATTCAAGTGTGACTGGAGTTCAGACGTGTGCTCTTCCGATCTGTTTGATCGCGCGCTCGCGTACTTGGACGGCCCCTTCGTCGAGCGCCTTGTCGACGAACGATAACAGATCGGCACTTGCAGCCGTGACTCTGGATCCGTGCACGGATTGCACCCACGTGATCACGAGGTTGACGCAGTGCAGTCGTGTCGGCGAGCAGTTGCGCAAGCGGTAGGCCGATAGCAACAGCGGTAGCAACGGTGCATGGCGTGTCGAGCGTATGATACTCTGTGCACAGTCCGCAGCTCCCGAGGCGATGACCGCCTTCTTGACGCGCACCAGACCGAGGAGCGCCGGTACGTAGTGCTCGGCCTCGGCACCGAACTGAGCCTCGAGCGTGTGTCCGAGCTGCGCCAGCGCAGCGAACAGCGATCCCAGCAAGAGCGACCGTAGATCGGTCAGTTGAATCAACAATACGGCACGTAGTTCAGGCAGAATCTGCAGCAAGGTCGGGACGTAGATTGGCTGCGCCGCGATGGCCTGCGCGATGGCCTGGAGACGCTGGAGCAGCAGCTTGCGCTCCTCCCACGTCTCGGTGATCTCCGGCAGGCCGCTTATGATGGCCGCCAGGTCCTTGCGCAACTCCGCGTCCGAGTACAAGTCGTACGCTGCCGCCATGGTGGTCATGGTGTTGCTGGAGTCGAGGTTACGATGAGCAGGGAGCTCGAGTAGCGGTGATCGAGGTCGCTTGGTGGCTGGCTGGTCGCAGCGTTGGAGCCGTTGGCGGGAGGAAACTCGTTTTGGCGGGAGAAAGCGAAGCGGGCTCTAATAGTAAGGAAACGCTGTGAATGAAAGCTTGATATTGCTCTATAGTGACGTTTTGCCGGCTCTCTTGTGTTCCACTGGCTCGGCTCCATCAGAGATTATGGCATTGTATCGCTCTTATGTGCTCCGCTGGTACTGATAAACGAGGGATCATGAATCGTATGAGATAATGCAAACGGGGCTCAGAGGCATAGGGAAGCGCAGTGGAATGAAGCTCGTTGGTGGTTTATTGAGGGGAGAGTAGGAAGCGAAAGACTTTGCCGCTGGGGCGAAGAACGAGAGAGAGAGAGAGAGAGAGAGAGAGAGAGAGAGAGAGAGAGCAGCGGCCACTACGCATCAACACCAACAACTACAGCAGCAGCCAGGCAGCTCGTTACGCACCTGCTGCGGTGGCGCCCGGTGCTCTCGGTGCGCGTCTCTGTGGTGTTTGTGTTGTTGGTAGTGGGGTTGGTTTTGTATTGTTGTTGTTGTTGTTGTTCGGGGTTGGGTGGAGCTGCGTGGTGCCCGACGAACATCATCAGGTTCGTTTGCACGAGATCGAGATATCGTGTTCGCGTGTCGTGGTGGTGGTGGCTCACACGTATCCACGCAGAGAGAGCACGCACATACGTACAGGAGCACACGGAGAGAGAGACGTGACGAGAGGCGCGGCAGCGTGAAAGTCCCGCGCGCGCGAAAGAGACCGAGGGAGGTTTGTCGAGCGAGGTTGAGTGTTGTTGTTGGCGCGAGACGCGAGGCGACGCTGCTGCTGCTGCTCGTCATGGCCAAGGACCGCGACAGCACCGCCGCCGCCACCAACAACAACAACAACAACAATACTACTACCACGAACTCGAGCACCATGAGTTCTTCTGGTGCTGCTACACCGACTTCGAGTCTCAATAGTAGCGGCGGTGGTGGTGGTAGTGGCTCCGGCTCTACGAAAGGTGCGTGGATATCTCGCTGTTGCTGCTGTGAGCGTGTCGATAGCGTGTCTGTGCGCGCGCGATAGATACCGTCGTACATGAGCCCCACTCGTCGTGTCTGACAATCATGAGACATGGGTTTATCACTTGCTTAGGTCTACGTGTCGTGATCCGCCTCGACAACAAGCGAGCTTCGCAGGGCGATGCGGCCTCTCCCGCGGCCCCTGTCGCTGCTCCCGCCGAGGCGCTCGAGCCCTTGACGTCGCCCACGCGCAAGACCATCGTGACCATCAAGCCCACTGCAGGAGATGCCGCCACCACACCGACCTCCTCCACTACCACCACCAAGTCCAAGCGAGCAGCAGCGAACAAGGCTGACGGCTCCTCGTCTGCGACCGAGCTGCCGTCGACGCCGCGCTCATCCAAGAGCAAGGCCAAGACCCTTGTGACTCTCCCGAATGGCGCCGGTGCTGCCGTTGCCACCACCGCTACCACCATCCCGACGCCTGCCGATGCCTCGGGCGGCGGTAGTGGCAAGAGGAAGCACAAGAGCAAGTCAGTTGCCGGCAATGGCGGCGACGACGACGCAGCAGCAGGTAGCCTCACTACTACCCCGAGCTCGAGCAAGAAGGGTTCTAGCAAGAGCGAGACAGTCGTGGCGCTGCCCCTGCATCATCTCTCATCACGACAACAGCAACAACCGAATGGCCAAGCAGCCGCTCAGCACTCCGCGTCAGACTTGCCCGATGACGACACGGACGAAGATGATTATGGTGGCGGTATGATGATCGACGACGGCGAGAACGACGACGATGCCCCCGCCCCGGTTGTCGCCGAACCCGTCGCTGCCACCTCGACGCCACACTCGACAAGCCGCAAGCGCAAGCGATCTCCATCGCCTTCTTCACGGCGAGTGCCAGTGATCATCTTCAAGTCGCCCAAGACACCGTCCGCCAGCTCCGATGCCACCGCTGCAACCGCAACCACACCCAAGACACCAAAGACTCCTTCGTCCTCGTCTTCCTCCTCAGTATCCTCTTCTGCTGCTGCTGCTGCTGCCGACGGTACGCCATCGTCGTCGAGCCGTCCTTCTCGTTCGCGCAAGCATGGATCATCCACGTCGGCGACTAGCTCGCCGTGTGTTATTCGGCTGCCACTTGCGCAAGTCGCCAAGCGAAGCCCGAATCCCGCGGCTTTTGCGGCAGCCCTCGAGGCTGCAGCAGCAAGTTCCGACACTCCTACTCCCAAGAGGCGCAAGGTCTCACACGAGCAGCAGCAACATGAAGCTACCGAGAGTCCAAGCGTACAAGACGATACGCCATCCAAGTCGTCCAAGCGCTCTCACAAGAAGAAGCATGGAGCATCGTCCGGCGCAACACCCGATACTTCATCGACTCCCATCGCCATCAAGACCGAGGACGACAGTACGCCATCTACTCCTCGAGAGCGAAGCAAGAGCAAGAGCAGCTCCAGCGCCAGCCTCAGCAAGAGTGGAAGCAAGAAGAGCAGTCACAGCCACAAGAGCAGCAAGAGTAGCAAAGTGAAGGACGAAAGTGATGAAGCTGCTGCCGATGATGGGATGGATGTCGATGGCACGCCCAAGAAGAAGGTCTACATGAGCCTCGTCAAGGTTGGCAATACGATCATTAAGCAAATCATCAAGTACGTGCGCTCACTCCTGTTCGATCGATTGGTGGTTAGCCCTCGACTCATTGTGAGCGTGTATCGTTTTGGTTGGTAGCTTGGATGCATCCAAGATCTTTTATGAACCAGTCACCGAAGAAGAGGCACCTGGATACTTTAAGGTTGTCAAGCGTCCGATGGATCTCATTACGATGCGAAACAACCTGATCTCCAAAGTCTATACAACGTATTGGGAGCTTCGTGTATGTATAGTTTTGTCTGCTCGCGTGCTTGGAGTTGTGACAGGACTGACGAGAGCAATGTTACCTTGGAACAGCGCGATATGGATCTCATGTTTGATAACTGTATGACGTACAACCCACCGGATTCCTTCTATTATGCCGAGGCGGAACGATTGCGACAGCAAGCACATCGAGTTCTTGATCGATATGCGAATCGCGTCGATCCCGTTTTGCATAATCCGCCACCGCCTCCTGGCTCGGTAACGCCGACACCAGCAGCAGCAGCAACACCGGTCACGCCACGCTCTCACAAGAAGAAGCCGGGAGATGCATCGGCCGCCAGCTCGTCGGCGTCGTTGTCACAACCCGGGACACTGGTTCCGAGTGCCAGCGCTGGCACTCCTTCGACGCACAAGAGAAAGCCACTGACGCCCGAAGCGCAGCGAGCAAAGTACGAGAAGCAGAAGGCCCGCCGACGACAGCTCCTTGAGGAAAGGAAGGAGATGCTCCGCGAGCAGGAGTTGCGCGAGCGCGAGGAGAAGCTGTTGATCGACGACGACGATGACGACGGCGAGTTGCACGAGGAAGCCGGCAAGCTCGAGCGTCGCGCCTTCTTTGAGCTCGTACTGCAGAAGGCGCGCTACGCGCTCGAGCGCGAGCGAATCGAGCAAGAGCTCAAGAACATGCGCGACAAGATACGCCGTGAGCGCGAGGGCCTACCGACGGCACAGCCGGCCACTCCGTCGGTGACACGCGAAAAGACAGTGCAACTCGACAAGCCCAAGGCGTCGTTGCGCGCATCCAGCACGCCGATCGTTGCCGCACAGCGACCGAGCTTCTTGCATGCGAGTGGCGTATCGCTTCATCCAGTGGCGCCGTTGCAGTACTCGACCATCTTGCCGCCGCAAGTTACGACCTCGATCGGTGCGCCACCGTTCCTTGCCGCCGAGCTACCGAAGCTTCGCCGTCGATATGTTCGACCGCTCCACCAACCGCCAACACCGACACCGACACTGCAACAACGTGAACGATACGATGCGTCGCAAGCTCTGAGCCAGCTGCCAGTGTCAGGCTTTGGTACGGCGTGGAGCCTCGAGGAGTCGGGCCCCGAGGAGCACTACGAGTCGATCGTGCAGTACGACGAAAGCGTCGCACACATGGTGCAAGGCTCGAGCTACTACACGAGCTACGTCGCCTCGCCGTTCCCGAGCCAGACACTCGCTTCGCTCAATCAACTCCAGGCGTCGCGCGCTCTGCCACATGACGAGCCGTCGCAACACTTGCTCGAGAGTGCCTTCTCGGCCATCGAACCAACGGCTCGAGACGAGGTTCATCGATTCATCTCGGCTCTCACCGGTCGCTCGAACGCCCCGATCGTTGCACCTCAACGGTCTACCATTGCATCAGCGCTCTACAAGCTCTCTGGACTCGATGAGACTGAAGTCTACCAAGTGCCAATCGTACCATCCACTGAACCGATCGCCGAGGTGTTGGCCACGCCAAGGAACGATGGTTTCGATCTTGATGCCGACCTTTGTGAATTGTTGTTGGCAGCTGCCTCCAGCTCCAGCGCCAGCGCCAGCACTAGCACCAGCGCCGGCACTGCTACCACAACGAGTGGTAGTAGTACAAGCTTGGTGGCTCTTGATCAGTCAGCTTCAAGTACCAGCACTACGACCTCGACGATGGATCTTGCACCATCACCTATCGAACAACAACTCATTCAACAAGCTCAATTGATTCAATCTCTTGAATTACTACAAAAGAAGCGTGCTGGTATGGTTATTACACCACAAGAAGAACAACTTGGTATGTTGTAATCTCACTCTCTCGATCGATCGATCGAGCGATCTCTATGAGGCTAACTTTTGTGTCATTTAGCCAATGAGCTTCATCGCCGCCTTGTAGCTACCACGATTGCCATTTCTTCTACATCTTCAACTATTGCTACCAAGGTATGGTGAATCAGGTTGAATATTCGTGTGATCATTTCCACTTATCGAGAGTTTCTTTTGTGATAGGCACAGGAAATGTGTGATTTGTTGACACAACAAGTTGCATTGACACCTGTTGGTGGAACGTTGCTTGAAGTTGGTGGTGATTGAATACGACTACGATGATGACACGACGACAACAACGATGACGACGTGGTGACGGCGATGAACCAAGATGATATGCGCTTGTGCATTTCCATGTGACTCGCTCGTATACTTTCAGTTTTGTGCTCTACGTTTGTCTTGCGCATTGAGAATGGTCGATGATCTTCTTGTAGTACGAATAATACGATAAAGTGGCAGAACAATAAATCGTATCTGCCAAGTGTAATCATTCATCGAAAGATTGAGAGTATAATTACATTATTACATTTACATGATATGAGAGAGAGAGAGAGAGAGAGAGAGAGAGAGAATCAATCATCACTACTATCGATAGCTGAATCAGTATCAGCACTAACAGCACTGAGATCCATTGGTGTCAATGGCCGTGTAGTTGCAGCTAGTTTGGAACGGAGTTGGTGATTCTCTTCAGCAAGAGTATGTAACAACTCGCGCATCTCGGCATTCTCTTGCGTGAGTTGCGCCATGTCACGTTGCATCTGCATCATTGCGAAGCGAATGCTGAGCATACTGTCCATGCGTGGTAGCGAGACGCTCTTTTGTATGACTGGCGGTTGCATCGATGGCGCTAGTGCCGAGGAGGCCGTAGGTGAACTTGCAGCAGAGGAGGTTGGTGATGTTGATGTCGATGAGCTTCCATCCTCGGCCGAGAGGTGGTGACGAGCCGGAGCGCTTTGAGAGTGAGTGACGAATGGTGGTAGTGGCGCAAGAGGCGGCGGTGACTCGTGTGAGTCGGCCGCCGTCGATCCCCACGCAAACACCTTGAGCCGATTCACGTCACGGCTAATCTCTTCGACTTGCTCCGCGAGAGTGTGAAGATCGACAGTACGACGCACTTTGCGTACTTGTTCGAGCTGGATCGAACGTTGATACAAGTCGATCTTTTCGATCTTTTCGATCTACATGCACACAAAATGCGAAATGCATCCGTGTTAGTGCGAGGCGGTGGAATGACAAGATATTGTTGCAGCGGTACCTCTTGGATTTGGCGCGCCATTGTGTGATTACACGGCAAGTGAGAGTAGTTGGTTGTTGCATCGAGATTCAACTTCATGCCCGCGATGGAACGATACAACAAACGAAGTCGATCAAAGTTCACGTGACCCTCGATATTGTCGAACAGGAGTGGGTTGCCATCTTGAACAAATGTAATGTCTCGAAGATGGACCGCTATCACGAGTGCAAGGATTGCAAAATGTAAGGCGCGAGTGAGAGAGAGAGAGAGAGAGAGAGAGAGAGAGAGAGAGAGAGAGGGTGGCGTTGATTGTAGAGATGCTGAAAACGTACCCATAAATAATAGACTCGGTGGCTCGAATGATAGTGCACGATAGGCCTTGTAGTTATCGCGTGGATCAAAGACTGTATGCAATCGATGCATCATCTCCGTATAGCGGTCGTCTCCGAGTTGTTTGAACCGACTCAGTCGCACGATGGCGGCATCGGTGAGACCGCTATAGATCTGGCACGCACTTTGATAGTTGCGTAGCTCCAATAGTCGCTTCGAGACGTGAAGGAACTTTTTGAAGCGCTTCACTTGTTCCTTGACATTATCAGGTTCGATCACTGAATGTGATACCCAATACGCCATCTATCGTCACGGTCTTTTCGTGGTGAGGTCTCAATGAATTGATCGAGCAAGAGGTCAGATGGATGCGTACATTATTGAAATGCTCACAAATCAGTACGAGATTCGGTGCTTGCTCCTTGTGTTTTTGCCATCGCATATCAAGGAACTCGGCCGTAAAGATCTTGCGCCACATCTTGGCTTCAAACAAGGTCATTTGTGCTGCAATCTCTCCTGATTTACATTCGAGTAATGGCAATGCTCTATCGTGGTTCGTTATCACATGTGAGTTCAAGAGATGGTACCAGAGGAGTGGCACTGGTCGTACATTCGATCAACCTCTCCTAGAGGTGATTTTTCAGCAATACCACGAAGTGGTTGCCACTGTATATATTGCGCGGGAATCGAAGGTGAGTTGGTTGATGGTAATAGATGTGATAGATGGAGACGTACGCGTTTCGAACAACAACTAGAAAGGTGCTCCGAGTCACCCAAGATACCACGAACCACCAAATGAACTCCATTTCGAAGTTCTTCATCGAGCTTGCCATCGAATGTTACTGGTGGAGCAATCATGATCTGTTCAGTGAGATTGAGTAATCGCGTTCGAAGAGGTTCATCGAGTCCCAAACTCGAAGCGATTGGCTTGATCGTATTCCAACTACATTTGTGAGGTCAAGACGTTAGGAAGTGAATTACAAGAGCGAGAGTTGGTGGTTGATGGAGCACATACATGTCCAGTAAACAATCGAGAAACTCCTTGTTAGATTGGTATAACCAATAGCCCATCATCCAGATTTGTACGTCGATATTGTCGTTGAAAGGCTTGGAACTACCGAGCAACAACCAAGCAAGAATCTGTCTTGATGTGCCAGCTCGAAATCCAGCTTCTGGTGATAATGGTCCATTCTAATTGTATCGCTCAACGAATCAGTTTTACGCGCCAATCGAGATTGGAGACGCGCGCGTGTATGGGTGTGTTAGGTTACCTCAATAACAGCACCAACAAACATATCCGCCAATGGCCGTAGCTCTTCTGCCAAGTAACCTTGATAGGATGCCCGCTCGATTGTCTTTGAGAATACCGCTGAACGAGTACGAATTCGAGATGTTGGTAACTTCATCTTTCGTAGTGAAGGTGCTCGTCTCAATCTATTACAAGTTCGTCACAAGTGTGTAAGTAGTTGATTGAGATGATGTGATGGATAGATGAATGAATGGCGTACGGGGCTTCTTCTTCAGTGGCATCGGTATCTACTGTATCAGTCGTAAAGGCTGAGATGGCTTCAACCCATTCCCAAGCCTCCTCCTCATTGGAAGCCGTCAAAAAGTACTCGGTTTGTTTCATGGCTTGAATGGCAGTGGGGCTCGTGGAATCCGAAGCAAACGATGGCTTGATGTAGATTTGCTTACGATCCTCGCTACACCATACGACTCGAGCTTGTGTTCCCAGTGGAATTGCTCCTTCTGGTTTCTTGTCCTATTGTCAACAAGCAATAGGCAAAAGTGAGTGAGTGAGTGAGTGAGTGAGCGAGAGCGGGTGAGTTAGAGATGAATGAATAGTGAGTTCGAGATGTAGTGAGTTAGAGATGAGATGAAAAAAGTGTTATCTAGCGCAAGAATGCTTGCTATCTATCCATCGATGTATCTCTCCAGCGGCTCTTGATTATGTCGAGAGAGTGACGAGCGAGAATCTCTATGAGGAGGCACTGCAATACTACAATCTCGATGATACGTACCGTCTCTTTCTTGAAGAATAACAAAACGCCATCGCTTAGTTGAAAAAATCGACGATGTGTTGAGCTGCCTTGTTGCAGTACTAACCAGCCAGTTCGATGGGTGGTCTTGCTTGCCATCTCCTTGAAGACGAGCAAGTTGATCTGCAACGCGGAAAGGAGGGTCATCTGTTCCTCGAGCTGTCGTTCGATCTCTCCAGCCCTTGGCGACTGAGTGTCCTTGGCTTCGCGCAGTTGTTGCTTGAGCTGCTCGACTTCCTTGGACATGGCATCGATCTTCTTTCGCATCTCGAGCTCGGTCGCAGAGGTCGAGTTGATGGCATTCGAGTGCTTCTTGAACACGAGTTGGTCGGGCTCGACATGCCCTCTCGAGTAGTGAATCTTGTGAATGTGATTGTTAGTACGATGCATCATAGAAATGAACGCGCAACGAGCGCTACCTACCACGACGGCAGAGCCTTTGAGTAGGATGTGCTTGCCATTGTCGGGATGGATACGATACAACTCGTATTCGTTAAAGCGCACGGCAAACTCATCAAATGGCATTGTGCGCTCCTCTGTGGCTTCGCATACGTCAATTGATTGATGAGGGAGGCAGGCAGGCAGGCATTCAAGGGTATGATATCGATCGCGGTGGCATATCTAGAAACGAACCTTGCTCGGCTTCATAGAGCCGCTGCAAGACCATGTTCTTGCCCTCGGTGACTGTGGTATCGAAGCTAACCGAGAGTTTGATGGTCGTGTTGTTGAACGGTATCAAGACCGAGGTCGTGGGCTTGGTATCAAGCGCCAACGACACGGATCGTGCCAAGCTACTCATGGTTCTCGTTGTCTTTCTCGTTCTTGGTGTGACTTGATGAGTACTTGTAGTGGTTGTAGCGGTAGTATGGCTGACTCATTACCAGTTGGGCGTTTGAACCAACGAGCGATCGATTGATCGAGGAATGAGCAACGCGGCTGTTTGTGTGGATAGCGAGAGAGATAGATATGTCCACCTGGCTCTCTCGATCATGAAACGCGGCGTGGGACTCTCTCGCGCGCAAGTAAAAGCAAGGGTATAACGGCACACATACACGCACACTGCACGGATGATAGTACAGGAGGTAGGCAGTACAACGGATGGTCTCTGTGGAGAGAGAGGGAGAGGGCAGATTGGGTGGATAGGAGGTGCGAGGATGGAGCGAGCAACAAGCAACAGCAGCACGTGAGCGTCAGCTCTTTTGGTACAACCCTCTCTCGCCCTCCACCTCGCGCACAGGAGAACCAAGCGACCGAGGGTCCTCCCCAAGCACGGAGCAAAGGCAGGTATCCCTGGCAACTCAGATCCTCCACACGAGATTTTAATCTCGACCTTGATCTCGAGATGGATGGATATGTGAGAGATTTTGTGAGGGATTGGATTGGATTCGATAGGTGATCGTATTCAATTGTTGGTTGGGTTCAGAGGGTCCGATAAAATCCTCGTCAGCATTGCACCGTCGAGCAATAGATAGGAGTAGAGATGGGAGCAGCAGTGCCAACCATTTGATTGGTTGCTGTTCCGCGCGTGTACTTCATCTGCACCCCACACACACACACTCGCACATTGATAGACATCAACCCTTCTTGATACCATCAACACACTTTGGCTCGTTGTATCGATACGCGAGATTGTATACACTGCTTGATCTCGAGCTTCCAACCACATGGGAGATCGTCCATTCCATCCTGACGACGAGGAGTCGAGCTCCTCCTCTTCGTCGTCGTCGCAGACTCCATCTCGACCTCGACCAACGCAACAACCATCGACATCCAACAAGTCTCATAGCAGTGCGTTCGGTGAGGCGCTGTCTCTGCTCCACTGTTCGCCGAGCTTCTACGATGCTCGTGCCGAGGAGGTTGTGCGCAGCTGCGACCGTACCTACACGCGCGTCAGCTGGGGCTCGACACTTGCGTGTACGCTGGCGTTCGTTGCTGCGTCGCCGCTGAGCATCGCTGCTCGCGTCCCGCAACGATTGAAGGGCCCCATCATGTTTGGCGGCCTCTGCATCACGTCCTTTGTGCCGCCGTTCGTGGCCGGTCGTCTTGGTCGCTCTCTAGAAAACGGCGAGACCATGGCCGGCACCACGATGCAGACCCTGTACGTCGCGAGGACCTCGCCTGCACGCACCGCCACTGCGCCAATGTACTGATTGTGCGAGTGTGCGTTTCTCAGACGAACGCTACCACCACTCAACGTTGGCGCCATCCTCTCGACCAAGCGCCCACCCGAGATTCTCGTCAAGCGAATGCGCAACACGCTCGGACCCTCGTTCTATCCTGCACCGACGCTCGAGGAGGTCTATCACATACAAACGCAGCAGCAGCAGCAACAACAACGCGCCGCATCGACGTCTGCAAGCATCCCACCGAGGCCCGTGGCTGCCGGTAGCGCGTCGTACGAGCATGCAGGCAGCAACAACGACGATCAATTCGAGCGACCTGGCTCGTCCGAGTACGACGATCACTCCAGCTTCCCGAGCATCACGAGAACGCGATCACCAGCGACCTCCTACGAGCCACCGACATCTTCTGCACCGAACGAGATTGAGGACGACGCGTCGTTCTCATCCGCTTCGGCGCCTTCTTTCTCGTGGTCTCGCTACGACGAGCCTGCGAGCACCAACGAGCCCGAGGACGAGGAGGCCGACATGTACTCGTACGAGGAGATTGAGAAGCGTCGAGCTCGAATGCGCGACTACCGCAAGAATCGCAGGGATCGTGGTGATGAGTGATGCAATGTCTTCTTCTTGAGATACTCACTTGATATCGTTGAATACATACCCATTCAATACCCAGATTGCAGTCTTGATTGTGAGAGCACGAATCACGGTGCATTCATTCATAACAAACAACGAGATATCTACATTGGTGGATGCGGTGGCACAGAGCGACTCGATCAAACAACACAAACGACCAGATGGACGACGGCCAACTCTACGCCCTCGTGCGCGTTCTGTTCATGAATGTTGCACATGGCCAGCGTGTGGTCGTTCGGCAGCTGCTTCCCTCCAAAGATCAAGCGCTGTTGATCTGGTGGAATATACTCGCGCGCTTGGATCTGCAACTTGAGCTGGTGCACGGTGGTCGTAGGCTCGACCTCGATGGGAATGCTCTTGCCAGTGAGGGTCTTTACAATGATTTGCATGGTTGTGTTGTGTTGTGTTGGTTGGTTGGTGAGTGAGGAATGGAACCCGCACAGAGAGCGAATAAAAGAGAAGCGCCAGTCGTTTCGCTGAGGCAGAGGAGCGCCGACACCACGATGTTCATGTTGCAAGTACTGGATGGTTCACGATACGATAGTGAACCAGTTGGCTAGAGTCTCCTTCAATCCATCCCCCGATCTTGTCGAATGTCGAATAAATCTCAGGAGGCTGCCAGTACTCGAATCGCTGTGTTGGACCAGCCCAAACGACAGAGCGTCGTCCAACGCAGCGTAACACAATGAGAGCTTTTAGCGCAACCTGAACTGGAGGAACACTCGCAGGAAGTTTCGAGGGAGTATAAAATGGCAGAGGTGCGAACTTAGATCGGAAGAGCGTCGTGTAGGGAAAGAG
>ERZ778026.3808-NODE-3808-length-12601-cov-9.357883_pt1 | contig 12601 bp, 14 predicted proteins | sample MGYA00375756_ERZ778026 | MGnify/ENA primary metagenome ERZ778026 (study PRJEB29350, sample SAMN05389820) | bioreactor metagenome | isolation source: Ammonium sulfate bioreactor | place: South Africa: University of Cape Town | collected 2014-02-18 ... | reverse complement strand
TCTCTCTCTCTCTCTCTCTCTCTCTCTCTCTCTCTCTCTCACTCGCTCACTGATCCACCATGCCTCCCGTGAGTGGTGAATCAATCGATAGCGACAAGCCGATCGCTATCGCACTGGAGGGTTCGTCCGCGAGTTCGACCACTCCCGACCAGGCCGAGATCGATGGCGATATCGAGAACTCCACCATCGTCGCGAAGCCGGTCGATCTCACCAAGTATCCAACGAGTATCGCGTATATCATGGGTAACGAGACTTGTGAGAGGTACGTTGCTATCACTACAACTGGTAACTACTGCTGCTGGTGCTGCTGGATCATCGCCAGGGCACGACTAATGCATCCATCCGTGCCTGCCGTGCATACCGTCACGTTATCCCATTGATATCGAATCTATCTATCCTACTCAATCGATAATCGATCCGTCTATTTATCAATCTATCGATCATATCTATCATTCCATCTATTCATCGAACTGGTGTAGATTCTCATTCTATGGTCTCAAGGCGATCTTGGCAATCTATCTCAACACGGTGCTCGGCTTCTCGGAGGACCGAGCGACCTTGATCATGCATGCCTTCATCTTCCTGGCGTATCTCTCGGCCGTTCCCGGTGGCTACATTGCTGACGCATGGCTCGGCAAGTACGCTACGATCTTGTATATCTCGGTCGTCTATTGCGCTGGTTCGATCGTTCTATCGGTCACTGCCATCCCTGGCGTCACGGTATGTCCATGTGTGCAGCGCCATACGTTCGAGCTCTCTCTCTCTCTCTCTCTCTCTCTCTCTCTCTAACTCTCGCAATTATATCACGGACCATGTACTCTCGCGGACTCTCTCGTTCGTGATCTCGATCGAATCAACACAAAGGGAGAGCCTCCTCATTGGTGGGGAGCACTACTTGGATTGGTTCTCGTCGGTATTGGAACTGGCGGCATCAAGTCGTGCGTGTCGGCCTTCGTCGGCGATCAGTTCGTCAAGGGCCAGGAGGCCATGCTCGGTAGGTGCTCGGACCTCGCTTGCATCGCATACATAGCTGAATACTCACACATTCTTCAATGATTTGATTGGATTTGATTGGATTTGATTGGATTGCTGATGCTTTTTGCACAACCACTGCTGTTGGTTTCGCCTGATTACTGGATGCATATTTATCGTGCTCGTCATGAATGATCACTTTGGATCGAATCAATGATGCAATTCAATTCGATTCGATTATCGTCATCATCATATTATCGTCATCTTTTATCATCATCATTTATCATCATCATTTATCATCATCACTCTTGGATATCTTGTGTTATTCTATTATTCGATGGATGCGGCGTTGATTTCGTGCAGCGACGGTGTTCTCGATGTTCTATTTCTGCATCAATGTCGGTAGCTTGTGCTCGACCATCATCACGCCGATCCTTCGAACGCAGGTCTCGTACGCCGTGGCGTTCGGCGTTCCTGCAGGCCTCTTGACCATCGCCACCGTCATCTTTTGGCTCGGTCGAAATACCTACATCAAGGTGCCTCCAGCTGGCAGCATCGTGTCCGAGTCGTGCAAGGTCCTCTTCCAAGCTACCAAGGGTTATTTGTCGCCACACCATGGCGAAGCTCGACGACCGTTCTTTGATTATGGTATGGAGAGTGTGGCGCGGCTCTGGGAACGATGATGCTCACCAAGGCGTTGATCGCGTCGGTTCTACAGCCAAGGATTCATTCGATGCAGGATTCGTCGAGGATGTCAAGGCTGCTGTTGCAGTGTTTACCGTGTTCTTGTACGCTTCAGGGCTAGCAGGCGTCTCTCTCTCTCTCTCTCTCTCTCTCTCTCTCTCAACACTCATCACTCATCGATTCGACCTTACGTAGGCCATTGCCAATCTTTTGGAGTTTATTCGATCAGCACGCTTCACGCTGGGTGTTCCAAGCCAAGTCGATGAACCGCGACCTGTATTTCTATCATCCTGACCCGGATCAGATTCCAACCTTGAATCCGGCGTTGATGTTGCTCTTCTTGCCAATCTTCAGCTATGGCATCTATCCCATGCTCCGGAAGCTCGGAGTACGTTGCGGTAGTATGGATGAGGAGATACTGAGTACTTGACGAGTGATTGCTAATCTACATGACAATCGATCGCAGCTCGACTTCTCTCCCATCCGTCGTATGGTGGTCGGCATGTTCTTTACGGCACTGGCATTCGTGGCCTCGGGAGTGGTGCAGTTGTTCATCGACGACAGCGCCACACCGATCCACATCACGTGGCAGCTACCGCAGTACATTTTGCTTGCATGGGGCGAGATCATGGTGTCAGTCACCGGTCTGGAGTTTGCCTACAGCCAGGCGCCGACCTCGATGAAGAGTCTCATCATGGTACGCTTCTCGTATCGATAGTAGACGACGAAGCACGAGCTGACACTCGTGTGGCCCTCTTTTTTGTAGTCGGTGTGGCTTATGATGGTTGCAATCGGCAATCTGCTCGTATCGATCATCGCCGAGATCAACTGGCCCAAGTCGCAAATGTGGAGCTACTTCTTCTATGCCATGCTCATGGCCGCGTTCGACTTTTTGTTCTGGATCATCAATCACAACTACCAGTACCGAAACAACATGAACGCAAGCACGAGCGAGGTCGTCGATGCAGACCCTTCCTATGGCACCGTGGTGGGCGACGAGCTTGAGCCCGACACCGCCCACAAGGGTATCTGAAGGGCCGCATTGCCAGCCCATGTACTTGTAACTCTCGAGCTACAATCTGATCGTATTCTCTTGTAGTTAATCTTGTTGCTGCTGCTGTTGCTGTTGTTGTTTCGGTAGCACACCCTATCACCCAATCAAAATACACACACACTCATTCAATCGTCCAAGGCACCCCTCGAGGCGTGTGATAGGTTACCGATCAGTATGGTTTAGTAAAGTGCGAGTGTGTATGGGGAGAGGCTTGGTGCAAGCAAGGTAGGCATAGCGATACAGGAGGTACATCCCACTATTAGTGGCTTCCACTGGAGTTCCAACAGCGGGTTACATGCCAGGATAGCAAGATCGATATAGCGAGAGATGAGAGTGGATAGGAGGTCGAGAGTACGAGTATCACAGCGCGTTCTCTTCCTTGAGCTTGGCATCGCTGGCGCTTGATGTTGGCGGTGCTGTTCCAGAAGCAGCGGCGGTTGTCTCAGCAGATGAGCCACCACCACCACCAGCAGCAGCAGCAGCAGCAGCAATCGGCAGTGGTGCAGTGCTCGTGGCGGCGGTTGTTTGAAGCTGCTGGCGTTGTTCAGCAGAGAGCGCCATGTTCTGTTGCGACGATCGAAGAGCACTTCGAGCCTTCTCGAATAGCTCCTGTTGATCGATGATCAAAATGTCGATCCACCACATCCATTCGTTCATCCGATTGATTGCAATCGAAACAAGCCCAATACGATGGAGCGTAAGCCACAACGAATCGAATCTCTGGCACACGCCTCGAAGAAGCGCGCAGGAGTCTATCTGTTGTTCCGGACCTTTTGGCTATTGAGTAGCTCGTCTGTCGGTATACCGAGGTTCTCGAGCTTCTTGGTACCTTTCGGCTTCTCCTGCAAGTAGGCACATCAAACTCACATCAGAGCGCACGCATATGGATGCATTCAATGGTCACGATACAACGTACGATGATCTCTTCCTTGTGCTTGTCATACACTGCTGTTACGTCCTCGATATACTCGTTGAATCCCAAGGACTATCTCACCCAGAGAGACACAGCCAAGTGAGTAAGTGGATCGTAGCATCGAGGATCGATTCGATCGCAATACGAGACCTCGAGAGCCTTGAGGATGTGCTCAGGAGCGATGGTCTTCTTGTTCTCTTGTCCACAGCAATCATTGGCCTCGCTGCTGATCAGATGAATGAACTCTATCGAGAGCGATGCCACGTTGACGCTGTTGTCAGAACCCAGATCATGATAGATAGATCACGATAGATAGATCACGATAGATCACGATAGATCACGATAGATGGATAGATATACCAACGCAGCAGTCGAGTATCAAGTCGCGGGCATCGTTCGAGCACTTGATATTCTCAGGCAGCATCTCTTTGATCAACTTCGATACGGTCGCTACACAAACCCATCCAAATACCCGGTGAGTGATGGTGTGGTGGTGTATATCGTTCGGTTTGTTGGTGATATCAGACCTTTGGGGAGCGAGATATCGTCCTTATCCATTGTGTGCGGAGGAGATATTGAATAGATAGAATCGAATCGAACCGAATAGAATGATGAATGGATGGATGGCTAGATATCTTTCTTGGTATCGTAAACCCGAACGAAGTCACTTGTTCTTTCAGCAACTGAGTGTGGTGGTGGGAAGGGAGAGAGATAGAGAGAGATAGAGGAGAGAGGGAGGGTTGCGATGTGAGCGCGAGGCAGCAAGCAGCAAAGTGATGTGCGCGATTGATCATTCTGCTGTGAACACTCGATTCCATTACTACACTGATAATACAAGAAGGGATTGATAGACCGAGGGTATGGTATGCGCGTCTGTACAGTAACTCTCCTCCACTCGACCACAACATCATCATCATCATCACCACCATCACGCCGTCATCACACGAGTGCTCTCGAACTAAAAGAAATGCCGTTCGGAATCCAGGATCTTCTCTCGACGTGAACCGAGATTGACCGAGGCGCCGCCAGCCATGGATTCCGAACCCGAGGCGGAGGAGGGTGCGGCTGCGGCTTCCGATGCGGCAGCACGCTTGTAATTGCTCGTTGATGCGACTTGCGTGCACTGGAGCTCGGGCGTGTCTTGTTGCAGCGACTGAACGGGCTCGGCACATAGGTTGAAGAGTGGCAGCTTGTGGAGCGGCATGAAGCCGAGCGACGACGGCTCGAGCATGCTTGTCGCGTCTTCGATGCTGATGAGTTGCATGTTGAGTTGGTTGAGTGGCATTCGATGGTCGATCGAGAGGCTCTTTGCCAACGGCAGCGAGGGATACAGCACGTAGAGATTGAGCTCATGCAGGAACGCCGTCAAGAACGGCAGCCACCACGATACCGAGTCGCGTTCGGGCTCGTTCGCGCCAGAGTCTGCCGAGATCGATCGTTGCGACTGTTGCAGCTGGGACAACTTTAGCTGTTGCTTGGCGTGCGTAAGAGCCCACTGGTTGAGCAGGTAGCCCTGCACGTTGGTGCGAATCAGCGGCACGAACGGGATCGCGTCCTTGGCGAGCTGTCGCGACGAGGGACCCGACAGCATCTTGATCGAGTACCAGCGACGGAACGAGCGCCAGTGCGACGGTGAGACCACCATGGCCGAGGCGCCGGCGAGCTGGTAGCGAAAGAGATTGCGGTACGACGGTCGGACGTGTGCCACGTCTTGGATCGGCTTGAGGAACGGTGTTGGATAATGGGCTGGATCGAGGATCTGGTGTTGCAGACTAATGCCAAAGAGGTTCTGATCGGCGTTGGTTTGGTTGAGAAAGTAGTTGCCTGCTACGCGGCGCAACCAGAGGTAGTAGGCCGGCGCCACCTGAACGTGGTCCGAAATGATCAGCGCATACTCGTCGAACGCATCGAGCACCGCCGGTGGATACCAGCTCTCCACGAACTGGCTGTCATGAGCGCCCGAGCGAAAGTGAACGCGCTTCTCTCCGTGCGGCCATCTACTCGACACGAAAGAGAGAACTCGTGGTGTAAGCATAGATAGTAGGGGTTGTGGTATCGAGAGATAGACATACGTGAATTGATCCAATGCCAGCAAGATGGGCTCGATCGAGTCGCTTGAAGAGGCCAACGAGTTTACGTGAACGTCGAGCGAGATCAATGGTCGCTTGGAGCCCCAAGCTGCTCTGTGAAATGGAGCGTTGGGATTGAGGTCGAGCGGATGGTAGCTCGCGTCTCGAAGCGAGTTCAGGCACCGTAGAAGCGTGTGCTTGGCCGAAGCGAGAACGACGATTCGCAACTTGAACGATGCATCGAGTGCACGGTCACCGGCAGCAAGGAGCGTCTGCTGTTGTTGATGGAGTGCGAGTTCGGCAGGTGGCACCTTGGGCACGAACAAGGGCGAGATGGGGCATTGTGCATCGTGCTGGCGTAGAAGCCACATGCCCGAGTGCTGGAATCGATCTCGCTTGTTCACGAGCCCGATCACATGGTTGCAATGCACCACGGCCGGCACGATGCCGCGATACTGGAGGTCGTTCGATTCAAAGTACACGCGACCATTGATGAATCCTGACGCAGGCAGCATCTCGATGAGCGATTGCGCTGCACCTCCCGAGGCCGGGACATTGTTGGTGCTGTAGTACTCAATCTCATCTGCGCCCCAATGGTACACTTGGCGATAGTACTCTTCGGAGTTCGAGGCGTTGAGAGCAACCGATGGCTCCTTGAGAGGCTTGCGTCGATGGTACCATTCGTTGATGATGCTGCGTTCAGTCTGTGCCAGGGTGGGTGTTCGGGTGGCAGCGAGCTCTGCTAACATGTGGAAATGTTCCACGAGTACTGAGCCCCAAAATTGTACGACGTCTACGGAACACACAGACACAGAATGAGACAAATGATTCCAAGGCGATTGCAGAGCATCTACGTACGAACTGTAGGAGGCAACCACATGAAGCCGGTACCAACGATATTCCGGCTCTCTCCAGGCTTACGAGCATCGTTAATGGAGAGAATCTGCACACCAAGAGAACACGAGAGAGAGAGAGAGAGAGAGAACCAGCGACAGAGCGAGAGTTAGCAACTGATACAGCATCGCTACCAGTCGGGAGCGAGAGAGAGAGAGAGAGCAACCTTGTGTGGAGTAGTGGCATTGGCGAGATGAATCAGTGGGAAGGGATCGCGCAACCACACGAGGTCGGCATCGCAAACAAGCACGCTATAACCGAGCTGTAGTAGCCACAGCGAGACTTGCATTCGAGCATGCACCAGGCGTTGGAGATCGTACGAGCCGAAGCGCTGGTAGGCGGTCGAGAGCGGCGAGTCGAATGGGAACGAGGTGCCGGCAACACCTGATTGGAAGAAGTAGGTCGGCACTCGCATGGCTCGCAAGATGTTGAAGGTCGAGCGATCGGTCGCGACCACGAGGAAGCGATCGCGCGTCGGGTCCGACGCGACCATGCGCATCGAGCAGATGCAGTTGAGCGCCACCTCGAGGAAGCCCGAGTTGACGACCAAGATCACGACGCTACCATCGGGCCTTGCGGCATCGGACGCCAACGAACGAAAGGCCGGCTCGATGACGTGCCGAGAGATGGCGTGCGCCAGCGTCGTGGCGCGCGAGAGGGAGCTCTGATACTCGGAGGTGGCGCTCTGGAGCTCCTCCATCACCTGCACGACGCGCTCGCGCAGACTCCTGAGACGCGTGTACTCGGGCTGAGACGCGAGCTCCTCCTCCTCGAAAGAGAGTGGAGCAGCGTCATCCGCTCGTTGTTGTTCCTCGAGGAGCGCCGAGTACTGTTGCGTGCTGGCAGCAGCAGCGTTCGGGTTCTCACGCAGAGCAAAGACGGCAGGAGAGTTGCCTTGCGCACCGACCGACGACACCACGCAAGCAACGAGCACCACGACAAGAGCCAACAACACGAGCGGCTGTGATGGAGGCACCACGTGGCGATATCTCCATCGTTCATGCATTGTAATGCGTCGCAGCTCACGCCGATCGGCGAGCGAGAGGCACGCTTGAGAAGGAGCGCCAAACGCCAGCGACACGCGAGACACCAACGCGAGAGAGCGAGCGAGAGAGAGAAGGAAGAGAGCGAGTAGAGCGTGTGACGAGCAGTCGAGTGACAAGTGCGGGGTATGGAGGAAAGCCATATTAAGGTCGGCGCGGAGCTTGTATAGCACGATTTAAGGTTGGCGCGGGAGCGCGTCGTTGCTTTGATTGGGGAGTGCTCAGAGGGCATATCACGCACACACAGAGGAGCGACAGGGACTCATCTTCAGTGCCTCTCTCTCACTCCCCTACTCGCGTTGGTGTTGCTCGAGCATACATTCTCCACAACGACATGGCTGAGGTACGATGGAGGTCGATGAGATGAAGATAGATGGACGTGTGGTCGTGGATCGATTCGTCCAGTCATGAGCAGGAGGACCCAAGCAAACCGATATTCACTGCGTGTGCGTGCGTGCGATATGGCGTGTCTCTCTTTGGTGGAGCAGCAAGATCGCAAGCTCGAGGGCTTCCTGCTCAAGCAAGGTGAGGGAACGCTGGGTCGTGCATTCAAGAAGCGATGGTTCTCGCAGAAGGGTACCTGCTTGTACTACTACCGCAACAAGTCCGACACCAACACAGCCGGCTTCATCAACTTGGCCGAGGGTACGAACGACGTCGCATCAAGCTCTCCCTCGCTCTCTTGCGAGAGAGACCACACACAGCACATACCTACTGTGTTTGCGTGTACCCGCGTTCTGACGATTGATGATCGTGATCAACCTTACAGCCATCTCGTGTCATCCTACCGAGGGTGTGAAGGGCAAGTTCTTGTTCCAAGTACGTGGCTCTCGTTCGCTTGCGCGTATGTGCGGTCTCGCTCTTACCTTGCTTGCACACCATGGGAATAGATCAACACACCTCGCCGAATCTGGCATCTGGAGGCCGAGAGCGAGACTGCTATGCAATACTGGGTCGATGGAATCAAGGCCATCTTCAACAAGCTGAGAGAGGAGGAGGAGCGTGGCCGACAGTTCGATCGCCGCAGCGTGCGCCTCGAGACGATGGAGAACCGCGTGCGCGACCTCGAGACTCGCGACCAGCTTCTCAAGCAGGCGCTCGAGCTGGCCTGCTCGCGTCTCGGTGTCCCCGCCGAGCAGATTCTCACGCAAGTCGACAAGGGCGCGCTCGACACAGTCAAGGATCTCCTTCAAGGCGCTGCGCCTGCCTCGACCTCGACTTCGTCCTCCTCCGATGCCGCTGCTTCTCACTCTGAGTCGCACAGCAGCGAGCCTGCGGCTGCTTCTACCGAGGCCGCCCACGCCGAGACCACCACCACCACCTCCACCTCGGAGCCTGCTGCGGCCGAGACTCCTGGTGAGCACTCGGAGCCTGCTGCGGTCGCCACTGAGGAGCACAAGGAGGCTGCCGCTGCTGCTCCGGCTGAGGAGCACAAGGAGGCTTCGTCTTCTTCTGATGCTGCTGCCGCTGCTGCACCGGCTGAGGAGCACAAGGAGGCTGCCGCCGCGGCTGTTGCTGCCGCCTCGGCCGAGGAGCACAAGGAAACTGCTGCGGCTGCGCCGGCCGAGGAGCCCAAGGCCGCGGAGGCCGTCGCTGCGACCACGGCAGCTGAGGAGCCGGGCAAGAGCGCCGCAGCGTCGGGCGACAAGAAAGATGCGCCAGCGCAGAGCGACAAGCGCTTCAAGGCCAAGGTGCTGTACGACTACTCGGCCCAGCAGGACTACGAGATGACGATCCACACGAACGAGATCATCACCGTGCTCTCGAAACACGGCAACGGTTGGTGGCTCGGCGCCTCGGCCGAAGGCAAGCAGGGCTACTTCCCGGGCTCCTACGTCGAGCCCATTGCTGAGTAAGCTCCCCGGCTCAGCTGTATCTATCTTTCGCTCCTTCGCTCCTTCTCCCGCTCGCTCGCTCACACATATTCTTCGTACCGCCGCCCATTCACAACTGTTGTTCTTCCTGCTCTCGCTCTCTCTACCTGGTCGCTTGTAGGTCTTTCGATTGGTAGAGGTTGGCAGTCTATCTCAGCTCTCTCTCTCTCTCTCATCCCAACTCAGTCTCTCTCTCTCTCTCTCTTTCGCGATCCACATTGAATGGCGGTGCTCTCTCGCTTTTCTATTGTAGTAGCACGCCTCGGTGTCGCTTCGTATCCTCCGTTGTATTGCCTCCCTTCTCGCTCTTACTCAATAATCCATTCAATCCAATATGAAGCGCTTACAATACATAGATGAGTAGTAGTTGATTCGATCAGAGAGACAGTGTGGTGTGTGTGTGTGGAGCGCGATCTATTCCGCGCGAGCGTAGAGTTGTTGCACGAGCACGTCGATCGAGGGTCTGGCAATGTAGCCTTGATCGCCACCAGGCGAGGAGTTGTACACCAACAAGCATGGCTCCTCGCCATCAAGCAGTATCGGCTTGCCGATCACAAAGTGGCCCAGCAGATCGAGAATGATGACCGGAGCCAGGCGACGGCGTTCGTGCATCACAAGGTCGTACTCGTCGCACGTCAGCATCCAGGTCGGTGCAGGCTCCTCCTCACGTGCGCGCTCGGTCGCAACACGACGGCGCCACAAGGCAGCCAGCTTGGAGCCACTCCTTCGACCGATGCCACGTTGCTCGTGAAGCAAGGCCAGATCAGCGCCATGGCATCGCTCGAAGAAGTAGCGATGATCGACGAAGAGCGCGTCCTCGATCGCCACACGTCCGCGCTCCTCGTGCTTGACGTCGCCACGTTCGATATGACGCAAGAAGAACACGTTCGGATCGTTGGTGCATCGTAGCACGTCGCCGATCTCGTAGTTAGCTACCCAATCACGCACATATCGCGCGGCCGCATCGCCTCGAAAGTCCTGCGAGTGGCTTTGAATGTAGGCCCGGCTGCATCGACGAGTCGCATGGTGAGCGCCTCGGCTCGCTTGCCCTGGCTCCAGACAACAACGACGACAACGACAACGACGTACCGATCCTCGAGAATCGCTTGCATCAGCTCGCGCACAGCTGGAATCATCACGTCGTGTTGCCGCAGCATGGCGGTCATCTGCTCGACTCGCTCGCGGCTCATCTCGTACTCGCTGAAGTGCCGCGATATCAACGCTGCCGCTGCACACGACACGTAGCCGCAGATGGCCGACGCGGTCTCGAACTCGCGGATCGATGGCTGGAAGTGTGCTCCCCACTGATCGATCATGGCGATCTCGATCACCGAGGCCGAGATTGCTCGTGCAGTGAGACCGATCGATCGAGCTCCTGTTTGATGCGAGAAGCGAGCAGCACTCTCCATCACTGGAGAGGCCGATGCAAGCGACTCTTGGATCGCAGCCTGGAGTCGGAGGTCATCATCCGCATCATCATCATTGAGAGATGTATCAGCCATCATCGAGAGGACCAAGTACTGAGGGCTCGATGGTGTGTATTCACGCTGCCCACGATGCAACAAGAGGGAATGCAAGACGTCGTGCGATCGATGGAGGTGAGAGAAGATAAGCAAGAGAGATTAGCTTGGATTGGATCACTGTTCTTTGCTTCGTGTCTCTTCGCTCGCAACGCAACCTCATCGTATCGATGGCTTCGGTACTGGCGCGCCGTGTGGCTGCGATCATGGTATCGAGAGGAAGATTTCTCTCATTCGCTGCAAGTCGACTCCGTGCTCGAGGCTCTATTGGACTGGTGCAGTGTCGCGGTATCTCTGGCTGCAGCTCGCTCACTGCAGGGACCACGTTGCGCTCGCCTTCACGGCAGCGCCTCGCGTTGCTCACGCACATCCCTTCGAGATCGCAATCGAGTGACGTTGGTGATTCGGCTTCATCGCCGCCACCACCATCATCGTCACCACAGCATACTCCTCTCGCTTCCAAGGTGCCTGCTGCACCAATGCCGCTCAAGGACATTGTGAATGTCGAGCTGCTGCGCACCGAACAGCCAGACGATATCTCACGAATCTGGCTCTCGTATCATCAAGAGCGCTCGTATCTCTCGGCCGTCGTCAACGCTGCGACCTACGATTGCATATCATCGCGCACAGCTCGCTGGTATGACGCTCATCTCAAGCGCATCACACACCAATCGTTGAGCGCCACTCATTCGCATCTCTCTCTCTCCCCCGTGTGTCGCAGCCCCATGTTCGTGGCCTTGTTGCCACGCGAGACGGGCTGCCTGTCGCTGCTGCTACAAGTGGTTCAAAAGCACCACTGGCTCTTGACCACCATCAGCGAGTACCAATCCAAGGGCCAGAATGCCTCGCCTCGCATGATGGTCAGCTTCTACACAGAGTTCAAGGACGACAAGCAGCTGGTGCTGATGCGCGGACATGTCGACCAGTCGCTTGTGTCACTCGCCGAAGCGCAGGCCATCGTCAACCTGCTGCAGATACACTACCTCGACGACAAGCTCTTCAGTGCGTGGGTCGAGGTCTTCAACCATTCGCCACAGAGCTTTGACTGGGAGGAGTTCTCGAAGGCCGCGCTGGCTCCACCTCCTCCTCCGTCCACAAGCCCACCGTCGTCCTCGTCACCGCCAACGAGCTAACCACCACCCCTGCTCGTCGTGGTCGTGGCGGTCAACATTTGGATGTCCAAGACTCGAGATCATTATTGATTGTCGCACACTCATACACAGTCTGCACACGCCACGGCACAACATACAATACACACGAACGCCAAGGCAGTGACCTCTCGCGACCTTGAGCTATCTGGTTTGCTCGGGTGTGCGGTGCGTGCGTTACGGATCATCGTCATTGCCACTCCTCCAGTCGATCAAAAGATATGCGCGAGTGTTGACGCTGTCGATCCTGTGTCGCGCGCACGGACGTGAGTTGTTTCTCTGCCGAACCGAGTTTGACATTGATGGTGTCCATCTGCTGGCCGATCCATTGCAGCGAGTTCAAGTGAGCGTTCAGGATCTGCACGATGGAATTCACCTGTTGTTGTTGTTGTTGTTGTTGTTGTTGTTGTTGTTGTTGTTGTTGTTGTTG
>ERZ778026.3806-NODE-3806-length-12620-cov-9.089853_pt1 | contig 12620 bp, 20 predicted proteins | sample MGYA00375756_ERZ778026 | MGnify/ENA primary metagenome ERZ778026 (study PRJEB29350, sample SAMN05389820) | bioreactor metagenome | isolation source: Ammonium sulfate bioreactor | place: South Africa: University of Cape Town | collected 2014-02-18 ... | reverse complement strand
ACCGCCTCCGCCGCCTCGCCCGCTGAATCCTCCCGCAGGAGAGAAGGCGATCGGTTGGCGAGTGTGCGCCATTCGCCGATCGTGCCGAGCTGCGAAGCGGTTGTCCTTGGAAGCCAGCGCCAGAAGCGCACCCGACACTGGCTGCCCAGCCGCCTCGAGGTTCCAGATGAGCTCTGCCGCGAACCTCACGTTCTTGTTGGTCAGCAGCGTGTATGCCACGCCATCCTGTGCTCCGGCACGGCCTGTTCGGCCGATTCGATGCACGTGTGCGTCGAGGTCGCGAGCTGCATCGTAGTTCAACACGGTCTTGATCGACTTGATGTCGAGGCCACGCGCCGCGACGTCGGTCGCCACCAGCACCTTGCACTGCTCGGCGGCGAAGCGCTTCATAATGTCCGATCGCTCGGATTGCAGCTTGTCGCCATGGAGCGCCAGCGCTATGTGTGCATCGATGAGTCGTGCGAGGCATCGTGCGTGCGGCAGTACCTGCGCGTACCTTTGATGCCATTGCGTAGCAGCGTGTCGGTGAGCTCAACGCATGCGTTCTTGGTGCCGGCAAAGATGATGACGTTGCCCTTCTCGACGAAGCGAGGCAGATTCGACAGCGTCCACGAGAGCTTCTGGCTCTCATCCGACAGCACCTCGATGATCTGCGTCACGTCGGCATTCGACTCTCCCGCCACACCGACGGCAATGCGGACTGGATCGGTCAGAATGTCTCGAGCCACGTTCTCGACCGTCTTCTTGAAGGTTGCCGAGAACAGGAGCGCTGTGATGGCAGCCGCGAGGTTGGTTAGTGTGCACTCAGCGCCACACACATGAGTCTCCCTGCTTGATACTGCGCCTGCGCGAGAACATACTCTGTCGATCAGGGCGAACCTGCCCAACAATCGAGCGAATCTGAGGCTCTATGATGGTGTCGTATACAGTGAGGCATTGGCGACAACAGCACGCGCGAGTATTCGTTCGAGTCGATGAGCACACCACGTACCAAAGCCCATGTCGAACATCTTGTCGGCTTCATCAAGCACCACGAACGTGGCTCGCTGCATGTTGGTGGCCTTCTTCTTGATCATATCGATCAGGCGACCTGGAGTACACACAATCACTTCGCATCCGATCCGCAGCTCCTTGAACTGATCCAGCTTCGAGAGACCGCCATAGATTGGGCACACTCTGTGGTACAACAACGAGTCAGATCGACGTCCGATCCGACACCAGTTCGTCATGTTGTTGTTGTTGCTGCTGCTGCAGTTCTCGTGTACCTGACGCCGTAGCCACGAGCAAACTTGGTGGTCTCGAGATAGATCTGGTGCGCCAGCTCGCGCGTCGGAGCCAGGATGACAGCGATCGGACCCTCACCGCGCTCCAGCTCGCGTTGTGCCATCAGATGCACGAGGAGCGGCCACGCGAACGCCGCCGTCTTTCCCGAGCCAGTCTTGGCGATGCCGATCACGTCTCGACCCGACAGAGCCACCGGTACGGCTTGCTTCTGGATCGGAGTCGGCTCGGCAAAGTTCTCCTTCTTGATGGCGTTCATCAGCCGATCATCGAAGCCAAAGTGCGCAAAGCTCTTGACCGGTCGTGGCACGTCCTCGCCCATGACCGAGATCTCTGCGCGGTGGGGTTTCGTACACGAGCGTGGCGCCGTGCGAGTGAGTGACGTGCCACAGTACGCGCGCGTCTCTCTCAGGAGAGCGACACGTACTGAGCTCCCGTCGATACTGCGCGACCTCCTCGGGCGTCATGGCTGCGATCTCGGCTGGCTCGACAAAGAAGCACCGTTCGAACGGCTCGTACTCGATCTCCGAGTGGTACACCGGTGGCAGTGGCTCGATGTTCTGCACACATTGCACGTGAGTCGGGAGGTTGCGCGAGAGTCGGGCCAGTCGAGCAGTTGGTACCTTGCGTCGGTCAACGATCGGGTTGTCGTCATCGTCATACCTTGGGCAGAGAGATAGATACACAGCGCGCTCGGTAAACTTGCTCGCACACTCACAAGAACAGCGACGCGAACAACGACGACAACGACGACAGAACGACAGGACGAGGACGCCATCGATGACACGACACTACTCGACTCGACACGACTGCTCCATGACATACTCTGGCATCGTGTCGTCGTCGTCGTCCTTGTCGCCGCCATCGTCGTCGACACGTCGTGCGGCGGCAGATGACGGATCCTGACCAGCGGCAGCGAGTTCCAACGCACGTCGAGCTGCGTGTTGGATCATAAAGTCGTCGTGCTCGTCGGCCTGCTCGATGTCGTCGCGCTTGATCTTGGGCTTGTTGGAGCTGCCGCTCTGTTGCTCGCGCTCGATCTCGCCAGCGATACCAGCCATGAAGGCGTCGAGCGGATCAGCTTCTTCCTCTTCGCCACCACCACCAGCAGCACCAGCACTGGTGGAGTCTGTGGTCGTGGAGGAGGTCGTAGGCAGTTCGTTGTCCTCCTCCTCGCCGAGCATCGGCAGAGGTCGCATGCGCTTGCGAGAGGAAGAAGGACCTCGGCTATCGTCGTCGTCATCTTCCTCATCGTCAAGACGACCGCGTTTGGTGCCGAACGAGAACGAGAAGCCCGATGACTTCTTCATCAGTGTGTGCGCGCTCGTGAGTGATAGATTGGTGGATAGATTGATGGATGGATAGTGATGCACGTTCCGATACCGAGCAGCAGCAGCAGCAGCAGCAGCAGCGAGCGACAGCGAGCAAACGAACGAATGGGAGTCTGCTCGCTCGCTTCATTCCTTGCCGATCGATGCTCGAGGCCTGCTGGTAATGTGGCACGCCAATGCACAACTCTCACTCCCTCACTCACGCACTCACGCACTCACGGTAGAGCTGGAGTTATCTTTCTATTGAGGCTGCGGCACCTCGGCGTTCTCGGGAGGGTACTCTGGAATCGCCGGTCGAGGCTCTCGTTCAGGCGTCGTATCGAGGTGGCTGAATATCTCGTACATGAGCTCGCGGGGTAGGTGCGCCATCGGTGACTCGAGCACCACGGTCCGGATGAACATCATGATGTACACCTGCTCTCGAAGCCTCTTGCAACTGGCAGCGTGCAACTCGGGTAGCCATGGACCTGCGTCGCGTGAATGAGTCAGCATGCTGACCGATGCGAGAGCCTCGGCTTCCCAAGCCACGAACCTCGGGCTGCTCGAAGCACCAGCTGCACTTCGGACGACACGCCAGGACTCTCCTCTGGCAGCAAGCCATCGTCCTGCAAGCCCGTTAGCACATGCGGTGCACTCACTCTTGACGATTGAATCGTTCGGCAGCACGCACGTTGCGTATCGCACAGTCGGCACCTTGAGCCAGAAGGAATGCCACCATCTCGGCGCTGTGGCGCGGTGCCGGAGCCGCCAAGTGCAGTACGGTGTTGCCGCCGAGGCGGACTACTGCGTTGACGTCGGCTGCATAGGCACAGAGCAGCTGCATGCACTCGAAGGCGCCTTGTCTCGCAGCCACATGTATGACTTGCTCGCCCTGACCCGGGAAGCCGGGCACACCGACATCGTGCACGCATTCGTGATTGCTGCGCAAACACTGGCGCACACGGGTGACGTTGTTGCCTTGGACGGCGATACGCAGCAAAGCACTGGGTCCAGGCCCCATGATGATGGTGATGATGGTGATGATGGCGAGTTGGATGTGCGTGGGATGGAATGGTGGTGCCGGCGGGCGGGCAGGTGGTTCGCCTGCGCACCCGAGCGACGTCGTGGTGCGCCGCTGTGCCTGCACCACGAGGGCCGTGTTAGCTGATCGCTCTTGAGCTGCCGAGCCACTCGAACCCCGAACCGACCCAGCACAATAGCCTCACTGAAATACGCGACACCAGGCCGTGGTCTTGGGCCAAAATGAGATCTCTTAGATCTCTTAGCTGTATGGATACACTGAGAACAACAAGCACAAAAAGCAAGCAACATGACATACGCGCAGCCCTGACAGGTGCTACCGCGTTAGAATGCTCGCTGGCACCAAGCCACATCGAATGAACAGCAGATCGAGCATGGTGGCACTCGTCATCTCGACCTCCTTGCTTGGCGGCGCCTGTGGCGCCAGTGCTTCGCGCTCGAGATCGAGCGTCGGTTGCACTGAGCGGCCTCCGTCTTGGAGATTACCGAGCCCCGAGACCGTGGCAGTCCTGAGTGAGTAGAAGAGCTGCTTGATAAGGTCGGCGAGGCCGCCGGTCTGGTTCTGGAGCACGTCGGCCAGCGGCATCTCAATGTGATACTGGCCCCACGAGATGAGGTCCTTGAGGCACTTTTCGATGGTGCTACTCGAGGGATTCATCAGTAGATGCATCAGCTGCCGCCGGCGGCACGCGAGGTCCACCACCATGGCGAGCGCACTGAACACCATGCTCAACAGCGCCAGCGCGCCAAAGAGATTCATCGGCCCAAAGTAGGACACGACGTCGGTGTCGGGCTCTTGATCGTTGCCGCTCGTGACGTAGTCCAACATGAGCCCCGACAGCGGCAGCGCCGCCACCAGCAGCAAGCTCTCGGTGGCATTCAGCAACGCGACCGCCGTGCCGAGGAGATGCGGCTTGATCGTGCACACGAGCGACACGCACACCGAGCACTGGAAGAAGCACAAGGCGATGCCGGTGATGAAGGCCGCCACGAATGGATTCGCCAAGCGCCACTCCATCAGCAGGAACAAGGCCGACACGATCATCGACGAGCACGTCGCTATCCACACGCACACACTCGCAGGTCAGTAATGCCATGCATGACATATGAGCCACCACCATTCGGAGCACGGTGGGAAAGCGTACTAAAGATCAATGGCCGGCCAATCAAGCTGATCACGTAGCGGTAGACCGGATAGGCAAAGATGCTGGTCAACAACAGTAGCCCCACGATACTGTTGGCCTTGATCGCGCCGTACGAAAACGTGACATTGATGAACGAACTGCAGCGCTCTCCTTAGTATACGCGTGTCGCTCACTGGCAGAGACATTGTTGGCGCACCTCGAGAGTGTGACGAAGCCAAAGACCGCCGCCACGAAGGCCGCATTCGCAAACAGCAGAGACCACACGCGGAGCGGCAGGAAGGTCGCGTTGTTGAACGACACCAGCACGTCGCACTTGAGTACACGATGCAAGTCGGGCGGAGGCACTCGCTCTCGCTCTCGTGCTCGTCGGCCAAACAGGTCAGGTACCGAGTCGATCGCATCCGAGTCGCCTAGCGGTTTGGCAGCGGCAGCAGCGATTCCATGGAGCTGCATTTGCACCTGCGCCTTGAGGTCGAGGAAACAAAGCGAGATGCACACCAAGAGCGACACCAGGCAGCCAGTGGCGCCGATCCACATGACGAACGCAATGCCGAACTGCACCTCGAGCTCGGGCGTAATCAAGAACGTCATCATCAGGCTCTAGTACCATGGCATGATGTGAGGACAAGAGAGAACGACAGAGCAAGAGAGAGCAGTCGTACGAAGCGTGATAGCAGCATGGCGACCGTGAGTGCCACCGCAATCTCAGACTCTTTGGTGAGCCACTTGACAATGAAGCCGCTCCGTAGCAGTGGGAAGGACACTCCACCAACACTACAACAACCACCCATCAGCCAAGGCAGTCCGAGGAGGAAGGTAGCTACACTGATTGATTTGCGAGGGGAGGGCAGCTCGATGCAGTACCCTTGCAGCAGGCGACTAAAGAGAATGATACCCAAGTGTAGTCGCGAGGTATCGGTTGGCGGCGAGGTCGGATCTAGGTCCGATGAGATGCCTGCAGCAGCCGTTGCAGCAAACAACGATTGTCCGAGCAGCACGCAGACACACGAGAACAGCGCCAAGGTCCTAATCGAAGAAGCGCCGCCACGCGAATCAGAGAGAGAGATGGTTGATTGGATTGCCGTCTTGTCGTTCATACCGATAGCCAAGTGCATCAGTGAGCCGACCAGCAAAGAGTGGCGCAAAGACGAATGGCAGCAAACCAATGGCGTTGGCGAGCTGGTACTCGAAGGTCGAGATGTTCAGCGTCTGCGCAACCCAATCAACGAGGTCAACATCGGCAATGAAGATGGAGACATCTCTCTGGGTCAAGATCGACAGTGCCGTACGTGTTCCAAGGGCAGTTGCAGCGCCGATGGCATGAAGCTGCAAAAGTCGAAGGCGGCACCGATGCACATGGCGCCGACGACCATCAGGTAGCGAAACAGCGGGTAGTACTGCTCGATCAGCGGCAGCGCGCTCGCGGTGCTATTCAGAGCGGCGGCGGCGGCGACCGGATAGTTGGGGAGTTGCGAGTAGCTCATCGAGCTCGTCGAGGCCTGGAGTGTCGAGCGCGGTCGTACGGGAGGCAGCTCTCGATCGCTGAGCAGCTGGCTGCCGGCAATGTTGTCGAGCGAATCCTCCGAGTTGCGATACGACGGCGGTGCTCGAGGCGATTGTGGTACAAAGTAACCATGCACGGTCGATGGTCGTTGGTGTGTTTGGTGTGTGGTGGAAGGCGATCCGAACGTGAACGACGGTGTGGTGGGCGGAGAGCCGAGCGCCTCGGGCGGCGTGTGTACGAGATCGAAGTCGGGGCTGTGGTCGAGCTCGCACGCAATCACCGTGATCTCGTCGGGATTGCTCACCATATCGCCATCGTCCGAGTCGGCGTAGTGGTAGCTCGATTCGAATAGAAACGCCGGTGTTTGAGATGGTGCCCCTGGTCGAGGATACCGTAGGCCACGATCATCATCGTCCTGCATCGAGATGGCTGTGTGTGTGATGTGTGCGAGGAGGGAAGAAACGAACAGTGATGGCGTGTGCGTGGTTTTCGAGCATTTTCGTGTCGGATCGAGCTGGTCCTCAGGAGTCGCTGTACTCCACAAATAAACGCGAAAACCCATCATACCACGCGAAATCCCTCAAGAGCCTCTCCTCTCACTCATTTGCTTGTTTGCTCGCTTCCCGTCGCATCGCATCGCATCGCATCGAACCATGGCCGCCTCCACCGATCCCGTGAAGCTCTATTACTTTGCCATGTCGCCGCCGTCGCGAGCCGTACACTACTTTGCGGTCGCGAGCGGCATCCCGATCGACCTCGATATCGTCGATCTCCTCGACGGAGCACAGAGGCGTCCGCCGTACTCGGAGCTGCTGCCATTCGGCAAGGTGCCGACGCTCGATGACCATGGCTTCGTGCTGGCCGAGGTACGATGGCCGCGAGATCGATCGTGTTGACTCGCTGGCTCGCTCGCTCGTTCGCTCTGGTGGCGGCTTCACTCAACGCAGTGACGCTTGACGTGATGCATCAGAGCCACGCCATCCTGCGCTACCTGCACCAAAAGTACCACACGAGCCTGTTCTCGTCGGACGCGCAGGTCAACGGACGCATCGAGGAGGCGCTCGAGTTCATCACCAACTCGGTCTACTCGGCTGGTTCGTCGGCGTCTCTCGCACGCATCGTACTCGCGTCAAGAGCGCTGTTGACGTCGTTGGCGCCTTCGTGCAGTGAGCCAGATCGTTGTCAACCGCGTGTTCGCGCCGTTCTTGGGCCGCGAGAAGGACGAGGCCGCCGCCGTCGAGGGTGAGGCGAAGCTTCGCTCGGCCTTCACCAAGATCGAGCGGTATGTTGCTCGATCCTATCAATCGATACGGCATGCCGGGATCTGGTCGAAACCACACGCTAACGAACACGCACGCACACGCACGAGCAGACACTTCTTCAAGGAGTCCGAGCACCATCTGGTCGGTACCACGCTGTCGGCCGCCGACATTGTGCTCGTGACCTGGTTGCAGAACCTGCGCTTCGCGCGCGTCCAGTACGCCGAGTTCACGCGCTTGTCGGCCTTCGAGACGCACCTCAAAGGCACCGAGTCCTACCAGCAGGCACATGCGCAGTTCGAGGAGATGTTCGCCAAGGTCATGCCGACGCTCAACAAGTGAGCGACGCCACGAACGACCTCGCACCTCGCAATCCCAGTGTCTAATGCCGACCTCCAATACATGCATTCATTCATTCACTCATTCATTCACGTGAATGCCGACAGATCAATCAATCTTAGTATGATTCGCGGGTGATACCGAGCGATAGAGATAGAAGGAGTGTCGCTGTGTCGGCGGCGTCATTTGCTCGCTGCCGCTGCTCGCGTCGCGTCGTGTTGTTCGATAGTCCATCGCCATGAGCTCGGTGGTACGGCCTGGCGGACTCGATCCGTCGGTCTACACACGCGAGGCATGTCGTAAGGCCAGTACGTACCATATTCGCGATCATTACAACCATACATTGCGCGCCGTAGCTCAATTGAGCCGAACCTGTGTGTGTCTCTGTCTCGTAGTGGCGTCGGTGCTCGACGCGAATGGCGACATCAAGCTCGTCGTACGAGACGTGCCGTTCTTCTCCAAGGACGACATGAAGGTTCGTTCGATGCGGCACAATGGTGTCCAGTCGGGGGATGTGGCGTCCAGCATAGTGACGATGTGGCCTCGGCGGATGTAGCGTATCTTGCTTCGATGCGATGAGTTGCGCTTGAGCCAGACCTTCCAAGACGCGCTCAATCGAGCCGACAATCCCGACATCACGGGCGAGGTGACGCACGCGATGCATCGCCACGTACTCCTGACCGAGTTCGGTGTATGTGAGAGCGATATCAGCCTCGCACTCGCGGAACTCTACACTGCTCGATGGAAGGTATGGCTCACTCAGCCACCGAGCGCCTCGCGACATTGCGCACGCTCGTACTCACGCGGCCTCAACGACAACAGTACCAAGACGACGCCGAGATGCAAGCGTTCATGGCCGACCTGCTTCATGTCAAGTACGACTTTACGGGCGATGGTCCGTTGGCATTGAACCAGCCATTGCCCGAGGAGGTGCTCGACATTCGGCTGGTGGAGCTCGATGGGCAGCGGCAGCGCACGGTGCGCGAGTTCGTGGCGCTCGCACACGCCGACCACAAGCCGCTCGCCATCTTGACCGGCTCGTGGACGTGACCCCCGTTCCGTCTCTCGTTCGCGAGGGACTTTGACCTCTACCGTCAACACTATCGCGACCAAGTGCACTTCCTCGTCGTGTACATTGAGGGTATCGTCACGCGCTCATCGGCCTCCTCACTCACCTGATATCCTTCACGATCGCTCACACGCCATCCCCTCTCTCTCTCACACACACACCAGAGGCACACCCACAAGATCGTTGGCCACTCGGACAGCACATTGCAGTCCAAGCGCCTCGCACCACGCAGGAGCGCGTCGACACTGCGAACCGCTTCGTGCGCGAGAACAACTACCAGACGCACATGGTGGTCGACCCGATCGACAATCGCTTCATGAGGGCCTTCTGGTGCCACCCCGAGCGCTTCTTCGTCATCGACAAGGCCGGCACGCTGCTGCTCAAGGCCCAGCCGATCGATGCCATGTATCGCATCCAGGACCTTGCCGAGTGTCTCAACACGCTCGTCGCCGAGCCGGTCGACCCCGACATCGTGCTGCAGTTCGACACTCCACAAAGCGAGCATCGCCTGTAGACCGGCAGCAGCGGCGCTCGCATCACAGCACGCGAAGCACTGCCACCGAGCTCCCTTCAACCGGCGTGGTCGAGAGTACACGGAGCGTGCGACTCGCGCACCTCGACCGAGGCACTCGATTGCAGCGATCGTTGTCGCGATCGATCGTTGCTCGAGCAGCGAGTCACACGCTCCGTTGGCAGTACTAATGACAGCCAGGCGCCAACCCAAGATCGACTTGGAGCGCCTGGCTCGAACCGTCTGCTGCTCTCGAAACCGCGTCGGAGACAAGAGAGTCAGGTGGTGGCTGCTTCTACCACCATGACCCGATGATGTATGGCATGCTGAACAACGAATCGATGGCATACTGTCGTTTGACTTGAAGTGGATGGCAAGAATCCTATCAACATCATTGTTGTGATCACAGGCGTGCGCCATGATACACGGCATTGGTTCCCGGCCGAAACCCGATCGGCTGCATCTCGCGCGTCAGTCCGCTGTACTGTTGTCGATACGCTGCCTCGGCCACTGTTAGCAGCCTCTTGTAGACACCGCTGCGATAGATTGGTTGCGTGAGGAACTCTTCCATCTGTCCGTGCGCGAGATATCGGTCCCGACCAAGCCAGGCAACGAGTCAGTAAGCGCACTGCCACCTCGCTCGTGCGCTCTGTCTCGTTCGTCTGGGAACACACCGGCATCCAAGTAGCCTCGGCAATCTCCGATGCCTGCACGACGATCTCGGACGTCAACGGCCGTAACACGCACACAAAGTAGATGTCCGACCTGTGTTTCGTTCAAGTACCAAGCCATGGATAGATAGCGACTCGTGAGCTACCTCCTGCTCAGTAGCAGCAGCAGTGGTGTATCACGCGTACATGCCGAATGATGCGCCGTGGTGCTCTCGGAACGAGGCCACGCACACGAACTCGCTGCGCACGCCAGTCTCCTCGAGCACCTCACGCACTGCCGTGTCGGCGAGGTCCTCTCCCGGATCGGCGAGGCCGCCAGGGATCTTCCAGATGCCGACCGCCGGTCCGTGGCGCTCCTTGACCACGAGCACGCGGCCCTGCTCGTCGACCACGAATCCGCCGACGCCGACGTATCGCGTGGCGTAGAGAGGCAGCGTACACGGGCTGTCGGGCAGCCAGAAGCACACCATCACGTAGTCGGGCTGGGCGTGGTGGTACTGGCCGCCGAGCTCCACCGCCACCGGCACGAGCGCCGCCTTGTCGAGCGGCAGCTTGAGCCACACGCCCTTCATGTCGGCCTTGCGCCACGCATTCAACGAGCGCAGGAGCACCTCGCGAAAGACGCTTGGCTCATCCGGTAGTGAATGCGTATCGACCGTGATTCCACGATACAAGTCGATCGTGCCAGTGAGCTCCATCGAGAAGAGGGCGAGTGAGCGAGTGAGTGATGGATTGACGAGAGATATTTGTGAGATATTTGCTGTTCTTACTTGGAACACTTTCCCGCCAAAATCAATAATCGATCTCACTCTCGATCATCAGGTTGTTGCTTGTTCTCCTTCTCTCGCTCGCCTCGCTCCTCGTCATCTCACGACCACCATCATCATCACCATGGATTCGGGATCCGTTGAGATGCGCGAGTTGACCGAGTCGCTCGAACAACTGTCTGTTTGGGCCTCGCGAGCGGACTACAATCACTGGAATACGTGGCAGACGTGCGTGCGGATTCTCACCGATTTTGCGGTGGTACGTCGTATCGTGTGCGACGCGATGATTGGACTGCACGCTCAACGGCTGCCTGGTATGCGTAGAACAACACGGGAGGCCTCACGATCGCCGATGGCTTGGTCCATTCGCGGCTGCTGTCGGGCTTCGCGTCGCTGATCGACCTGGTCGACCTGGTCGCGACCTCGGACGATCTCACGCGGCTGCGACCGTGCGTCATCGACGTCGCGCTCCGACTCTCGATCGTTTCGCAGCTCTCGAGTGGGCGCAGTCGGTTCATTCGCTTCGGCGCTCGCGCCAAGGAGTCCGAGCAAACGCCGCGATGCACCGCCATTGCGACACCGCTTGCGTGCGCCGTGCTGCCCAACACGGCCTTGCCGAGCCGCTTGCGTCTGCTGGCGTTCCGCACGCTGTTCCAACCCGACTGCTATCCGGGCAACTTTGAACGTGAAGACGCGTCACTCGTGTCTCAGGCATTCGAGTTCATCTTTCGCGATCAACTGCAGCGCGAGTCGCTGCGGTACGCAAGCGCCACCACGAGCAATGTCGCTTCCGACGCCGAGCGCCACAGCGAAGCCTCGTGCTTTGCGACCCTGATGGTTCGCGGCGTCCAACGTCGCAGCAATGATCTGAAAGGCTGTGCCCTGAGCCTGGAGGAAGACGATGAACACGAGAGTGCCGACCACGACGACGATGACGACGATCACGACGACACTGCGTCGCGCCACAAGCAGCTCGGCTCGGTGTACCGCTTGTTCGCCCAGATGATCGAGCTCCATCGTCGATGGCGGCTCCCCGGCGCCACGACATCGCCCAGTGCGGCGGCGATCGAGGTGCTCGAGCAAGTGTACTCGATGGCTCTCGGCTCGAGTGCCAACGCGCTGCCCATATTCCCGGGCGCGCACAAGCCCAGCCACACCATGGCTATGGCCGCGTGGCCGCTCATGATTTGCGATCACGCAACCGCACCGCTCCGGTCGGACGCCGTCGCCATCATTGCCGAGAGCCTCCTTCTACCGCCGACCGACTTTCAGCAGTCTCTCTCCGCGTTCGTGGCGTCGTTGTCGACGCGCCATGCGCCACGCGAGCACAAGCATGATCTGTTCGACTTTGAGTCGCAGAGCCTCGCAGATTTGGCTGAACCGTACGAACGCATACACACACGCACACGCACACCATCCATATTCGCCCTCGGCGCTGGTGCTGACTCTTGGCGAATGTGGGGCATCTCAGGTTGGTGCCTGCAGGTCTGCAACGGCTCTTAGGCTACGTGACGATGAATGCGCCACCGATGCAGCTCTACTCGGCTCTCGGCATCTTCGTCAGTACGCTCGATGAGACCGAGGCGTCCGAGGACTTTTTGCAACTCGAGCAGCACGTCCGCGAGGAATGGCTCACTCGAGCACTCGCTAACGCTGTGTCACTCGCCTATCATGTCGCACCCGACGAGGAACGACCGCCGCACAACGATGACGACGAAGACGA
>ERZ778026.3798-NODE-3798-length-12653-cov-97.789332_pt1 | contig 12653 bp, 12 predicted proteins | sample MGYA00375756_ERZ778026 | MGnify/ENA primary metagenome ERZ778026 (study PRJEB29350, sample SAMN05389820) | bioreactor metagenome | isolation source: Ammonium sulfate bioreactor | place: South Africa: University of Cape Town | collected 2014-02-18 ... | reverse complement strand
ATAATTAAATGGATAATTTGTTGGAAAATTAAATTTGTGCAATTTGATGAAGAAATCTCGTTGATCAGCAAACAGACTTCACTTTTTCGTGTACAATTCGATGACGTTTCGACGCCATTTCTCTCAAATGTAATAATGATATTTTAATACTCACACGCTTTTCTAATTCATTTTCAAATGGATGGAGAAGGTTTTGTATGTCAGGGTGTTGTTGAACTGTAACATCGAATAATGGATCAACACTTTAAAGACCCAATGAATTGTTAATCTATCGATACGACTGTCCATATTTGATCATAATTTTGCCGTTTATGGACCGCACTATTAAGTAAACAGTCAGTATTTGCCAAAAATCTTTGACACAGTAATACGGCATCGTATACGGACCGTATTGTTTGACATGGGGAGTTTTTCTTTAGTTGCATCATCAATTTCGAACATCGAAATGATATGTTCGACTTCTTGATCCCAATTAAAATCATCATTTTCGGGTTCATTGACTTTATCTTTAGCTGCATCAGCAATCTCCAACGTCGAAAGGATTTGTACCGCATTCTTCACATTCGAATCTTCAATTTCGATTTTCACGATTAAAGATTCACAAAGTTCAAATAATTCATCTTTTCTTTCGTCGTTGAGCGTCGATAAATTCAATAGACCTTTTCGAAATAAAGTTTCAACGATAATATTAAAGAATTGCTTAGAATTCGACATTATGTAAATAACGTAGATGTAATTGTATGCTTCTTCCTGAAAACCTAATCGATGAATGTTGAATAGAATAAAATAAGATTTATTGATTGGTTTGCGTTAATGATCCATTTAGTTTATTGGTTAATTTTAATCGAAAAGAAATTTACTTTTTTAAATAGATAAAAATAAGGTTATCGAGAAAAAAATAATCGAAAGATTTTTTAAATAAAATATGATCGCTCTTGTCAAGTATGTATATAGAACATTTTTATTTTGGTAAGTTCAGTTTTTAGAGAGAATATAGATCATAGAGATATGTTTGAATCAGAATGTATTACTTGTTTAAAAAGATGAAAACAAGAGAAGAAGTTATCGAAAAAAAAACAAGTCGTTATAACGGTATGAAATTTAAAAAGAAAGAAAACAAATTAAAATAAAACTACTATCAGCAAATAGTATTCTCCACTCTCAGATTTCTATCTGATAGTCCAAAGTTTGTTCAAGATTGTTAATATGGATTACTAAAATGAGCTGCTGCAAATCGTATAACTGATGGAACATCTTTATGAGCAATCATTGTCGGTTGTTGTTGTGGAATAATCGTTTGAGAATCATAGGATTGAACTGGTAGTTATTGAGGAATGACTTGGCTAGTATAACCATAGCCTGAAGTGAGAGTTTTGGGTGCTACATTACTTAAATATTTCAGATCATTCGAAATCAAATCAATTAAGATAAACAAACTTTGTTTTTTTCCTGTAATAAGAGAATAAGAAAATTGAACTTACTACGTTCACATTGTTTTTCAACACTTTTGCCATTATCAATTGGAATAACTTCTTCGACTTGATAACGTTTGGGAAAAGAAAAGAAAAAAAAAGAAAAAAAAAGAGAGGATACCATTTAGATGCGACCTCTTGGTTTCTAAGCATTAATTGGACAAAGAGAGTCATGCGATCCTGTCATATCGATACTCTCTCTCCGATGTAAAGGACCAACGAACCAACGATTTTGTTCTAGACTAGTACTAAAAAAAACAAAAGATAGGTTATGGCTAATCGAAATAATGTTCATCCATCGGAAACAGCCGTTCGCATTTCGATACCATATTTAACGAACTGTATTGTTACTCTACCATTTGTCGGTATGGTCGCAAGTTTTCTTACATCGGTTTTGTTTACTAAAGAGCAAATCTTCGAATCCGAATGTGGAGTTCGTATATTAATTCGAAAGAGAGAAAAACAAACAAATAATAAAGCATTTTTAATTGAATTTATTTTAGTCACGGAATTTCATTCCATCGTTTTCATCTGTCATTGGTGTGTCTCCCGGTAAATACATTTGGCGTATGGCCATAGCTTTGCATTGTTTCCCTCGTTTTCTCATTGCTTCACTTTATTACAATCAATTTCAAACAAGTCTTTTGAAATTAAAGTACAATTTCGGTTTGAAATATTTCATCCTAAAACAATTAATAAATCTGAATACATTTTTCGAATTATGTGAAGTATTCGGATTGATTCTGTTGTCTTATATTTCAAACAAAGAAAATTATGCTCTACACGAAAAAGGTTTCATTATTTTTATGTTATCAGCAACCTTTCGAATGATAACATGTCTCGTACTATTTCGTCAATTATTATATCGATTATGGTTAAAAGGTGAATTCGATGATAAGAACAAAAAGTCCCGTTTCGAAAAGTCCTACCTTTGGAAGCAACGTTCATTCGCATTGGCGTTCATATTTTCTATTTGCTTAGTCATTGCTTATATTCGTCATACGAGCAAATGTTTGAACAACATTGGACAACCATCAACAGCTTGGAGTTATTTTTCAGCATGCGAATACATTGTTTGTTGTTTCATAATGGGCTATCATGCAACAGTAAATCGACATTTCTTTTAAAGAAATTAATTTATGTTTTGCTTGAAAAGGTTTGCTGGGATTTCAATCATTTTGAATTGACAATTTATAATAAAACGACGGCGAAATTGAATTATGAATCAATTCAATCGGATCAAGACAATCAACACGAACAAAAAGAACTTTACTCGTCGAGATAACATTTTGATGACCTATTCTATTATGAAAGCAAATAAAAAAAACATTTCTTCCTTCGTCTTCTTTTTTGAAGCCTTATTATTAGATATATTCATCAATTCTTGTTTATTCACGTACAATAGGAACAGGATTCTTCTTTATTTTTTCTCTGTGTTTCTTGACGAGAAATTGTTTTTCCTAATTGAATTATTCGTCTCTCGATCCATTTGCAGAATTTCAATTCGATAATTGAATTTTATCGAGGTTAATCAAGTTTTGTTTGCGTACGTTTCTTGAGGAAAACAATGGAAATAGTCTCGACAGAGAGCATGTGCTGAAATCCCAGATGAATATTTAAAATAAACTATTAAATAGGACATGGATGCGAAGACGAGCTTTTTCCATCTCATGCCCTGACACTTAAATCTCATATAAATAAATGATTTAAACTCGAGCTAATTAAGATTCAAAAATAGAAATGTAAGCCTTGTAATGTTGTTTTCTTTCATTGTGATTCAATTTTTTTTGTTTTTGAACGAATGAGAAGAAGAGAGAAACGCGAGTAGATGATATACAGAACAACAATATGTACAACAAAAAAAAGAGAGAGAGAGAGAGAGAGACAAAGCAAGAATAAACAATAGTAAAGAGAGAAATCACGACGGTTCGCATTGTTTTGTTCGATTGGATATGAGAGAAAAGTCTGTATTGTTTTTTTTTCGTTTGTTAAGCTTCAGTATCTTCATGACCACTTTCATGTCCTTTAAGACGTATACGTGCAAATTCTTCGAAGATAAAATCATCATCGTGACCCGTATTATCGAAACTAGACGAACGAAATTTTTCTGGTTTTTTTTTCGACGTGAAAAACTTAAAAAAAAACAAACTTTGCATCGAGTTGAATTAAATTATGATCGACAGGTACATCGATGGGTTCGCTTGAATGTGGTTGACTGGAGATAAATTCGAGTTGTCGTGATGGCGAAGGAGTTGGAGGTGGCTTTGGATGTGTTAATGTAAATGGTAATTCAACAGATAAATCTCTACATGAAAATCATTTTCAGAAAAGACCAAAGATGCAAAAAACAAAAATCGTTTTCTTTTTACCCTCCCATGGCAACGATGATTTTAACTTTCACTTTATATTGCACGATTATTCCGAGATTCTCTTTTTGTGTTGTACTTCGAATTCTAAAAAAATAAAAGACAAATCAAATCGAATCATTCGATAGATCATTTCGTTGAAATTACATAGTCGAGGATGCTAAATTGGTATCTTCATGTTTTAATTTGCCATCGAGTGCTAGACCTCGTTTATCTTTATTATTGGCTAATAATGGTGTTAACGAATAGACTTTCGTCAGATTCGAACATGGTGTTATCGGAAATCCTTCACTAAACACAGGAGAAAGAGAGAGAAAAGATAGAAATCAAAATCTCGATTTTCGTTTTGATGAACCAATGAAAGCAAAAAAAGCATTGCGTACTCAGTTTCTAATTCGGCGACAGTACATTTGTAGTGAGCATTCGTAAATATACAAATTTCAGCATATTGTTTGACTAAAACACACATCGAAAGCAGAAACACATGAAAAAAAAACGAATTCAATGAATTAACAAAAAGCAACAATTAGAATTTAGGAATAGAAAGAAAAAATGATAGTAGAACTAATAATAAATGGCGAGCAGCAAAATGAAACAAATAGACATAGACGTGTATGTGTTTGTTTGTTTGTTTGTTTATTGATTGGGCAAATGCCGAATTCATACCTGGATTCAATGGCAGCTACATCGCACTTGTACTGTGTCGATGAGTACAAGCAGATTTCAGCATATTGAACAACTATACACGGGCAATTAGGGTATCGAGAGATAGTTTGTGTTTGTTTTTGCTGACTGACAAAATCACGAGAACGAATTTATTTGTTCAACTTACCAGAGATGCGAATTTTTCGTAGAGTTTTACTTGAATTGTTCGTAACAACAACATTAACATTGATACTTTCGCCGTGATAGTACATCTAAAGAATTCGCAACACAATTAAAAAAAAAACAAAATTAAGCAAACGAACCTCCTTATCAAGTGTACATTCTAAATGTAAGGGTGCCGGTGACATCATAAAATCTTTATGTGCTTCGATGACCGGTTGAGGTGCAGGCGTTTCGGGCGCATACGTTAGTTTTCGTATTGCCAAACGGACCGAACTTCGTTTATGAGATTTATCTTCACTTGTTTCTGCGACATAGGTCTTCAATTCATAATCAACGCCACATGGTTTTCCTGTGTCACCAGCAGCTGGCTGTAATGTGACCGAGGCGGGAGCTGTTTGTGGAATCTTTTATTTAGAAAATATATGATGTTTTTTGTTCATGTATAAATAGTTCATACTTCGAAATAGAATGGATAAGCATTCGGTCCTAATTTCCGTAAAAGACGTTGTTGTAAATGAGTTAACGGCTTTTTTTGATCGTCAATAGGCGGATAGATTTGTTGAGTCGAACAAAACAGATCTTTACGAAAGGTTAAACCAAGGACGTCAAGATCTTCACGACCATAGCGGAATGCTATTTTCACAAAATGGATTTTCAATTCAATTCATTATTTTTGTTCGTTTTGTTACCTGCTAAAACAGATGCATAGACTTTACGATCTTTAACATATTCCGGATCGACAAGAACAACTCCATCTAAACAATCGAATTCGAATTGAGATGTTTTTCTCTTCAGTCTTACCGATTGGATCGATATGATCCATATAATCGATAAAGTCCCGTTTTCCAAGATAACATGTGATCTAGATTTTGAAAATCATTTTATAATATATACACGGTTGCCATTCACTCGATGACCTACCTTCGAATTGGGACTACTTTTCTTGAAAACTCTAGAGCAACAAAAACAAAAAAAAGGAAAATAATTAGTAATTCTTCTTCATCTTTTTTTTTTATTCTCTTCCTCGTTAGTCGCGAGAGGATCGTCTCAATCGAAACAGAAGTCCTCAACACGTCAAGTACGAAGCCACGAATAGTTCGAAGAACAAAACCTTATTTGTTTGTCTTCGAAACGAATACAAACAGACTAATCAGTAAACAACAAAAGAAAATCCTTATGAACGATCATGAAAAGCTCAAGTAGAGGATTTAGTTTAAGACTCTTAACGAAATTCTTTCGATGAAATCAAAAGCAAATACATACGGTTTCATGGAATATTGAATCTCAAATGAATCATTCGGCTTGTTCAGTCGTCGACGATGATTGAATGAGACAAATAGTGAGAATAATCATGTGCGTACACTTTCAACTTATTTCTTTTCATAGAAATAGTCACTGAGATAATGCATCGATGTTCTCTTTATCGTCATTTCTCATATCAATTTGACGCCAGCTTCTTCATCTTTTTTTTCTTCTCTCTTCTCTCGTTTCTTCGTTTTTTTTTATAAGTCTCTCGAGCGAGCTCGTCTTTTCCTTTTCTTATGCGTCGTCTTCTTCTTCTTCTCCGTTTTTTTTCTTCTTCTTTACTCTTTCAAGGCTCTTTTTGTTCGACGAGCAAAAACAGTAGTCATTGCGGAAAGAACGGTTTTAAGAGGGAAAAGGAAAGAATGATGATGATGATGATGGCAGTGTCAGCAATACTATCATTTTTAGTAATTAAAATGCCTGTAAGCAAAAGGCAGAAAAAAAGAAGGAAGAAAAAGGAAAAACATGCCAACACTCTCACACATTTAGATAACAACTCTTCAATCTTTAATCGAATCGATTAGCAAAATCGAAAATAACTTTCAAAAAAGAGAGAGGGGATTTTTCAATTAACCTTGTGCCTTGTTTCTTTGAATCGTCTAAACTGAATTCACCAGCAGCAGTTCCATTGATATCTTGTTGAGCCATATTTTCATTGAAAATACATAATTAGGCTTTTATATATACAATCTAAAGAAACAACAACAATCAGACATATTTTATTCTCTCTCTCTCTTTCTCTTTGCAGTTGAATAAACATTGGATGTGATGAAAACCGACGAAGTTTTCTTTTTTGATAAGAGAAACTGATTCAATTTTCGCTGATTTAATTTGGAAATAGAAAACGCGTTGTTGAAATAGAAAACGATGGAAAGAAGAAAAAGAATAAGAAGAAGAAGAAGAAAAAACAGACATAGAACTTACACAAAGAACAAAATCGGCAATGTTATTTTGCTTTTACCTCATTTGTTTATTTATCGCCATCAACGACAAACATTAACTCTCATTTGAGATTTTATTTTCAACTTTTCTTTGTTTCTTCACCATCAGCATCTACTGACATCTGTTGACTCGGCAAGGAAGACATTTATCTCGTGATTATATCCTGCTTGTAGGATTAGGCGGAATAAAATTTTCTTTTTAATCAAGATAATAGATTTCAAACAAGTAGATTGCTATCTCTCACGTCAAAAATGTGAGCATAGAGATATATATTTTTGACACTAAACATAAACAAGGTCAGTAACTTGTGCTGTTTTTAATCGAGTGAAAATGAATGTTAATTACGAGAAATATCTTCGGGATAGAGAGAGAGAGAGAAATGACGAATGGTAATGTTTTTCTTTCAAGCGCAAACAGATTAAACGACATTCCTTCGTTTTTTTTTATTCCTCAGCTGTCATTTACAATTCCAAGTGAAAAGATTTATTTTCCACAGGAAAGAAGAAGAAGAAAAAGCACATCGAACTCAACATCCAAGAGAACCAATACGAAATTGTTTCATAGTCATCGCTTCAATATCACCGGATGTAAGGAGAATCTGTTGTCCTGAATAAGAAGTTTGAAATGGGTCGGATGACGTTTTCGATGCTGTTTGTCTCATTGATGCACGATGATGTTGCTGATCGAGTGTGTGTTTATTTGTAAAAACTTTGTGATTTTGTTCGGTGAGAAGATTTGAATGTTGAGAATCGTCGAAAGATTTCGGCGTGCCCGATGCTGACGGACGATTCGGCTGGGCAGTTTTACGTACGACTGTTGTTGCTGCTGATGAGCCAACATAATTATCCGTTTCATCACCGGGATAATGACCCGTTGAATTCGCTCGTTCCAATCGAGTTTTCTGGTAAAAAAAACAAAACAAAACAAAAAATTAATTTCGTTTGTCGAAAATCTTGATTTCTCATGCGACACATGCGCAAAATTGTCTCTCGTTTCTGCGTTCATGCTCGAGCTAACAAACAGTTTCATTGAGCATCGCTTATCTTATATAATTGAGATGTAGCATATAAATTCTAGAATGACCGATCGATTAAGTCTCTCCTCGTTTGTTCTCTTCACTTCGATTTCATTTTTACATATTTTCAACAACGAAAAAAACAAACAAACTTACTAAATATTCTTTATCTTTTTGTTTCATAAAACGTCTTCGTCGATAAGTCTTCAAAAGAGAAAAAAAAGATTCATTGAAAATCACTATTGTGAACTTAACTTACAACGAAATACATCCAAAGAAAGAAGAAGACATGAAATAATGTGTAAATAATTCCCAAAGTTGATAGAGCTAAATTGTCCCAGTGTTGAGCAACACTTACCGGACAAACAGCAATGATCGCATGCCATGCACAAACAACGCATAGCATGACCATTGAAAGAAGAACGTATTTATCCTGGAAAATGTAAAGTTTTTTTTTTTATTCTCGAAAAAAGCAAAGTCAAACCAATGTAGTTAAATAAGAAATCGTTGGTAAACATCGAACGACAACCCATTTGAATGTAACAGCTGTTAATAGAAGTGTAAAACTTAATTGAAGACGATTCTGTGGAAGATTATAAGTGACACTAAATGTTGCGAATGCCATGACTGTGATGAAAAACTACGAGATTTTCAAATGAAAAGAGAATTTTTTTTTTCGAAAATTTTTATGTTTGATTACAATGAGAAAGTAGACGTTCCAATAGAAATAACCGGGTCGACGAGCAGCATGACCTAGAAATTGAATTATTTCTTTTTTTTTTCTTGTCTTGTCTATTTTTAGTTTATTCAATTACAAGTAGCGGAAAAGGCCGGGTGTTGATTTTGTGATGGAGTAAACGGACTTGATAATAATTTAGTCGATGTTTCAACATGTTCATGTAAACGCCATTCTTGCTGATCGATAAATGCATCTAAACATTTTTCGTATTTGCTAATTAATCTGTTTCTTTTTTCTCTCGTTAATTACGTGTATTGATGGCACTCAGTTGATTTGTATCAGCTATCAGTGCAACTTCATTAACAGTTCGTGTTGTTGAAACAGTTATTGTTAAATCCTAAAAGTTAATTAATTGAATTGAGGTGTCAAAAATGAAGAAGGAAAAAAATGCAACTTGAACATCAACTGGAAAATCGTTTAATTCCAAATTTTCTAAAAATATTCCTTTAACTTTCCTCATTTCATAAATCATCGGTGTATCTACTCCATCATAAACAACTTTATGCCAAACATCAGTTTTTAAATCACCAACGGAATTATCGATATATAATAGAGGATTCCAAAATTTATTTGCATCAAAACAATCGATATCCTTGAATAACAACAAATTCAAAAGTCTTCCCAAAAAACGAAATTCATTTGATCGTTTATTACCGTTCCTTTTAAACTCGGTTCAGCCCATCGTGCTTGAATAAATGCTTCGGCTTGAAATTGTTCTTTCAATGTATCGATTTCTCCGATTTTTAAAAATACGAGACGTAGTTCAACAGTAATCTAAATTCCAAAGATAATTAGAATAATAATCACACGAGAGAATTCGAGCTTTTTCTTTTTTGCAGATCAATGAAAACTCATTGATTTAATCAGATTCGATATGAAAAAAAAACGATACATACTCGTTCGAGTTTATGAATGCCCGAATTGTCATCAACAGGTCTTGCTGTTTGTTTTTCCGAAAATTTATTTATTTGATCTTTGATATCAGTAAGAATTTTCAGATTCTTCTTGAAATGATTATTTAATTCTTGAAGTGTTAATGTTAATTCACGAATATCAATAGCCGAATTCGATGCTGATGATTGAGCACTATGTGAACGTTTAACATTGGAATAGGAATGCGGATTTGACATTGATGAAGAAGAATTCAGCGTATATCCTGTTGTGACATTCATTGAAATTATTGTCTTTTCTTTGTCTCTTATTTGACTCAAATTTTACTTGAAATACATCGAAAAAAATGAACTAAACATCAATCTAAAATCAGAATAAAAACAAAACCCATGTGTATCTCGGTGAAAAAAACTGTATCGTGTGATTTAATCAAAGTCGTCTAAATAAATTAGTTTTAGACTTACATTTTTCGGTTCGATATCGATCGAACAAATTCAATTATATCTCGAGGAAATATTCATTCCCAAGCAAACGGCATATTTTACATTTGATCTCATCTATGTCGTTTATATTCTTGTTGATTGAGAGATGAAATAGCTTTTCTCAAGAAAAAGAAGAAAGAGAGAGCTAGAGAGAGAGAGAGAAAGAACTATCTTAAGATGCTATGTCGAAACAACAACATCATACATCGATCATCAAGAGATATGTAAAAACAAAACAAACGATATTGAAGAAATCATCAAGTTGATGATGTTCACTTTGCAAATACATAATCATAATAATAACACGAAGATTTCGTTTAGGTCGAGGTTGTAGTTTTCTTTTTCCTACTAATTTAATATGACAAAATAGCACTTAAGATATTATTAATGATTTTCATATGATTAGATTTGATATCAAATGTCTTCGACGTAGAAAACATATATTTCTTTTAGTTGTATTAAGAACAAGCAAATAGTACATCAAAATATGTATATCGACCTTCATCAAACTGATGATAGAACTAAACATGAATACGAGAAAGACAAAATAAGAAATCGATTTGACACACACCAACAAACATTGTCAATCTATCAACATTCATCATCTTTTAAGAGATAAAAATAACTAATATTCACGAAATAGTTTTCATTTTTGTTTTCTAATCACTGATCATTAGTACGACTGACGATAATTCTATTTTCATAGTTGACTAATAATTTCAACATTCTTTATCTCCACGATTCTCGAATGATTTATTCAAAAACGAAAAAGAAAATAAATTCAATCTTTCAACGAGAAATAGTTATAAGCCCCTTGATTTTCACATTTTAGACTAGGCAATAGTTACAAAGAATAACTATCGACCCTCCTTTATGGTGCAAAGAATAAATAAATGGTGATATGATATCACTCTCTCTCTCTCTTGTTCTCTATCTTTCGTACATTGTCTGTCATTGTCGAGGTCTACGCTCATTTGCGGTATAAATACGGTTGCAGACGATTGATAAGCTTCACTATTCTCCTCTCAAACGTTCATTTCTTGAAATTAAAAATGACTTGGGTACGTTTGAATCCCGTGATGATATTCGTTTAATGAATTCTTATGTTTCGATCATTTAGATTTCCTGTCTTTGTTTACTCGTTTTGGCAAGTTCAGCTTTTGCCGTACCTGGTAAATTTTGAATTCTCATACTAAAACTGAAAATTTGATTCTTTTGTTTTTTTAGCTTATGGCGGTAGTGGTTATGGTGCACCATTGTTACCAGCAGCTACACCTATGTTCAACCAACATATTGCTCCAAAAACCATCGCACCAACAGTCACATACGGTCAACAAATGTTACCAGTTGTTCAACATGAACGGTAGAAATTCAATGAAAATTTGTTCTTCTCGATTTTTATTATTTAATTTTTAGTCTTTTAATGAAAACACCAGTTGTTGATACATCATCATACCAACAAGTCGCTCCAGTTACATTACCAAAAACTTTACCAGTTTCAGGTTATGGTGCTGCTCCACTTCTTGAACAACCAATCCTCGCACCTCCAGTACCAATTTTAACTGAAGCCGGTACGAATTTTCTTTTTTCTTTTTGTTTTCTTCGATTGACTGATTTTTCTCTTGTCAAATAGATATTCTCTGCAAAGGACACAAAGCTGAAGACATCATTCCAATTGACAACAACCGTAAATTCATCATCTGTCTCGACAATGGCAAAGGTGTTGAACAACAATGTCCAACTGGTCTCTTGTTTCACCCAACATCACTCCGATGCGAACGAAGTACGTGTTCACTGTCAAACTAAAGCCAAAAAAAACTCAAATCCTCTCGTTTGCATTTGAATAGCATTAGGTCCATTAGAAGATCCATGTGCTTCATATCCATGTCTTAACAACGGTCAATGCGTTGCCTATGGTTCATCATACCAATGTCAATGTCAACCAGGTTATGAAGGTCTTCAATGCGAATTAGATGCTCATATCTGTCAAACACAACAACCATGTGGATCATACGGTGATGCTAAATGCCAATCATTCCGTTCGGGTGCTGCTCTTCCATACATTTGCATCTTCCAAGGAGGTCTTGCTTATGGTCTCAATGCTCAACAAGGTACAATCGAATCGATTGAATTAAAAAAAAATCAAAGACAAGGAGATTTATTTTAGTTCTTCCAAGTCCATGCAAAGGTACCGACATTCCACAACCTTTAGCTGTTAGCAAAAACGGATTCATCATGTGTGACAATGAATTTATGTTCGTTGAATCATGCCCAGGTGGTACAATTTGGGATGATATCGAAAAAGCTTGCAGCTGGCCAGATCAACAAGCTACTCCATATGGTTTGTTGAATTTCATATCGAGATTTTCTCTAAAATCTGTTTTCGTTTTTCGAATCTCCAGCTGCTGAACCAGTCAAAGCTTATTCATCAGGATACGGTAGCCAAATGATCGTTCCACAAGAACCCAAACTCATTGTTCCAAAACAATTCGCACAAACCTACGCCGCTCCAGCTGTTCTTCCACACCAAACACCAATGATCTTCCCCAAACAACTTCCACAAACACAAGGTTATGGTGCTGAAACTCTTATGGCACCAAAATCAACCATGAT
>ERZ778026.3789-NODE-3789-length-12685-cov-83.751069_pt1 | contig 12685 bp, 17 predicted proteins | sample MGYA00375756_ERZ778026 | MGnify/ENA primary metagenome ERZ778026 (study PRJEB29350, sample SAMN05389820) | bioreactor metagenome | isolation source: Ammonium sulfate bioreactor | place: South Africa: University of Cape Town | collected 2014-02-18 ... | reverse complement strand
TTTCACGGTTATCAATTTTATACAAACAGATCCACACGGATATTTAGTAGGAGCAACGTTTAACCCGGGATCATCATCTAACACATTATTTAAAATTGATCCATTGAGTGGAGATTTTACAGTTCTTGTACCATTAACAGATTACAAAGCATATGATGTTACTTATGATTTTATTCATAAGATTTTCTATGTTTTCGGTAGTCCAGCAACGTTAGATAAAAATGAAGCAGTTATGTCCGTGGCCATAGTTAATCCATTCAATGGTACAACAAAATTTCGAACTCTTACGATAGAAACTGGTGCCGAAATATTTGGTTTACGTGTTGATTGTAGTACAGGAAAGTTATATTCAGTACAAATGAGTGATGCACTAGAAAATCCAATAAGTATTGTTCAAATCGATCCAAGTAATTTTATAGCACAACGATGGGTAAATCTAACTAAAGCCGATGGTATACAACCTGATTCTATGGCAATCTTTTTCAATTCGACTACTCATCAATATTTTGTAACCGTACCCTATGGCTCCGATTATCTCGTTGGTGTTGATATTATAAAACGAAAAGTAATCAGCAAAATTACTAATTCAAATCTACCAGCTTATTTATGCTACGACAATAAAACAAATGCTTTCTATGGTATGGAAAGTTCTCAGACTGGACGCAGTTGTCGTTTAGTACGTTTAAATCCATACAATGGTACGACAGATATTTTATCAAAAGATTTTAAAGATTATCTACCATCTACTGGTACTTGTCATGATGGATATTATTTTACAATGATTGTCGAAGGTTTAGACAAACAAAATATTGTGACATTTGATTTAACAAATAGTTCAAAAATAATTGCAAATAAGCCAGCAGAAGCTTATTTAGATTCTTTTGCATTTGTGTCACTTTAGTTCGAAGATGTCTTTACAAATAAAGTATACTCTTTCATATAGATTATTTGATAAGTTCGATGCATTTGATTCGTAGTAAAATATTCACCAATTTTGGCTAGATTCTTTTCAGGAAAAGATAATTCATTCTCTCCATGACAAAAATCAGTAAATCGAATCATCATTATTTGTAAATGTTTCACATTTTTAAATATTTTCATAATAATATCGGCATACCATTCAGGACTTTTATCACTATTATTTATATGAAAATTAATATTTTCAACACTTGAAAAATAGCCTTGATTTGCTGCTTCTGCTACTAGTTCAATTCCAGAATGTGCATCGATATCCAATCTTTGAATTTGTCTATTTAATATTGGCATTAAACAACTATCTTTCGAAGGCATTTTTGAATGAGATAAAATCAAATGTTTTAAGTTCGGTAATGAATAAATGATCCAATCCTTTTGATTTTCAACAGACTCTCGCATAAATTCAATGGTCGTAACATTCTTCAAAGTAACATCATTTTCATTGCAAGATGAATTCTGTTTGTGAATACGAGGCAGACTATTATAACCGGTAAATTTAATTAAAGTTAACTTTGGCATTTTTATTTTGAGTTCTTTAACGAAATCTCTATTATAAACTGATTGTTGATGTAATTGAATCGATTTCACGTGATGCCATATTCGTGAGTGTTTCTTCAGAATCTCATAATTCTTGAAATTAACATGATTAAAATCTTCAAAACAATCATAGATATTATTGAAATGAAATGGTAATGTATAAAGATAATCAGAATGCATTCCAAATGATAAATTTGGAAATTGAGAGAGATCAATATTAGGATGATATTGACACGAAGGAAAGCTCATATAGAAATGAAATTGTTGAAGTTGTTTCATTGATTTTAATAATTGTGGAAATTGTAAACTGTCAAATGAAAATTGGTTGATACCTCGAACTGAATAATCTACTAAATCGAGTGATAATCGAATTAATGATGATGAAAATTGTTTGATTCCATCGATTACTAAATCGGTTCGAACAAAATCATTATGTTTATTCAATATTAAATCTAATTGTTCTAATTTGACATTCGTTTTTTCTGCTGGCAGTTCGCTAGAAAAAGGTATTTGTGCTTTAACTTTTAAATATTTCAAATTTGGTGTATATCGAATGATAGTAAAGATATTTCGAAAAGAAACTAATGCTAATGTTAATGAACGTAATTTGAAATTCATTCGAAAATTATTCTCTACATCTATATAGATAATAGATGGTGTAATTCTTAATGAATATTCAAATATTTCCAATGAATTATTTTCATTAAATACTTTTTTAAGAATTTCATCTTGACAAATAGAATTATCAGGAAGATATGGATTGGAGAAAATCTTTTCCTGTTTGATTTCGAATGAAGATAAATTTTGAAATAGACTATTGTTGATAATATATTTTAATTTTTCTTCGGGTAAACCATACATTGAAGAAATGATGAGAGATTTTAAATTTGGAAAATAAGTCAATGGAAAATTTAATTGAATTGTTGTTATATTTAAACATTTTATTCGTGGACCGATAATTGATAAAATGATTTCCCATGTATCCAAATTGGTCGTTGGTATTTGTAAATAATTGGAATAACGTTGATTTTGTAATAATAAATTATTGAATCGTTGAGTTAAGAAAAAGAATGTATAGAAAATGTCATTCGAAGATAAATAATCGAATATCATAAAAATAATTTCATTTGGTAAATCTTCCATTTGGAGAAACAAGATTGTTAATGGCGTTGTTGTTTTTTTCTTTCGTGTCATATGATATTCATGTTATCAAATATGAGTCATCAACAAACAGTCTCTCACTCTCACGTATCCAATGTTTATTGACAGAGAAAAAAATGTGCTTAATTATTAAGATTGAGAGCTTGTTCAGTTTGTTGAACAAGAGAGTCAGTTTGATTCGTGTACCATTGTACTTCTCCAATTTTAACTATGACTTCATTGACAGTAAGTAAACATTGTAGAAGTCGAGAAAAATAGAGAACCGACCGTTTAAAATCGTACTTATAGAGTAAATATCGCCATATCAATTCAATATAGGTGTTCTGTATATGTAGAACTTGTTTGATGTTTGATAAATATTTTGAAGAAGTATTCATAGAATAAGTTGTGAAATTAATTGTCGAAAATGAGAGAACGGCAAGAAGTAATTTCACAATGATCATATCAAAATCAAGTTGAGTTGATAGACGTTTAGCAGCAATTGCAGCAAGTGGATTTGCAATTTTTCCAATCGCATCGTAATACATTGGATAATCCGTTATTCCAACTTTATGTAAAAGAAAATTTGTACAAACACCTCCGGCATGTTTAAATGTATTCGAAAGTAAACAAGAACGATCATTGGCTGATAGAGAAACGAAATCTTGATTTCTTTCGTAGAATAATTGAAGACCATTTAATGCCATGCCAGTAAAATCGATCAATGCTGTATTTTTCAAACGTAATTTCAACGGTAGAGCATTTTGTTGACGTACAAAACGTTCACCAATTAATAATCCACTGTATTCATCATAACAATGCGAAAGATTCGAGATTTTATTCCATTGATCGGTTGTCAATGTTGAATTATCTGATTGAAGAAGATTTTTCGTCTGTATTTGTTTTGACAAAGGTCCTCGAATCATTTCACTTTTCATTCCCATTGAAAAGCATTTCTTCAATCGACAATATGAACAAATACGAACATTATTTTCATTGATTTCACAATTTGAATTCCAACTACATTTCAATTTCTGCTGCAAAGACAAAAAGAAAACAAAACATACATCCTTCAAAAATAAAAACGTAGTTCTTACTAATCCATTGAGAGCATTTCTTCGAAAGAAAACTTTACATGGAGGACATGCAAGAACACTATAATAAGCATAAACAGCTTTTCTTCCACATATTTTACAATGCTTTTCATCCATCAACTAAAGAAATGATGTAATTGGCGTAGGAAATTTTTCTTTCTAGAAAATACGCAGTAGTGTCTTATTTGAAACTTGAATTCAAATTTCAAATTACTACTTTTTTCAATTAACCCTACCGTGTACACATGCCCGCCTTCATCCTCAGTTTGAAATTATCGAGAATAAGTTTCAAGTATGGCATGCGTGTTATGTTTTAATTTCAAACTTTATTATAGAAAACTTTTTAAAGTCATTGTCGAAAGAAAAGCTCGTGAGAAACTTCCCGAAAAATAGCCCAGGTTTTTATAAAATATTCTGTAGCTCGAGTTATATCACCTTGATTTCGATATACGGATGCAATTTCACGTAAAGTTATAACCGTACTCCATTTCGATGTAACTCGAACATTTTCATCATGAATCAACGCTTGACTATAACAATCGAGTGCATCTTGAATACGATTGACTGCTGAATATGCTAGACCAAGAATACGATAGTATCGAGCGAGAATGATATGATCTGAAATTGCAAGTTGCAAACTTATGGCAATAGCTCGTTCGGCCAAATCAATAGCTTGTACACATTCGCCAATCTTGTAATGGTATAAACTACGAAATGCGAAAAAACGAGCGATCTCGTATTGATCAACGGAGTTCTGTTCATAGAATAGAGCTACTCTATCGATGTAGAATTTTAATCTATGAAGATCGCCTTGTTGCCAACTGCGAATACCCATTTCTTGCCATATTCGAACGAGATCAGTAGGATTGCTTACAGCCCATGGTAATGTTCGTTTCATTTCAGTGAAAATATCTGTTGAAGATTTCGTCGGAGCAAGAAGTTGACATATCCAAATACAATTCAATGAATCATAGGCAAACATTTGTACATAAAATTCAGTCGCAATATCAAATAGAACTTCACATTCTTCGGGAAAACTACTTAGATGACTAACATCAGCTGCTATGATCGATGGTGAACTAAAATCTGTTCGAAGTTCGAGTAGCAATGGCTGTGATTCGACACTTTGTGGTTGATCGATACCAGCAAAAAAAAGCGCAACTTTTTTATCCCAACTAGTCGATGTAAACGATTTGGTGACAATGACACAACCAACTAAATTCTGCAATGCTTCCAATTCGCGTATGGATTGTCGTAAACCACGATAGACAGTTTTCATTCCATTCATTAATTGATTTTGTTTGTATTTGAGTTCAACCAGTTGTGTACTCAAATGAGCAATATAGAAACGAATATTATGAAATAATTCAATATCACCAGAACGAAGAATTTGATTGACAAATCGGTAGATAAACGTGTCCTTTGTAAACCAGCGTACAGCATCTGTAGATTGATATTGTTTTGCAAATCGACGAATAGACGCAAGCGCTGATGGTTTATCTTGATAATACTGATACAATCGATCAAGCATAGTCGAGATTGCTATTCGTTCACCAGTAATCGACGAAAAAACTTGATTTTCAAGTTGTCTATAATTGTTTTCAGGTGATTGTAATAGATAATAGCATTTGATCAGATCGATTTTCGAGAGATATTCCAATGTATTGTCATTCTTACTAATTTGTAGATCATCTTTGAACATGGTGAAGGATGATCGTATTCTCTTTTTGATCATAAATAAAAATTCAAAAAAATCAGAATTAATCAACCGTTTAACTTCGTTTTTTTTCTCTATCTACAACTAGAACACTATTTCAATTTACTTTCTTATCAAAAAATGACATTTGATCCTTCATTTTTACTTAAGGATTTATATGATAAGCGTTGAAACTATGTCGATTCAAAATAACGCATGTGAGCGATATTTTGCGTGTGTTTATATAACTTGGAATTTCCAGAAGTTAAAATCATTTTACTCCTCTGTCATAGAAAGAATGCAAAACATTATATAAACTCTAACCTATTTGTTACTTTTGTTTTGATTCGTAACACAGTGTCCTTAGAGAACGTTCTTTTTTTATTCGAGCACTTTTATCAGTAAGCCCGTTAACGAACGTCCTTCTGTTGTGACAACAACAACTATTAGTTCTGCAATAACCTTTGTGAACTTTGTTTTTATCAGCCAAGGCTTGTTTCATCTACATATATACACGATATTTTTCAAAATCCAGTATTACAATTTCTCTCACAAATAAAAAAATGGATCAGAGAAAATTTGCCATTACTGGTGATGTTTCTATCGAAGGAGTTCCACTCACCAGTTTATTTACTGCTGCTATGCGTGCAAAAGAATCGGCTAAATCTGATGATCAACGACAATTCAATGATCCATATGCTGCCAAATTGGCTCAACCTGCTCTAGCAGCATGGTCACAAGTAGCTAATGCACAGGAAGAAAATAAAACTCGTTTAGGTTTGAATGATTTTAAAATTTTGCAATATATGCTATCTTTGATTTTACAGAGTACTTCATGCGATTTTATAAATATGTCATTGATCGAACAGTTTATTTTGATAAAGCCATAGAAAATTATCTGGTTCAAAATCCAAATTGCAAGCAAATAGTTATTCTTGGTAATGGTATGGATGCACGTGCTTATCGAATGAATCTACCAATGGATTTGACCGTTTTCGAGATTGACTATGTAGTTATTCAGGATTATAAAACAAAAGTCTTGAAAGGTATAAATAAAACAATTTCTATTTTATTTTGCATTTCGTGTATCTTTATTTTCAGATGACAAACCAAATTGTCAACATGTTGTAATCAGAGCAGATATGGTCAAGGATGATTGGTCGAGTCTTCTTACGTCAACACATGAAGAATCAAGTCCAACATTTAATTCTACTCAGCCAACACTCTGGTTAGCCGAAGGTTTAACAATGTATATTCCAAAAACGAGCGTGCCTGAATATGTATCACTTGTGAATAAACTTTCAGCAAAAGATAGTGCATTTATCTTCGATGGTATGATCGATATTGATAGTTATATAAAAGATATACCTGATCTTCCATCGAACTTTTTGCATTCATCAGCCAATGATACTTTAGAACCATTGAATAGTTTAGGTTGGCAAATATCTAATCAAGTTGATTATTCTGATCACGGTGAAAGATTTTATACTGTATCAAAGCAATAATTAAATGATTGAAAATACATTCGTTTTTTTAATTTCAAAATAAAAGAATTCTTGAGGGTGTTGAGGGTGTTTGCGTATCAAAGGCAATTTATTCAGTCAATTCTTGTTTTATTTGGACACGTGTCCGGTTGCAAATCTCTGTAAGCAGGTGGAGTTGGAATTATAAGACCTCGAAATGTTTTTGATCCACCATAGAATGCCAAACGTTGAGCAGTATTGTAGAATTCTTGAAATTCAGCAGCAAATTCTGGTGTCCATTCGATACTAATCAACCAATTATACACTTGATCATCAGATGGTAATCTGAAAAAAAATATATAAGCAATGAGCTACCATTTTATTTGACGTACGTTGATATTTGCATGATTTTTTGCCATGCCGGATAATCAATCATCATACCACACATATACAAATTATCTATTCGAGGAAAATAAGTAAACATATGAAGACACATTTCATTTGTCGTCGAAGCACCTCCCTTTGCAGAAAACGAAATCAAATGAACAAAATTAAATTACATCTAACTCACTAAAGTAATTGTATCTTTAGTTTTTGTTTGATAAATGCAACGCGTAGCAAATTCATCACCCTCAACATATGAAAATTCGTATATAAATCAAATATAGAATTTTCTTCTTACGGGATACAATTGAATTCTTTCCGGTAGAAGATTATTAAATTGATAATTGAAATCAAATGCATCAGCATTAAATAGATATTCAACAGCTGTATTATTCCGTATAACCTTAGTCCAGATGCTAGTACCTAGATTTCATCGAAAATAAACTGTTTTTTTTTATCATTTCGATTATGATAACATTAAACCTTGTAAATGTGTATGTGGAAATACAGCTGTGACAGTAATGCCTGATGCTGGGAGATTCTAATCGAATATATTTTGCAAAATGAAATTCGATTTTCATAGCAAAGAGAAATATTATACTTGAGTTGCATTACGTGGACAATATGAATCAACAATAAATTTATCAACATGCGGTGGAATAGCGATTGACAATGGAATTGATGTTGCACCGAAAGTTAAAAATCCGAGATCATATTGTCGCAATTGATTGCTGAGATAAAAACGAATACCGGAATTATCTCGATGACCTATAATTGAGAGCACATTCGATATATATATATATTCTTATCGAAGAAAAACAAATAAATTACCAGAAACTAGTGATGGATTATTGTAATGTGTTTCAAGTAAATAGTATTTGATATGAAAATCACCACCAATAGGATATCCAGCTTCTTCGGGAAATTCTAATAGCTATCGAAAGAAAAATAGTGTTGCGTATATAAGTCTGAATTTTAGTCATTTCTCGTTTACATAATCCGCTCCAACAGCCCAACCAGTTGCAATATTCGATGAGCAGAATTGAACTTTCTCTGCAATATTATCGCATATATCATCAGGCAAATTAGTATCATCAAAAATGGATGAAGGATCACATTCATATACAAGTAAATGATGAATAAGTTCGACATTATTTGGATCAATCAACATTTTATTCGCTATAGCGTGACGTTTTGTTGTAAATTGAGTTGGCGCTTTGAATATCTTACAATGATAAGTCGTTTTTTCTGCTGGAATAAGATACTATTAAACAAAATATGATCGAGAAAAGAGATCATCACACGAAAGATTTACATTATTCGAACGCCATTCAAATGTGTCTAAACCAACAAATTTATCTTCCGATGGTGGATCATTGTATGAACGAAGTGGAATTGTGCGAGAACCACGTCGATCTTCATGATAGGTAATATCATCACCATCAGGATCAGCAAGACCAAAAGCAAAAATCAAATGATTTGTTCCAGACTAAATATCATTCCAAAACTATGCAGTTTATGTTCAAATTCGTATAGATTTTACCTTGATAGGATAGTCCATGATATCACATGTATCAAATGCACGTTTAAATCGAATAGCTGTCCATCCATTTTGTTGTCGACCTTGAAGAGCAAACCAATCTTGCGTTGTATTATCAACGACTGGTTTTGCTTGAGTAAATGCATGTCGATCCTATATTCAAAAACAACAAAAATCTAGTTTTAGAACTCAAATAAACAATGAAATATCGCACTTGAAAAAACATTTTGCCAGTTGAATCAATCCATCCAACTCCAATGTCTGCTCCTGTCATACCACCCGCTACAGTTTCATAATAGTATTCAATCAGTTAGAATGTTTTTTTTTTAATTTAATCTATTACCTGGACTAACTCCTAATGCAATCCAGCCTGTCGTATTGACATGTAATTCAAAAGTAATTTCTTTAGCCGTATCATTAGCTGTCCACCAAAGATCTGCTATACCGATTTGAAGTTCTATTGTATGGGAATAATTAACAAATGGTGTAATTGGACTTGATACACCATAGCATGACTGAATTAAGCAATAGAATACGATACAAATCGAAAAAATTTTATCTTTCCACATAGTTTCCATGAAGAAGTATATAGTCATGTTTGCTCTCTCTTCTATTTTTATATAGATATATCGAGATGAGTCATATCTTCTGTTTATTTTTGACTCATGGATAAGAAAGCTCAGATACCGAAGAAGAGGTATTTTCTGTTCTGTTCTCTTTTTCTTTTCGTGATAAAAAACAAACATATCATACAGTTTATTATACAATGACATCGAATTCAGAAGTATCGACTATATTGAAAGCTAATCAATCTTATGTTGATCAATTTGATAAAGGCAATTTACCGATGCCACCTGCACGAAAGGTAGCCATTGTTACTTGCATGGATGCACGTATTGATCCAGCTAAAATTCTTGGTTTAGAAATCGGAGATGTAAGTAGATAACAAAGATCGTATTTCTTTGATTCTTCTTCATTTTCACACAGGCTCATGTAATTCGAAATGCTGGAGGTTCATTCTATGAAATCTTTTTCTAATCTTTGAACTTGTTTTTTCGATTATTCGTACGTAGGTCGAGCTGCAGAAGCACTTCGATCATTAATCATAAGTCAACAATTACTTGGTACACGCGAAATTCTTGTTATTCATCATACCGATTGCGGTAGAGTTATTAGCTATTATTCGATTGAGTACACGCATAAAACATTTGGGTCTTTGTTCTAGGTATGCTCACATTCAAAGATGCAATTTTACAAGAAAAACTGAAAAGTGAATTTCAATCAACTGCTGATCATATCGCATTTCTTTCGATTGGTAAACTCGAAAATTCTGTTATTGAAGACGTGAATTTTCTCAAAACAAATCCGTTATTATTAAAAGATATTCCGATTACCGGTTGGATTTATGATGTTAATACAGGAAAATTAAATCAACTCGTTTAGCATTCGATTTTGTTTTCTAATCATATATTATGAATAAAAACGTCTAGGTGAAGCACGCGCACAATCACGCATGGATCCATATAGTCTAAGCATAGGTCGTTACAAAGTACAATATGTTAGTTTTTATTTCGATTTTTGTTTTTGATCCGTCGAACGACATTGATAGATTAAACCATTGACAATCAATATGAATAAACTTGACCAAAAGAAGAACATTTTCAATAAACCAGCATAACAAGCTAAGCTCATTATTGTATCATGTCGATTCGGATAGATTTCTAGTACATATTTTTCAGCAAGATTTTCAATATAATCGGAAATCATGTACAGAAATGGTGCAGTGATATATGCAGGTCCTTTGTTCATCGCTAAATTTGGCAAACTTAATGATAGAAAAAGAGATATTGGAAAAATGAAGTCAATATAATTTAGTAATCGATAAGCTTGACGACCTTGGTCAGCTAAGTTTGAAAGAACTTCATAGCCATCGTCCGGTGTAAAATAATATAACGAATCAAGAACGATTGGAAATTTGTTTGAACCAATCGATGCACCATAGTCGAGTAATGGTTTACAGCAAAAATAAAAATTTAATACCGCCAATAACCATATAATTAAAACAGTATAACGATTAGCGAAAGGTTTTAATGTGTAATAAAGTTTCTTCATTGATGCTACGTTGCGAAAGATAAAAGAACACGAAGCACACCTCACTCTAGAGATTGATAACGAAAGAAGCAAAGCAAAGCAAAACTGAAGTATGTTTTATAGAATATTTTATAGGTTAATTGACATAAACCAATCGTTGAATTTGAGGACGTTTGCGTTTCTTTGCTTGCCGTTTTTGTCGTAGATACTCGCGATCTTCGGCAACTGGATCAATGCCAAAGCAATATTTTAGTACGTCCATAGTAACTATAAAAATAGCGAATAGAAGCATAAAAAAAATAGCAAATGACGCGATGATTTTTGCGTAGATTCGATGACGATTTATCTTGTTAGAAACGATTTCACAATTTGGACCTGAATAACTGTCGCTAATACATCGACATGTATAATTGAATTTTAGGGATTGACAGATTCCTTTGTTTTTGCAAGGATTATTAATACAATAGTTGATCTTTGTCTCGTACTCAGCTAGAAAGTTTAAAACAATGAATATCATTAGTTTGAGGATTTGAATAATTTACTAGATCGATGATCATTTTGACAACGAATACCATTGAAACCATGCTGACACGAACAATTATATCCACGACTACTACTTGTACAAATACCACGATTTCTGCAAGGTTGAAGCATCGAGCATAGATCATTGGTGACGGTGCAATTCGTGCCTATGTAACCTAATTTGTTGCAAAATGGTGGTGTAAAATATGCTGTTTTCATTATTGGTGTAGTAGTTGAAGTTGTCTCTATCAACAGAAAAGAATAAGATTAATCCGATACATATTAAACGCGGCTATGATACCTTCTTTTGTTGTTGTTGTCGTCATTTTTGTTGTCGTCATTTTTGTTGTTGTTGTCGTTGTTGTTGTTGTATCTGTCATGAAATGAGAGTGAGGATGTATAAGCAAACAATATTTTAAATAATACAATTTTACTGATACTGTTCATATTACATTAACCAACAAGAAGAAGCGGGCTACTATTCTAAAATTAGATGTACTTACGTTGAAAACATGATGCAGTTGTTTTGTTCGAGCAGACTCGTAATTCAATATCGTCGATGGCTACATCATTTCCATTCTCTCCACCGACGTTTGTAATTAGTAGTAATTTTACCGATTGGTTGGGAGCGCGAAATGACACAGCATATTTACACCAAGTCAGATCTCCGAATTGAGATATTTCACCAGTATTATACTGAGCAACTACTGAAGTATCATCTGTAGGCCGAACTTCAAATCGAATATTTGGTTTTGGGGAATCAAAAAGTTTTACTACATTTGCTAAATAAGCAGAGAATTCATAACATGTTCCAGTACATAGACCACCAATAGACATATTAAATAATTCACTATTCTTTACTCCTATATTGATTAAATACATATATCCATTACTGTCATTTGTGTGATCAGGACTTCCAGTATAAAAAACGTTACCAAACTCAGGAACTTTATTGACAAAGGCAAATTCACCATTATTTTTAGGAGGCATTACAAGTACACTTGTATGACCAGTATTACTAAAGTTGAAATCGTTTGGCATTTTATTGGCCTTTACTTCTGTACCATTTCCGAATGTAATTAAGAAGACTGGTTCGTCATTAGCTATGCCACTAGTCGAACACGATGCGTTACCCTCTATAGAAACATAAAGATATAAAATTTAATATAAGACAATTATTCATAATTGAGATTCACAAATACACAATTTTATAGAACCTAAATCAAATTCAAAGAATTTAATT
>ERZ778026.3787-NODE-3787-length-12690-cov-52.626514_pt1 | contig 12690 bp, 3 predicted proteins | sample MGYA00375756_ERZ778026 | MGnify/ENA primary metagenome ERZ778026 (study PRJEB29350, sample SAMN05389820) | bioreactor metagenome | isolation source: Ammonium sulfate bioreactor | place: South Africa: University of Cape Town | collected 2014-02-18 ... | reverse complement strand
CATTACAGTCCAATTGACTTCAAAACCATCGTGGGACTTCAAAAGATCTCATTGACTCAGATGGATTTCATATGACTTCAGACGCGAAGTCTCAGTTGTTTCCCCCTTGAGTTAAGAAGAAAGTATTTGTATTTGTACTTTCTGTATCTGTACAAGTAAAAAGTATAATTACAAGTATTTGTAGAAATATTCAGTGCTTGTATTTTGGAAAACGTACTTGGTACCAGTCACAGGATCGACGCGAGGGTCACAATCCATAATATCCTAGAAAATGAGACTAGAATGTCAATGAGATCTCTTCTATATATTCAGCGATAGTCTGAAAAAGGATTAAGTGAACTATAAAATCCGACTTATTATTATTGTTTCTAGCAAAATCTTACACGTCATGTCGCCTTCAAGTAAAAGCCATTCTCGATTGGCTTTCAAGACAATTAGACACCAAATATGAAGTGGCTTCATCAGTTACGTTCTTGTCTTGTCTTAGTAAAGCATTGTTAACAAATCGCACAACATCCTTTTCCCACAGAGTTTCATTTATTGTGGCAAATATTACTGAATTACACAGTGAATTGCAGCGTTTTTACTTGACTTCTGAACGGTTATCAACAGCGAAATGCATTGTTTCTCGACAAAAAAATGAACATTATTCAATGAATCCATCTGTTTGTTTTGTTTTCGGTGGACAAGGTCCTCAATGGTGGGCTATGGGTCGTCAATTATACCACTCTGAAGACGTTTTTCGCCGATGGATTGATCGAATTGATTCCGAGCTACGATTGCTTACTACTGAGTGGAATCTTCACGACCAACTTTTAGGCGTAGAATTTGAAACCAATACACGAATCAATGAAACTAATATCGCTCAACCGGCTCTTTTTGCCATTCAAATTGGATTAGCAGCTCTCTGGATCTCTTGGGGCATTCATCCAGTAGCCATTATCGGTCACAGTTTGGGTGAAATTGCAGCCGTGTTTGTTGCTGGCCGACTAACGTTGCAAGAAGCAGTCACAGTCGTGTTTCATCGTTCTCGTCTGCAACATCGAAATACACGAAAGAATGGACGCATGCTTGCTGTTTCACTCTCTGAAATAGAAGCGAATGATCTTATCGATGGTTTAGAAGACCGTGTTAATATCGCTGCTGTGAATAGTAACCGATCAGTAACACTCAGTGGAGACGCTAACACTCTTCAAGATGTTTACGATGTGATCAATGTACTTTATCCTAAAGTATTTCGCTCTTGGATCCGTGTAGAAAACGCCTTTCATAGCTATCAGATGACTCGATATAACATTGAAGGTGACGTTCGGCAGGCGCTTTCTAAAATTCAAGGTAATATTGTGCGAGAGCATGAGATATTCGATACGAAATGTTCTAAGGCCCGCTTATACTCCACAGTCATTGGTGGTCAAGTAATTAGAGATTCTTGTCGATTCGACGCAGATTACTGGTGGCGCAATATACGACAGCCCGTTCTCTTTCGTCAAGCAATGGATTCTTTGCTTAGCGACTTCAAAACTGAACCTATACGATCGTTCATCGAGATATCTCCACATCCTGTGCTCGCTACTGCGCTGAACGAGATTCTATCATCACATACGGATGTACTGATTCTTCCGTCTCTCAAACGTAAATACGACGAGCAAGAAACAATTCTTTCCGCCTTTGTCCAGCTCGCCAGAGGTACTGCCGATTGGAAACAATTTTTTGAATCCCGTCGATATGCAAGAAACTTGCAAAGTAATAGTGAAATCGTCGACTGTCTTTGGGATTTGCCCTGTTATAATTTCGACAACTCTGTATTCTGGTATGAAACAAAGGACTCGGTGATTAGACGACGTGCCTCCCGATTTCCTTACCATCCTTTGCTTGGAACGCGTGTGTGGACGAAACCATTCGCTCTGTGGAAAAACATGATCTCAATGGAAAACAATCCATCTATGGCTTACCTCTGCGATCATCAAGTAAATCATGAAATATTACTGCCTGCCGTCGGTTTTCTCGAAATAGTTGTGACTGCTGCACGGCAACTACAGACAAAAGTTACATCAATCATATTGGAAAATGTGAAACTGATAAAGGCACTTATTCTGAAAGAGGATCATGTTGTTGAATTGCACACAATTATTATTATTCCATCAAACACCTTTTATATTTATAGTCGATCTAGTGGAAAACAAGATGTTTCTCGCTTAGGTGGCCTCGCTTCCGATGATTTGATTGCATCGTTCGATGATCCTACAATTTTACAAGAATATGATAGCCGAGAGTGGAAATTACATGCAGAAGGAAATATCAAATTCACCAATACAGTAGAGCATAACATAAATTCTGACGAAATATACAATACTTGTCAGAAACTAATGACTCATGGGACTTGGTCGCTTGTTAATCAAGAAGATTTATCTTCCGTATACAAAACATTGAATTTACGTGGTTACCAGTATGGAACTAAATTTCAATGTCTTCGGAGTTTATGGGGTACCGTATCAAATCTTGTAGCCGATGTCAGTATTAACTTCACTGATACAGATGATGTGTCTTCATACACTTTTCATCCAACATTACTCGATGCATGCGTGCAGACATCACTTGTTCTTCAACCTCAAGATCATATGTTTGTGCCAGTCTCCATAAACAAAATAACTTTCTTCATGTCATCAATAGTTCCATCGTCAAACGAAGAGAGTTCACGATATCACTGCCGAGCCTATGCAAAACTTCGATCTGACCTGAAGAGAGAGGATCAATCATTTACAGCCGACATTTATATTTTAAATGAACACATGAATTCCTGTTTAGTTGAAATCAATGGTTTCAAACTACAAAATATTTCGAGTAATCATAGTGCCGATATCAGTCGTCCGTCATCATCAATTTTCGATAAACTTGAAACAATTTCCTGGATGCCAAATAGATCCTACAATGATGAGTTGCAAATATTACTAGCTGAATATTGTGTCAAACCCATTTGGACCTTGGATACGACATATTCATCGTATGAGACGACAAGCACATTGGCTTTGCCAACTCCAAATACTCTGTACGACATCCAGATGAATAACATCCGTTCAGTACGTAGTTCAGTTATAGACGGAGTGACAGAAATTGATCAAATATCTGCAGAATCTTTGCCTGAATTAGCGAACTGGACGGTTAATATCATTAAAGTAACACTGACAAAATTGCTTAATATCAGCTCGATCGATCAGGTGGATTTGAATGAACTACATCGAATCGTTGTTTCTGATCTTCATAAGTATGTACATGGTTTACTAGAAGTGATCGAAGAACATCGTAATCTAATATCTATCACTGAGAACATTGATCGATTCTCTCTTCGCCAACAGCAAGTGAATCTCCTTCGAAAATATGCTGGACTTGCTGATATAATTACACTAATTGGTTCTTGTGCCGATCATCTACTCCAATTTCTTAATGGCCAGATGGATCCACTGCAATGGTTGTTTGGACCGGAAAATGAGAAACATTTGCAAACATACTATTCACTTGCATCGGAAACATTAACACGCATTCCACTAGAAGCATTACTTAATTATCTTCAATCATCTAATTTAGATGATCACGTCCTCAAAGTCCTTGAACTTGGTGCGGGCACAGGTGGTTCAACGGTACATATGCTAGATTTACTTCTTGATTACGTCAATAACAATAACGCTCGTGTCGAATATGTGTTTACTGACATATCGCCCTCATTTTTCGCATCAGCACGGTTACGCTTAGCACCATTATTAGAAAGAAAGAATCAAAAGAATCGTCTCTCTATTACCTATCAAGTTATTAATCTTGATCGTTCTCCTAATTGGTTACTAATTGAATCTTTTCATGTTGTATTTGCTTCGAATGTAGTACATGCTACTCAAAATGTGGTTCGTTCTCTTGATCATATCCGACAATATCTGATACCTGGAGGTCTTACTCTTTTGGTTGAGATAGGCGTATCAATCCCCTACCTGGATCTGATCTTTGGTCTTCTACCACAATGGTGGATTGATACACAGACAAACGACAACGTACGTCATGGACAAAGTAAAGCGATTATTGACATTAAAAAGTGGGAGAAAGCATTCAGCTTAGCTGGTGGATATACACACTTTGATGCATGTCTTTCAAAAACAGGTCTTTGCACACTGGCGACTCAGAAAAGTATCAAAACTGATGATTTTTCCAATTTACCCGAAAATCAACAGCGCGTATGGGTCATCTTTAGTGATCATACTCATAAAATTGCCTGCGACTTTGTTAAAGCACTCAAAGATAAATATTACGACAATTTAAATATTATTTTCGTCGTTCGAAAGTCTAATCCCGAATGCAGAGAACATAACTCTTCTATTTTCTTCGTGAATGACGCATCTATCGACATACATATTTTATTTCAACAGCTCGGTCAAAAGTACAAATTTTTACAGATTGTATTCCTTTGGCCTCTCGATCTGTACCTCTCTATTTTGAGTGAAACAGATAGTAATCATCAAATAGAAGACAACGTGTTCTACAAAGAACAAGAGCAATTATGTCTTGTTCTACTTCAAATTATTCAAGTTACCCAACATTATATGCATAATAATCATCGAATATACGTACTTACTTCCAATTCACAGAGAACTGTGCCAAATTCGCATCATAATCCATTCCAAGCTCCTGTCATTGGCTTTGTTCGCTCTCTTCTTCACGAATATACGCACGGTCATATTCGACTATTTGATCTCCAACCGCTCACAGACAAAGCATCGCGTTTGTCGTTTTCAACTCTATTGAAACATGTTGTTAACGAGATCATTAGCAATGAGATTTCATCTGACAACGAGATAGTTTTAATGGAAACTCCAAATGGATGTATTCAACGCTACAAACTGCGCTATGCTCCAATCATCCATCAATTAAATGGTTATCGACTACTAGGTGAGTGTGTATTAAAGCAGAAAAATCAATTAAAAAACAGCTCTATACTTTTTGGAAAAGAAATCTAATTATATACAAAAAAATTACTAGTAACTCATTTCCTAATTGAGTTTTCGTAAAACTGTGACTAAGACTTCACTAACATGTGCTCATTTAAACTTAAATTATTTAGTTCAGAAATTAATTATTTGTAGTTACCATCTTAACACAGAAGAATGATCAGAAACCAATAAAACAGAGTATTGTTGTAGATCGAAGTGCATTAACATTAGTTCTGTCTAAGTCATACTCTTCAGTTACAAACAGACTGCCTAGGTTTCGAATTTCCACCTGATAATATACATTTCGATTTGTATCAACTTTTAAAAATGATTTCCCTCTTTGAGATTATTGTATACTTTTATTTTACCGATCAATCGTTGTACACAAGGTAGTAATAATCTTTTGCTAGTTCATAATTTATTTTGATTTATGTGACTCAAATTGAGTTTAGATCAAGAGAGAAAGTACTGATTCAGACCCACTCAAAACTCGAAGTAAATCATACGAACTCATTCAGAGTCATCACAACTCGTAATAGTTCATTTGAAAGCAACGAAGGCAGTCGAACTTATTATAAATCACTTGAACTCAACAGAGTCGGTAAAATTCAGTTGAGATAACTCACGATTTCACGGACGTCAAATGGTCTATTATGATTTATGGAGACTCTGGGTAAGCTCAAATGATTTATAGTGAGGTCTGTGAGTTCCAATGACTCAAACTGAGTCTAGATGATTTATTTTGAATTTTGAGTGATCTAAATCAGGTGTTATCCCCTTGAGCCATATAGATTTCGAATTTCCACCAGAATCTCAGATTTCTGACATGATAATATGTAAAAATTCGATTTTATATTTCAGACACACCTATGTTTTATTCGACAAGACCAATATTAATCACAGGTGGTTTGGGTCGTATTGGTCTAGCACTGGCTCGGTGGATGATTGAGAAACGAGAAGTAAAGCATGTTTTTCTCTTAGCACGTCAAAGCACAGAAGAAATCGATGAGCAGAGCACGCGTGGAAGAAAATGGAAAGCGTTGCTTCATATAGCCGAAGACCACGCTGCTTCGGTCAATTTAATCAAAGGAGATGTTGCCAGCTATGAAGACGTTCATCGTGTGATTGCACATATCAATAGTACTGGATCGATTCTACGGGGCATTGTTCACGGAGCACTTGTACTTCGCGACAGTCTTGTTTCCAACATGAGCGCGAATATGTTGACCAGTGTTATGCAACCACGTATTCGGGGCGCTTGGAATCTACATCGTGCATCTATGGAATTACAACCGAAGGGAGCGCTTGAATTTTTTGTCCTTCTCTCCTCCTTACGCAATCATGTAATTGATATGGGTGGCGCAAATTATAACGCAACAAATGAGTTTTTTGATTCGCTTGCTTATTGGCGTCGTAATACTCTTCGAGAACCTGGTCTATCAATTAGTGTTCCACTAGTGCGTTCCCTCAATTCGCAAGGAAAGGATGAAACAGAACCTTTATCTCGTCTTCATTTTGCTTTGAAAGGGATACCAAACGAAGTTTTATTCGAACTAATAGAGCATTTTCATGATCAACAACAACAACAACAGGACAATCCCGCGATAACGCCTATTATCTTCGCGGTTGATTGGCGTGCGATAAAAGAAGAACTCGATTATTCGAAAACAGGACGCATTCGTGAGTTAGTTGATATGAAAAATAACATTTTGGCACAACAAGCTGATAAAAGAACGAATGTAATCGAAAATGAAGTTAATAAAAACACCGATTTGAAAATGGAAGATGTCATACACGAGGTCGTTACAAAAATTTTTGGCTCAACTAATAGTGAACGTATCGACAAAGATAAAGCGCTCTTCGAACAAGGTCTAGATTCATTGATGGCTGTCGCACTACACAATTGGCTGGGCGCTCGTTACGCTGTTTTTCTTCCAGTATTTGATATTATTCAAGGCATGTCCGTAAATAATGTTGTTGAAGCTGTTAAAATGAAACAAAGTGATGAACATCAAATTAAGTCTGTTTCTGGAACATCTAATACATCCAACGAAAAAACAACAACGCGTTCAGCAGACAATACGATTGTGTCAACAGCCGAAAAACAGTTACCACATGTGAGTTACCATGGAACGTCACTCGTCGAATATTTCCCAAAGCATACTGAATTGAAGGTTAACTGTCCTTTGATTTTTTATGTTCCGTCTGTTACAACAACCGATCACACTGAACAAGACAATCGTTTTGCCGAATCACTTAAATTACGCTTGAAATCCATATCGCATTTGTGTATTTTTCAGCGAGCAGACAACGTGACAGACATCGCACATGAGTACATCATGCAAATGAGACGAATTCAACCTCGTGGACCGTATCATCTTATAGGTTATAAGACGGGCGCACTTATTGCATATGAAATGTGTTTGAGACTGGACAAGCACTTTTATGATGCTCGTGTTCAAAATCTGCTTCTAATACATCCTCCGTCACCTGAGCAATTTCAGCTACATCAATCAAGTGATAGTGATTTTCGTAAGAGCTCTAAGTTATCTACTAATTTTGTTAAAAAATCAACCGACAAATGTAAGGCAATTATTATTGATAGTGAAGATGACAAGAAAAAATGGGTACAATATACACAAGTGGTTAGCATACCGTTAATGAATTACAAAGTGTATAATAAAAATAATCTGGTAGATAAAGCCATTGATGATATATGTGATATACTTGAAATAAGGTAAGAGCTTTTCCATTAAATGATCCCAACAGGAGTTTTTTAAAAAGTTGCAGACAGAGTACAAGAAAATACCATATTTTGATACGTCAGGAGAAGTCTAATGTTTATATTCACTCATCTCAAAATACAGTGGGAAAACCTGCAAGCATGTCCTTTCTGCGATGTTTTGCACATTCAATTCTTAAAAGCATATCTTTCGTAGAATATGTTCGTAACCATAATGTTTCTGAGAAATATTCAATAAAAAGTATACTGTCATAGGAGAGCAATCAATATTAGAGATATGAATTAAAAATGCAAATTAATTCGGATAACATTTAAAATATTATTTATCATATTAATCATTTGGAACAAGAAAAAGTCCCATTTTTGTGTACTCAAAAAGTGAGCACACTCTAGAATCGGTCAGTGTGTCCGTCCGTTTGCACGATAACGTTTGAAAGGCTCACCCAATTGTCATGGAATTTTCTACAGAACTTTATCTCATCAATATCTCACTGGAGTTCGAAGATGAGAATGATTCGTCAAGAAATGGCTGAGTTGTACCAAAAAATGTCATCATTTCAGCCTATTTTATTGATATGTCCGCTAAGATTTTTTTAAAACAAAAGCTACCAAGCTGAATTTTTGATATGCTATACAACTTCTAATCCTTGAGAAACTGGTAAAAAAATGTCGAAAAGAGATAGATACCTTCGAAATGATCCAAAGTCTCAAATGCAAATTTCGTTAGATACCTAAAAGAAAGTTGAGCGAAGAGTACATTAAATCGTGTTATATTGATAAGAATATCTATCTAGTAATAATCAAGACTGTTCTCGATGGAGTCACATAAAAAGTTTCCAGAAAAATTGAAGTAAAGAATTTGACTTATTACAGGCCTGACGGGGAGTAGGGGAAAGGTAGAGAAAAATTTTTTTGGATAGTTTATTCCAGATCAATATGTCGTGAATTATTTTTACTTTTTGCAGTACACATAACGTTCGGATTTAAATCCGAGGTTACCACTTTTTTTTTCTTCTTTTTGTTTTCGCTGATATATATGTTTTTTTTCATTTATGTTGAAAGTAAAATCGTTACATTCGCCAAAACTTTCATTCTACGCTATTTTCGATGTGGGGGAAAATTCATGATTTGCGACCACCTCCTTTCGTTTCACTATTAATTTTTATAATTATAGTATAAACAGAACCGATTTTGTTTTCGATTTGTATCAATGGAATAACAATTATTTAGAGAACTTTAGTTAGATGATTGTTGAATCCATTATACATGATATCATGACATCCCACAGACTTAGCCCCTATTGAGGTCAGCCATTGTACGGATTCGTTTCTTCCACGCCCATTAATCTTACACCAGATGGAACAGGTGTTATCGACTGTATCCACGCCATTACTTTGTGTCTTCTAGTCATGTTTTATGTAACGAAAAACGAGACTGATGATGGAATGTTCTTTTCGTTACTGGTGACGAAATAGAGAAGAAACGGTACTGTCACCCTCGGTATCATGTTTATTGTGCTACTTCGTAACTCCAAATCGTCTTCGTGCAACACAAAGCACTCGTTTTTTATATGCACACACACGAGAGAAGGAGAGAAGAGAATAGAAAACAGATGTATGCGCTGCATAAGAGTGATGTCAATTCAGGAGATTGTGCCTATCGGCACAATCGTAATACACAACTGTGTAGTTATGACATTATGAAGGACACTATCATATTACGATACATTACGTAATACCAAGAAAGATACACTCTTCGTCCCTATAGACAAGAACGGAAGTAGATGAAAAGGAAATGAAACGTGAATTTGTGAATTAGAAGGATGTCTTTCGTTGACACACTTTGCATGGGCAATCTCTACGAAGTTTGTCATCTATCTTTGCAAACATCATGTATTTTTGTGTTCTACTATCAACTGAGACTATTTTCGACCCTTATGATCATTTCAATTTTTATTTTAGTGTGAATACAAATGGAACGCGTTTATCTTATAATTTGTAGAATCATTTAACAACTGCCACAACTCAATAAAATCAATAAATGACTCACATCGTTCAACAAACAGTGCATATGAACTGCCATTTTTTGATCCAATAAAAAATTTACAATATAGATGAGCTACCAAAACTGCTTTTTTGACAAAAAGTTGAGAGACTAAATAGTGGCGATCAGGTCTTAACTTACGTGAAATTCTAGTGAGAATCGAACTGATATATAACTTACTTCCGTATATCGTTAAAGTATCTATAACGTGAGAAATACTAGCATCACATATCGCGCTAAATCCCACTCATAATTAACAGAGTAGATACAATACAAGATCACCGATTTCCAAAATGAATTATCCAGCTGCACGATTCGAGCCAAACTAAATCCGATTTTTCTCTTAAATAACTCTCATCGAAGAAACAAACAAATATTTTTATTGTATGCAATTGGAACTATATGTTCAGGCCTCCTAATCAATTAAAATTATATGCCACCTATTTCACAAACTGCAAAGCTACATCTTATTTTTCTCTAGACGGTAATAATTCTATCTTATCGTTAATATTAAATATTACACCGAAAAAAAGAGCTCTACAAAACCAAGAAAAGATCTGTTCTCAAATACTTCGGTAGAATCTCCTATAATTTTATGAAAATAATGTTTTATACGGTTGATTCAGTTCGAAAGTTTTTTTTTAAATGATATTCAAGAGTTTTTGTATAAATCTCGTTTAACTATAGATAAAATGCATCTGAACTGAGTCTCTATACATATGGCCGAGTTTCAGGCAATAAGTAATGCCTTTCAAGAATGTCTTTCATTGAATTTTTCGTTCAAGACGATCTTTTTATGGTTACGCTTTTAACGAGGTAATAATGACAACTTCCATGTGATAATCACGTTAATTCTGGTTGTGTATTCTACTGTTCGATAGAATTAATTATAGGATGAGAGAACTTATCAGAAAGATCTCTTGTGAATCGTCTTCAAGATTTCATAGATACCTTTATTCAGCTGAATGATATTTTGAATTTTGTATACGAATTTCATGAAAGGTTTTACTTATCTCATCAAGCTCCGCCGTTTGTATCGAACTTCAATTTAGCATAATTCCACGTTATCTTAGAGCAATATCGATTCCTCTACAATAGCTATTTCTTTGATGACAATGTTTTTCTTCAATATATCCAAAAGCGATATTTTTTTTTCTCAAAGACAAAAAAATCACATAATAAACGATACATTTAAGGCTCTCCCTCAGAATGGATATCCGACTTTAAGTAGTCCGTTTCGGCTAAAACATTTCGGAATATATGGCACTAGTGAGAAACACTTCTGCTAAAAATATCAAGTCAATCCGACGAACCCTTCAGGATTTATAGGTTTTCAGAGTTCAACGTTTTTGAACTTCTGGGAAATTTTATAACTCAACTACTAAGACATATAAATCTCGAGATGGTTTTAAAATAAAATTAACATGTGGGCCTAACTTTTGTCCAAACAAAATTTTTGTATTTCCTCTGGTTGATTTTTTATTAGTCATTTATGATTGATGACTTTAAAGAAAGCACGAAAACAAGATTTTGCAATAGTAAATTTCAATTTTCGCCCTGCACAAATGAGATATAAAAAATTACCTTGAATAAAAATTAACCTTCATGTAGTGCTATAAAACAAAAAAATTATTGAATATATCCTAATTATTATAGGAGTTATTTCGGTTTTCCTAATGAAAATTCATGTTTTGAGAAAAACGAACAACAAGTTTTTTTTTAACATTTTATATTAAAGCATAAAAAAGCATTCAGAAACACAAACCAAAAGGATTATCGACATGTTTTGTGGATAAATATGTTGACCAATCACCCTTTGTTTACTTTCACTTTCACTTTCACTTCAGCACCATAACCATGGTAAATTCCATAAATCCCATCATAGACTGTTGTATATGTTGATAAGAGCAACATCTGAACATTATTATGGAAGCTCAGCACGAGCTGCTGTTTTCCTTGTATAAGAGAAGCAAAGAATCGTATAATTGCATTATGACCATTTCAAAACATTGAATATTTTACGTAAGTAAAGTTAGCACCATATTCGCGTTTTTTCTGTCTCGATTCGCTATATAACTTGTGCTGATGCTCTAACCAGTTGTGCTGTATGTAGAATAAAATTCTCTATCGATTCCTACTATTTTTGGACTAGGTCATCGGACAAAAAATACCACTTCACTCCTAAAGACCCTTTTCAGTATTTTATTTCGACTGGAATGGACGGTGCATTTAAGGATCGGACTGGATATAATGATGCTTCGGCTTTAGTCTTATGTAGAACTGATTTCCGCATCCAGCTGTGCTACTTTCGTGAGGGACTATTGAGTACATATGAGCCATTCCACGTAAGCCACAGCCGAAGGTGCTCAATCGATATCCTCAGATTTGACCCATTTTTATATATGTGATAGAGGACTGAATTCTATGAATTTTGATGAAAGCCATTTCGAAAAATATTGAACCGTTCGGTTTTTATCGCATTTTTACTGAAAGTACTAGAAAATGCACTTTTTCGACGGACGATTTTGCGACGCATAAAAAATAAACAAAGCATCTTCTGTTAAGACTAAATGTTTTAAAAATAGCAATACCTAGTTGTGTTCTACGTATACTGTAAGTTTCAGCTCAATTCATTTCATCGTTGATATTATATGGACCCCGAGATTTGAGAAAAAATGACTTTTCCCAGCAATTTTCATTCCTCATATCTCTCCACAGGAGAATGATAGAGGCCTGAAATTTTGAACATAAGTAGATCTTAGGAAGATCTAACTACCATATAAATTTCATCCCTCTAGTACGAACTATTCGTGCAGAATAATCGAATTGCGAGTCGGTTTTTAGTGAAAAAGTCGATTTTTGACCTTAATTTTTTCGAGAAATGCCTGTTTGTTTTTTCAATTATCTATGCAGCCTCAAAGACCACACACGGGT
>ERZ778026.3780-NODE-3780-length-12710-cov-9.121928_pt1 | contig 12710 bp, 17 predicted proteins | sample MGYA00375756_ERZ778026 | MGnify/ENA primary metagenome ERZ778026 (study PRJEB29350, sample SAMN05389820) | bioreactor metagenome | isolation source: Ammonium sulfate bioreactor | place: South Africa: University of Cape Town | collected 2014-02-18 ... | reverse complement strand
CGCCGCTCACTTTCAGCGCCACGCGGCTGCAAGGCCGTATCGGGCCAAGCCGACAACATCCGGAGGAACTCCAACCCCACAGACCGATCTCTGCCTTGTTGTACGGCAATCGCTGCTGCTCTCTACAGCAGGAGCGCCTGTTTCATTCACTCGGCGTGCTGGTACGACACATTTTTCGCTCACATGGTTGGTGGTGCGGCCTCGAGAATGAGCGAGCCTTTGGACGCGATATCCAGCACGAGAATCGCAAAGCGGCTCACGCGTTCGAGGTCGTTGGAGCTGACCGAGGCGTAGTCAAAGTAGCCTCGTCGCGTAGTGTAGCCGTCCTTGAAGAAGTGCGTCTCGCCGTTATGGTGCTTTGCGTACACCTTGACGTACGCACGCTGCCGCGGTGCGTCCGGTGCTGCTCCCTCCGAGGGCTGCACCACAATGTGGCCGAGGCTCTCCAACACTACCAATCAGACGCAGCGCAAAGACGGACGGCGGGAGATGTGAGTTGGCGATGATGCGGCACGCGCGCTACCTGGTACGTACCTTCGACCTTGAGCGACTTGGCAAGGTGAATGACATTCTTCTTGAGCGTGCCTCCGAGCGCCACCACCTCGACAATGTAGTCTGATTGCTCGAGCGACGGTGGCAGCGGAATCACTGCTTCACTGGCTCGTTCCGACAGCGTATGCGTGCTCTCCACGTTGGGCTTGATCAACTCGTAGTGCGACGACTCGGACTTGGCGAACGGCTGCATCGAGAACAGCCGCTCGACATCCATGTGGTAGATGCGCACCACGCACTGGTCCACGTTGCGGTACTTGACTTGCAGCATCGATGCACCGCGTTGGTTGCTCGTATCAGCGAGTGCAATCTCGAGCATCGGTTCCATGGCTTCGGGTGCCACTGGCTGTGCGATGGTGGTTGCGTTGGCAGCGCCAGTAGCACACGCAGACGACGACGACGCCGACGAATCAGCTCCTTCGGCACCTTGCTGTAGTGCACCGGTGCCACTTGAGGAGAGATTGTTCTGTTGCAAGATCGAGTGCGCCTCGAGTGCCAGCGCCTCGTAGCGTTGCTTCCATTCCGGCAACATGTGCGGATTGGTCGCAAGTTGGTGGTTGGCCAGCGCCAAGGCTCGAGGGACCGAGCCATCGGGCAGCGAGAGTTCAATGTAGGCGCGCAAGTAATCGAACGAGAGCTGCTGCTGCTCGATGATGGCACTCGAGCTGCCGACAGTCGCCGCTTCGATGCGATCCACGAGCTCGACTGCATCGTAGATTCGATCCTGGGCGATGAGGTAGTATGCCGCAGCGAGCAGATCGGTGACCGGCAGTGGCGTGGGCTTGTGAGCTACGAGTGCGAGGAAGCGCTGGTACTGCTGGCGCAACTGCACGTTGTCGCTCTTGCGGCCTTCACCGTGCACCCTATGGGCGCGTACATTGACGATCGGCGCGTACTCGAGGTGTTGGTAGGTCTCGAGCTCGCGCGTCGTTGGGCCGCAGTTGACGCTCACCAACGGCGAGCAATAGTGCGGCATCAGAGAGTTGCGCACGTTTCTCAATTGCCCGACCGGTGCTGCAAGGAGCTCACGGATCGCAGGCGCATCCCGGTGCAAGAGAGCGTAGTTCCACAGCGGCACGACAAAGAACAATCGCGATCGCAGTACCGAGAGAACGCGCTCGTACACGTTGCGATTGTGCATTCGCCACGCGAGGTACTCGAAGGCGTCGGGGTACTTGCTGACCAGCTCAAAGAGATTGGTACTCGAGAGGTATTCGAGCACTCGCTCAGTCTCCGCGTACTGGAAGATGTACAACCACGAATCTTGGTCCGAGCGCTCGATTTGGTGCTTGACGATGAACTTGACTGGCGTCGCGAGAGCGAGCGAATGTCGATCGCGCCACACGTGCGCTGGATAGTGCTCAAACTCTCCCGTGTACGGAAAGTAGAAGCGATACCACAAGCTCGAGCTCGAGAACGGTCGAATGACAATGTTGTAGCTGCGCGAGGCATACGCCGGCGAGCCGAGTGCCACGGCGCCCTGTGGCACCTGGATCATCACCTCGGCCGTCACCTCGTACTCTTCGTGGTTCACGACGCGCACTTGCACCTCGTACTCGCGTCCAGCGAGCACTTGCACCTCGCCGGCCGACAGCGAGTCGTGTGGTAACGACACTTTGACGGTGCCATTGTTCGGATCGCCCGACGCCACGGTACGCGAGACCAAATGGAAGGTCTGACGCACCGAGAGCCGCGGAAGCGTGTCGTCGCTCTCTTGTGCGCCGAAGCCGCCTGTGTTCTGCCGCTCGTCTTCCGGGAGTGCTTGTGACGTGGCTTCGCTGGCCTGGATGCAGAAGATCACCACCGGCGAGTTGGGAGCCGCCGTAATGCGCGAGCCCTCACCGTCAAAGATCGCCGGAGTGCTTTCGAACGGGAAGCCACTGAATGAGAGCGCCAGCATGATGGCCGTGAAGCTTTCGCTTGCCTGGTGGAGGTTCGGCGACAGGAAGTGCCCGAGTACCTCGGCAATCTCGGAGCGTTCGTGGATGTGCTCGTGTTCGATCAGCAGATAGTGCGCAAGGTCGGCCCAGTAGTCGTTGATCGGAACGAGCATCTCGCTCGTATGCAAGAGCTTGGTGTTGTAGTAATACGACTCGGCCAGCTCCTTTGTGCGGTCGATCGGCTGATACGTCCGCTCGATGTGCCGTGCTTGCTTGCGATGCAGTGGCTGCGCCGTGTATGACGATCGAATTCGGCCACCATAGCCCGCCAGCGGCTCCCACTCGTCGTCGTCGTGTCGCTTCGAGCCGACTGGCAACATTTCACCCTCGGCAACTGAGGCACCGGTCATGAAATTGCGATTGGGCTGAGCACGAGCAGCATGAACAAACATGTCCAAGTGACCACGAGCCGAGGTGCGCACGCGTGCCGAGGCTCGCATGTTGGCCACGAGAGCCTGGCGGCGCGTGTCGCCGTGAGGAAGCGACGACGCCCATAGAATCTGCTCGAGCGCGTTGTTGGACGCAATGGCAAAGAACGGCACCTCGTCCGACAGTCGGAGGCGCTGCTCGGCCGAGGAGCCGCCTTCAAGCAACCACAGATCGACCACGTCCTTGTGCAACTTGCCACGCACCACCGGCAGCACCGTGTCGAGGAAGAACGAGTGGTCCTTGACAAAGAGGAACAGATTGAGCTCGTGGCAGCCGAATCGTTGATAGAGATCTCGCTTGGCGGCAAGGTCGAGTCGGTGCCAGCGCGTCACGAACTCAAACTCGCTCAGCGTGCTCTTGACCGTGGCGTCGATCGGCAGTGCTTGATACAAGTCGTACAAAGCCTTCGTCGAGCCCACGATGCTAAGCGTGTTCGATGAGTGCTCGAGCACGAGCGACTCGTTGGCTCGAATGGTCTTCGACTCTCGCAGCTCGATCATACGCGATCGCGGAGGGTACGGTTTCGAAAAGGTCGTGTTGCGCGTAAAGTCGGCCGCAAGCTGCTCGATCGTTACGACCGTCAAAGTGGCTGGTGGTAGACTACCGCTCCATGAGGCGAATCGGTCATTGGCGTCGGTTACAAGCACGGTCACTGAAGAGAGGTCGCGGGTGGTTCCAGGAGCAACACGCACAATTCCACTCGATGGATCGGGAATCATGTTGGCAATCAGACGAGGAGCCACGCGAACAAAGTCGTAGCGGCTTTGAGCACCGGAGGAGCCGTAGCTGCTGCCGGAGCTATGCCAGCCACGAGAACTCGCCGCTTCTTGGCCATGACCAGCTCGCGAGTAGTAGGCCTCTTCAAAGTTCGCGCTCTCGAGCGTGGACGAAAAGGTCTCGCCCGCTCGCGCTCGCTTAATCTCGGTGTCGGTGCCACTCACTTTCCATGGGCGCATGAGCAACGACGGACGTGAGAGCATGTTGCCATAGGTCGATGTAGCATTGCGACGAGCAATAATGTACATCTCTTCGGTGCCCATCAAACGCTCGCGCAGAAACACCGTCATGCCCGGCTTGCCGCGGTTCGATGGCGGCAATGGCAACGGTTGCATACTTGCTTGGAAGCGTGCGAGCTCCGCTGTTGATGTGAACAACGTTGCAAACAAGTGCACGCGAGTCTGTCACATCAAACAATCGTAAGCGCCTATCATCGAGGATGTTCGGTTCAGTCTCGTGGAACGATGTCTGGCATACCGTTTCAGTCACATTCATGATGGCGATATCAAATGAACCATCAGCATTCGTGGTGATGGTGGAAACTCGAGGCGTCGGAGTCAACGGGTCAGAATGGAACAGCTGTGTCGGCGAGACGACGAACGACTCGGACACGTCGGATGACGATGAACTCTCGTCGTCAAGTTGGTCGACGACGAGATTGTAGCGGTGGGCCTTCTCGGTGACGTGAATGGTGTAGATTCGCCTTGAACAATCGGTGCTGCTGCCAACGTAGAGCTCGTATGTTCCGCGAGGCAGCGGTCGAATGACAATCGTACGTGCAGAGGAGTCGCCATCCAACGAGAGGTACGAGTGGAACGATTCCAACGTCGGGTGCGCCGTGAGCGAGAATTCCGAGGCCGAGATCTCGTTGGCACTGCCGAGGTACGGCAGGTGCAGGCTCTCGTCGGTGCCAATGTATCGTGTATGCGAACTCTCGACTTGCGACGTGTAGTGCGAGTGAGCCGGAAGTAGCCACTTGCGATAGCACTGATGCTCAGCCAGTGAGGTGCTGGTCGAGATGTGGACCGACTCGATACCATGCAACGACCCGAGCCAGATGCGACCGTGATGATCGGTGGCAACCTGCGCTCGATGGTGACGCCGGTGCGAGAGGAACTCTATCTCGGCCGCTTCTCTGGGAATGAACTCGCCGCTCTTGCCAATCAGCATCGCGTAGAAGTCTGTTTGATTGCGATACAGGAACCAATCCTACACGCACACATACGCATCAAAGCCAATGCAACCCCTCGCGTCGTGGTCAATTTACCGTCATCGCGAGTGGGCCAGTGGTTGGCAAACGTACCCAAATGGCGTTGGAATCAGGAGTGCCCAACGAGATTGGGTGAGAGTACGATAGGTGTTGCACGTCGCCTGTGCTACCAAGCTCGACCGAGCCCTTGAGCTGCAGGTTGATGTCCGTGAGCGGTTCTTTGGGAACCAGGAACGAGAAGACCGGATCGGTGTGCGTGAGGTTGAGTGTCGAGCTCGAGGACGAGGACGAGGAGCCGTCCAATGGATCGAGTTCGATCACCGAGGTGCGGCCATTCATGAACGTGAGCGAGGCACTGAGGCGCAGATTCGACAGCAGCGAAATCGGTGCCGGGAGGCCGTTGAGTGTCAAGCGCGGATGCACGAGAACTGGTGCGCGCTTCAGAGGCGAAATCGATTGCGGATCGAGCAAGATGGCGGCCGTGAGTTGGTACTGTTCGATCGAGCGTCGAAATGGTACGCGGCTGGAAAACCCGTCTTCGAGCGACACGACGAGTTGGTGGTGCTTGGCCGTGAGCGTGGTATTGGTGGCCACTGAGAACGGCACCATCACGATGCCTTGCGAGTCGCTTCGAAAGTGGCGGCCGCCAAAGCGCACCGAGACGTTGGGCATGATGGCGCCGGTCTCGTCGAAGGTGAGAACCTGCACGCCGGCATGAGTGTCACGCGTCGATACCGACAAGTGGCCCTTGTGCACCACGACGCGGCTGTTCTTGCCGTTGGAGATAAAATCGAGCACGTAGATGCCTCGGCGATCGAGCTGCGGGAACTCGAACGTGTGGCGCACGCGACGAACTGGATCGACGCGATCGAAGCGATGCTCGAATTCGAACTGCGGCAGGAGGCCATCGAGTCGGATCGTCGCATCAAAGCCGTCCTTGTTCTGATGCTGCGTAAAGTAGTTGAGCGTGTCGATCTCGAAGCCGCGCACGAGCACCGACGGCGTGTTCTTGAGCACCATCGAAATGCTCACAGGCTGGTCGAGAGGCACATACAAGCGCGGTACCATGCGAACGAATCGCAGCTCGACCTCGTTCGCCATGTGACTGATGTGATCGGGCGAGAGCGTCGGCAACGGCATCGGCAGCGACTTGGGCGGGAGTGCATAGTAGTGCACCAATCGCGAGTACACCTCAGCGAATGCCTGGCGCTCGCGATCGTTCGACATGCACGCGAACAGCTCTGCCGGGTGGTTCTCCTGCACAACCAAGCGCTCGATCCAAAAGTTGACGAGATGGTGGTCGGTGGTGTGTGCATAGAGATCGGCCTCGGGAATGCCGGTGCCCGAGATTTGTGCCTCGGGCGCAAAGAACCGATTGGCCTCGTGGCGGTGTTGGAAGCTGCTGCTGGTGGCACCCAGGATGGCGGCCGGAGCCTGGCGCAGGAACTGCATAAAGTACCGCTTGGCCGTCGGCGTGATGTCCTGGTCCGAGACGTACAGCAGGTACATGAAGAGTGCGTTGCGATACGAAGAGACCTCTGGGTGACGTTCAAAGAACTCAACCATGCGCCCGAGGTACTCGACCATGGCTGTGCGGTTCGTGCGAATGTCAATGTCGTCGTGCCATCTGCAAACGAGCTCGAATACGACGGGCCGATCAGTACAAGAGTGCACTTCCTCGGGGCAACCCAAGTTGAGAGCACTCGTACGCACCGAAGACGCGCGGTGTAGGCTCGCGTGAATTCATCTTGCGACGCGAGCGTCGGATGGTCCGAGAGCAGTCGATCGAGCTGCGACAGCGACAGATGCCGCAAGGCCGCGAGAGCATCGGTGTCATAGTAGACCGAGGTGCGGCTCTGCTGTTGTGGCTGCAGCCACTGCTCGACGAGCTTGACGGCATCGGGATACGCGTTCAGATTCCAACTTGCCATGCGGCTTGGGTCGATGTCATGTTCGATGAGCTTTTGGATCGAGGTCGTGTCGAGCTCTCCGTGGTGGAGCATGTGGCGCAGCTCGGAGTCGCACGCGTGGTGCAGTTCGACACGGCGCGCATTGTCGCGAGCGATGGCCGAGAGGTCCACTTGCGATGGCAGATCACTCGCTTGGTGCGTCAGCTACATGGCACATGCAACGCACATGGATGAATAGCAAGATGGGTGCCACGATCGCCATTGATGTCGACACATTCACGTGGGAGAGTGCGCGCGGCGCTTGTGTGTGCGCGTGTGCATGGCAGCGTCCACATTCACTGATGCAGCAGGCATTCAGCTACGCCCGATTCACACGAGATAGATGAGGATCACGAGCAGCAACAGGGTAGATACCATGTCAAGCGACGGCGGCGAGTGGCGCAGCAGGTCGTAGCCGAGGCCGTTCAGCAGGTGCGACAGCTCGTCCGAGAGCGGGCGCTTGGCGTCGACGACCGGCGCCGAGGCATCGCCGTAGCTCTCTCGATCGTGGTCGTAGAAGGCCAATCGAGTCGTGATCGAAGAGGCGAACGACGGCATTCCGCGAGTGCGCCATTCGTGCGCGAGCTCGCGAGCGGCAGCGAGGTCGCCGCGCGCCAGCGAGTCGAGGATCGACAGGTAGTCGCGCTCGAGCGACCGCAGCGGCAGCAGCTCGAGCGCCGCCGTGCGGTTCGGCGCCAATGCCACGTCCTCTAGGAAATCGACGTCCAGGCTGTCGGTGTGCCATGCGGCGCACGGTGAGGTGAGGGCCGTCAGAGCCAGCAGCAGCAGCAGCACGGCAGCCGCCATGCCGCGTGGAGGCAGCGATGGTGGTGGTGGAGGCCTCGCCATTCGCGGGGATCCGGTCCAAGGCTCGATCCGATGCGATGGTGAGCGAGGGCAGAACGAGAGACAACTCGGGCTGAGAGTTGAGGAGTGTTCTTCGAGGCTTGGGGGATGGATGGGCGATGGCAGGGCGATGAGGGCGAGGAGGGCGAGCAGGGTATGTGAATGGCGCCGCTCCGATGACGCGGCAGGTCGCTGACGTCACGGCCATGGCCAATACCGGAACGCTCTCCGGTTGGTGTGCCGAGCGCTCGATGCTGACTCAATGGCATCGATTCCACGATGGCACGGTGATGAGTGAGTGAGTGAGGCATATGCCGACCGATCGAGCACCCGAGAGCAGGAGCATGGAGCGAGGGTCGCCCCGGCTTGATAAGCAACCGAGCCACCGCGACGACGAGAGCACAGTCACTCGCTCGCTGCCTGCCGCTCGCACCACCTCTCTGCCCCTCGAGCCCCCTCGCTGTCCATCACCCACCACCTCGCAAGCTGGTCTCGCCTCACGCTCGACGATAACCCCACGACCTGTTGTTGTTGCTTCTGCTGCTGAATCTCCGCGATATGGCTGACGAGCACGACGCCAAAACCACCACGACCGCCTCCACCACCACGAGCGAGCAAGACGACCTCGCCAAGAAGAAGCAATCCTGGGCGGTCTCGATCGCCAGCGACGACGATGACGACGGCTCAGACGACGAAGATGACGAGCCGTCGAGCTCGAGCAGCTCGCGCCCTCGCACCAAGTTCGACGCCGACGACGACGCGTACACGGGCCACACGCCCAACGCCGCGTCGTTGAAGCGCAAGAGGTCGGCGCTGCAGTGCCCGTACCTCGACTCGATCGACCGCACGATGCTGGACTTCGACTTCAACAAGCAGTGCAGCGTCACGCTCGCGACCCTCAACGTCTACGCGTGTCTCGTGTGCGGCAAGTACTTCCAGGGCCGCAGCACCACGTCGCCCGCGCAGCTGCACAGCCTGCAGGCCGACCACCACGTGTTCCTCAACCTCCACACCTCTCGCGTACGCTCGCGCGCTCCGAACCGACTCGACTCATGATCGACCTCGCTATCACCATCGCCATACATACTCACGTGCAAGAACCGGGGCTCTTGTTGTTGCTGTAGATCTACTGCCTGCCCGATGGCTACGAAGTGATCGACTCGTCGTTGGACGACATCAAGTACTACCTGAGGCCCACCTACACGCCGCAGCAGATCGAGCAGCTGGACCGCACCGAGATCTGGGGACGCGCTCTCGATGGCAGCAAGTATCTCTCTGGAGTCATTGGTACGTGTGTCACGTGGTTGCTGTGACGGCAGTCGAGGTCGTTGGCTGGCTCGCTGGCCGGTCTGACTGTGAGTGCTCGCGCGCGCATCAGGCATGAACAACGTCAAGGCCAACGATGGCATCGGAGTGGTGCTGCAGGTGCTGCAGCACATCTCGCCTCTGCGCAACTTCTTCCTGCGTGAGGAGAACTACGAGCTCGTACGTGCTACCGTGCGAGCTTGAATGGCTGTCGCTCAAGCCGCTAACCACTCGATTCGGCATTCGACATTCGATGCAGTACACATCAAACCCGCTTGTAACTCATTTCGGAGAGCTGGTGCGCAAGGTCTGGAACCCCAAGCTCTTCAAGAAGCAGGTACCGACAGTCGCTGCCGTGCAGCCACCATACCTACGTATTCCTCACTGGTCGTACTCCGACAGGTGTCTCCGCAAGAGTTGCTGCAAGACATTCTCACGGCCAGCAAGCGTCGATTCACGCCGACGACTCAATGCGATCCGGCCGAGTTCACGTCTTGGTTCTTGACGAGTTTGCACACTGGCCTCGGTGGAACCAAGAAGATGCAGTCGAGTACGCTGTTGTTGCTGCAGTAGTTGCCCACTACTGCGCCTGGCTAATGAATCATTGCTCCGTACGGCTGAGTGGATATCAGGCATCGTGCATCATTGCTTCCAGGGAGTGGTGGCCGTGAACACCTACACCAAGGTCAACAAGGAGGATCCTGACGAGCAGGCGCACGAAGATGCCACAGAGGATGAGAAGACCTCACGTACGCATGACATTGGTGCATCGTGCGTTGGATTGCTTGCGTATGCACTGTGCTAATGCACTCACGATGTGAATCAGTATTGCTCAAGGGCTACTCGGGTCCTCAAAAGTCTACCAATCCCTTCTTGTACGTTCGCAGCCCTTGCCGTTGTGATACACTTGCATCCCACGATGCTCACTGAGTGCCATGATACAGATTCCTATCGCTCGACGTGCCTCCGCCGCCTTTGTTCAAGAGCGAATCTGAGAAGAATATCATTCCGCAGGCACGAAGCTCCACTGCTTAGTCGTTGCTGATGTCTGTTGCAGCGCTAACTCGCCCATCTCATCCACACACAGATTCCTCTCTTCGTGCTGCTTAACAAGTTCAATGGAAAATCTGTACATGTACGATAGCTGCCGTGGAGCTTCTCCCTGATGCAGTAATCGCCTTCTTGCTCACCGGGTTCCTTTGATCTGCAGCACAACCCAGTAACAGGAGAGAGGAAACAGTTCAGCATACGACAGTTGCCTCGGTTCTTGATCTTCCACATCAAGCGGTACGCTACTCGGCACCTCACCTCCCATCCTGACCTTCCAAGTACTCGTCAGTCTAACGGCAACACCCGAGTATAGATTCTCCAAGAACCAGTACTTTGCAGAGAAGAATCCGACGATTGTCAACTTCCCAGTCAAAGGCCTCGATATGAAGGATTGTACGTGTAAAGTCCTCATAGCCGCATCGCTGTGTGGTATGGCTGCTCACTGGCCGCGTGTCCGCAGACGTCAAGATGCCGGGAGAGGCAGCGGCTGTCGTTGGTGAAACGATGTACGACCTGGTGGCCAACGTGTTCCACGAAGGTGCATCGGACCAATCTGACTCGGACATGGGCTTCTTCAAGGCCCACGTGCTGCATCGAGTACGTCGGCATCCTGCAACGTGGCAGCAAAGCCCATGCATCTCCTAACTCGTGGCTGCCGCTCGTCTAGGGCTCGGGCAAGTGGTTTGAAGTGCAGGACCTACTGGTGACCGAGACGCAGCCGCAGTACATTGTCTTGTCGGCAGCGTACCTGCTCGTCTATGAGCGCCGAACCGCACCATCATAATCCTCCTGAGCTCAAATCCCGCGATTGTTCGAACATACGAGAGAATCAATAGATCATGGCCATTGATCTTGACAGAGACGGCGATCTTGCCGTGTGTATGTGCGTGTATTGTGCATCCTCACAGGCGCGCAGCGGGTCCTCCGAAGGCGCCATGGCGACCCTCTCCGCGCGCGAAGCGCTTCATTCCCTCGGCGGCCTCGGCTTCAAGCGCTTTGTAACCGCGGCGGAACTCATTCGCTAGCGCCTCACGCAGCGGCTTGTCGTGTTGCTCGTACGCCGAGAGTCGATCTGTAGACGCGTCAGTCACTGGCAGCGGCGGCAGCCGTCGTTGAGGCGCGTACCGTTGTTCATGGCGACTTGCGGGAAGGCTACGAGTGACGCGGCGAGATCCAGAGCTGCGCGTGTCGATGTGCCACGAGGCACGACGCGGTTAGCCAGTCCGATGGCCTTGGCCTCCGCAGCAGGCACCGGGCGTCCGGTCAGGATCATGTCCAGCGCCACGCTGAGGCCCACGAGCCTCGGCAGCCGGATCTGCGAGCGCCGTGTATCAGCGATCGAGCGTGGATGCTGCGCCCGGGAAGGATGGTCGTTGGTACCGTTCCCCCGTCGATCAGCGGCACGCCCCAGCGCCTGCAGAAGACTCCGAAGACGGCGTCGTCGTCGACCACGCGCAGGTCGCACCACAGGGCCTGCGCCACGAGCGTGCGAGCCTCAGTGAGCCGAGCCACCGACATTCGCTCGCTGCTCGTGCTCCACATACCAGCTCCAGTCCTCCAGCGACCGCGTATCCTACAATTCATGGCAGCGATTGTATCAGATCTTGTGTGTCAGGCAGCTCGCAGCAGTGGCAGTGGCAGCAGCAGCGTCGTTGTGGGCACGCGAACGAACCCGACACGGCAGCGATGACGGGCTTCGAGAGCAGCAGCCTCGTGGGGCCCAGCGGACCCACATCGCCCTCCTCGGTCAGAGCCGCCGCCTCGATGCCGATGCTCTGATCCATACCGACAGTACGAGCACAGCGTTATTCAGTGAGGCCTCAGCGTCGGATGGTCGCGAGTCGCAGCGTACGCTCTTGAGATCGGCGCCGGCACAGAACGAGCCGCCGATGCCGCGCAGCACCGCGACCCGCGCCTCTGGCGCCGCCTCAAACTCCCTGCTCGCACCGCGTCTGGCGCATGAGTACTCTACCAGCACGAGCGCGTGTCAGATACTCGGCAGCGAGCTCGAGCGCCACCGACCTGAAGACGGCGAGCAGCGCCGCGGCCGTGGGTCCGTCGACGGCGTTGCGCGCCGCGGCTCTGTTGATCGACACGAGCCACACTCCCGGCCGCGGACTCGCGTCGTCGCCACGCCCGGTCCTGTCGACGACCACCGGTATCTCTCCGCCCACAGACATTGGTGCTCGGGGTACCAGGTGCGGGAGCCAAGAAGCGAAGGAGCGAATGGGCTCGGGAGCTCGCCGGCTCCCGCGCCAAGGAATCTCGCTCGCAGCGGCTCGGTGGCAGGTGTGCAGGTACGCAGGCATGTAGGTATATGTATTGATTGGGTGGGCGATGTGCCAAGCAGAACAAACAAGGCGCCAACTCGGTGGAGTCGGCACGAACTGGGAGGGTTACACAGGAGGCAGGGCCTTAGAGGGCCGAGGTGGTGGCGTGGCGCTCGGCGCGGCTCGGCGTCTTGGTCTTGCCGTAGTCGCGGTACGCCCACACGAAGAACGCGCCCTCGACCGTGGTCTCTGTGGTGAGATGCGCCAAGGTGTCTGTCAGTAGCAGTACCGATCGCTTGCGTGCACAAGGGAGCGCCGGGCGAGATTCGTACTCTGGAAGGCCGGGCGAGCTCGAGCAGCAGCCAGCAGTCGACGGAGTCGC
>ERZ778026.3759-NODE-3759-length-12776-cov-104.256112_pt1 | contig 12776 bp, 9 predicted proteins | sample MGYA00375756_ERZ778026 | MGnify/ENA primary metagenome ERZ778026 (study PRJEB29350, sample SAMN05389820) | bioreactor metagenome | isolation source: Ammonium sulfate bioreactor | place: South Africa: University of Cape Town | collected 2014-02-18 ... | reverse complement strand
CTTGTCGAACAGACGGGTACAGCCGAAGCTGAACATCTTCGAAGATTAGCTACTCGTCAAGTCAAAGCACAAACTGAAAAAAACTCAACGAGTGTGGACGACGAAATTTTCGTTTCAGAAAATGATCCACTTTTAAAGAACGAATAGATGTGATTTTATTTTTCTTGAGAATGAATACTCATTGTGTTTTTTTTATACAATAATGACAACGACTAAAGAGTAGAAGAATAAAAAGTACAATGAACTAGTAATGATACAAGTCTTGACTAGAAACGAAGAGAAAACGATCGATGTCTTAGTTTGGCATGAGAAAAGTTGGTCCTCGTTCTAAATGAACAAACGGTGAAAGTTGACAATCGTCCTGTTGAGAAACATCACCATCAGAAAATATTGAGCCTTCACTACTTGATTGATTCGCTGTTTTCGGCGTATGTTTATCTGATGAACTATTGTCATCAGTGAAATTTGAGCATGAAGTTGTAAAAGTTTCTAAAAAATATTGTAGATGATTATTCGATATTATTTGAGATGATCATCGACGAAAGATACTTACCACCGCCTGCTGAATTTATCATAAGTAAATTCGATGATTGAACTTGAGAAAGTTCAGGTGACATTTGCTTTACTCTGCAACAACGATAAAAGAAAAACTCTTAGTAAATTCGAAAGATTTTACATTGGTGCACTGCTTTCAAATGTAGATTTTTTCAATTCATTCATCGTTCGTTGAGCTGATAGTGATCTCAATGTCGTTCGAATCGATGTTGGCGTATGAGGATGTGATTGAGATGCGCACTGTTGACATGCATAAGATGCCGATGACGGCTGATGATCGAGCCATGGTAGTTGATATTGTGTCGAATGATTTGTTTCCGATTGAAATATGCCGGTGGTTGCATATGGATTCAATTGCTGTTGTCGTGATTCTTGCAAAAGTGCATTGATCGGATTTTTGTGTATATTCATTGTATAATGTTCGCTATTACTACCGATGGATGTCGTCGTACAACATTGAAATTTCGTCGCTGAATTCATCCAAGCCGCTGACAATGGCGATGGAAGCGGCGGTGGTGGCAACGGTGGAGGTGTATCTTTGATGAGATCATAGCGTTTACCGTTGCTCAATGTTTTTTGAACTGGCAATTCAACAGATTGATTCGATGTTGAATTTGAATTATGAAATTTGATTTTATGACGACGTTGTTGCTGTATGAAATAATGAAAACACATCCATAGACCATAGGAAATAATACATGTTAATAAAATACCCAAGAGAATAATCACAGGAAGAAACCTAAATGCAAACAGAAGTTCGAAAAAGATGGGTGTTGAGTGGATTGACTAACCACGGCTGAGATATGGCTTCATGCAAACGATATGTAAATCGATTATGATTGAGACTCAAGAATTTCTCGTCTAGAAAATACGAATCTGTTTGAAAAAATCGATGAAATCTTGTGAGTATTGATCTTACTCATAACGATACAAATCGGTGCTGAATAGGGTCCGAATCCTGCCCGTGTTTTTGCTGCCATTGTAATACAATATTCGATATTTTCCATGAGATTTTTTACAAATAAACCTTTGGCATCGGCACTAATATCGTCTAAATAAATCGAATTGCTTTCATTCACACTTAAACAATTGATTTTATAAGCAAGAATTTGCCCATTAGTTTCGTTGGCTAATACTGAATCCCATTGAATCGAGAGACTTGTTTTTGTTACTAATTGTAGCTGAATATTTCTCGGTGCTGAACTTGGTAAACTTTCCGATGTTCGAACTGAGATCTTATTACTTGAATAATAAACCGAATCGGTTGAACAACTGACGTAAATTATATAATCGGTATTTGGTCGAAGATTTTCAATTGTATAATTTGTTGATGAAATATCTGCGATTGTTTCCGTACGTTGAAAGTGATTTTGTTTATTTTGAATAAGAATATGAATTCGTTGAATCGATGATAAGTTCGATTGTAAATTCCATTGAATAGTCACACTTGTTTCATTGTATTCAATTGGATTTAAGAGATAGATCAGATTCGTATCGAAAATTTCTCGAGCTTTCGTTTCGACTAAATCCGAAAGAACCGATGGAAGACCATAGCCAATCGAATTCTTCGCTCGAACGATGAACTGATAAATTGAATTCGATTTTAAATTCTCAATTTTCTGTCGACTATCAGCATTATTTACGTAAATACGTTGCCATTGAACATATGTGTCATTTGAATTGACTTGAAAATATTCGATTAAATATTCACGAATATCATTCGATGGATTCGTCCATGTTAATTCAATCGAATCACTCGTGATTTGATCAGCTATCGGTTGAGTTGGCGCTTGTGGAAGATGATCCGTATTTTCAATACGATGAAAAATTCGATTCGAACGAGCATCTTCAACATTTAAATAACCGATGTAGATCGTTTGTTCGTTTCGTTGATTGATCGATATACATTTGTAATTTCCAACATCAGTTCTAGAGAAAACAAAACAACATGAAAGATATTCGAGCTATGATTGATTTTGTTTACCTGTCAACATTTCGAATAATGAGATCATGATTGGATTTAATTCGATATTTTCGATTATTTTCTAATCGAATTACTCGAGCTGGACGATTTGTTGGCGTAAACCACCATTGAACTGTAAGTTCATCACTTGATTGACAAGATATGGTTGTTTCGACACCGATTGGAATTGTTTGATTATTCGGTATGTAGGAAATAATCGGTGGTGATGATCGTCGTTCGACATTTAATCGAATGAGACCTTGCGTTGAATTGTCGTACCAACATTCTAACAGAAGATCATGATGAATTGCTCGTATGCGGGTGATTTTCAAACGATAATGATTTGTATCGAGAAATTCCTGATTTTGTAGATTCCATAAGATGATTTTGTTCGAATGAAATGGAAGTTGACACTCAATGATCGAACTTTGCCCGAGAAAAACTGTTTGATTTGTTTGACTGAAGATTTTCTCTTGATGATTTCGAATTTCTCGATCGTAAACAGCAAGTAGAATATCTTCATGAAATAGATATCGATCAAAACGAGCAACACATTGATAAACACCACTATCATCGAAATCAATCGATGGAATATCGATGGTTTGATTACGAATGATTCGATTGTTATGATGCCATTCGAATTCATATTGTTCATTGTCAATTTCACATTTGAGTTGAATCGATTGACCACGACGAAGATCGATACGAGACGTCGATGGAGTTATCGAGATTTTCGGACGATGAAATTCAGTTAAATATGCAGGAGATGATTGACGAATGAGACCGTTCGTTGCAATGCAACGATAGGAACCGAAATCAGATCTTTGAATCGATGATAGAATCAAATCATTTTGATTGAAAGACAACGAGACGTTCTTTCCATCTTTAGTCCAATAAACTGTCGGTGTTGGTAAACCAACGGGCGGTTGACAACGAAAATGAATACGTTCGCCAATTGAAGCCGTTGTCGATGTCGGTGAAACAATAAATTCTTTGTCCAATTCTAAATATTTCATTTCGAAATCATCAATTTATTATTGATTTTATCGTTTCGTCATACTCATAAATTGTATTCGTGCTTTTCGACTTTGTGTTTGTCCATGCGAATTCTTTGCTATACAATAATAAATACCTGCATCCTGTGGCATAGCATTAATGACATGCAATGCCATAAATTCAGTAATAATACGTGCATGAGGATCCATGGTTACTAATCGACCGTCTTTGTACCAATCGATTGTTAAATCATCTAAGGAAAATGATTCAGCTCGGCAATGAATTGCCATCGGTTTGTCGAGTTCAGCAATTAGATCTTGTGGCTGTTCGATGATAGTTGGAGGTGTATTTTTGCATTGACATAAACCTATGAAGTGTTTTGTTTTTGTTGATTATCAAAAATAAATTCGATTCACTTACAAAAATAACCAAGAAAGACAAATAAAAACAATAACAATTGAATATTCATCATATCTCACAAACGCAAAAATATCAATTAGTTTTCAATCTAAAATAATCAATTTATTTTGACCGATGTCCATCGACAAAAGAAAGAGAAACTATTATTAATCGTTAATCTTTCGAACGGCTGATGCCACATTAAGATATGTCTTATGGCCGACAATGAAGACAAATGGAATGTAGATCAACATCTGACTCGATTGCTCATATTTTCAAGCAGACAATCATGTTGAAAGAACTAATGTGAATGAACGATGCAATGATGAGTGCGTTGTCTCACACATTCATCTGATCGAATTTAACGCGTTTGTCAACAAATCATTACACAATCAGATAGAGAAAAATACAACACACAACACAACAAAAAAAAAATCTATATAGACTATAGTCACGGATATCGTTTGTCCATCTCGATTGCAATTAACATTTTCTATTCAACACGTATAGAATCACAACGTGATATATGTAAATGACACTCGTCAAACACTTTAGATCAGAATCAAATGAATAATTCAAGTTGTATGTGCTGGACATAATACAATGTAAATGAATATAAAATAGAATAGAAAGAAAAAGAAACGGAACTAGTACCTTAATTCAGCTAGGCATTCATGTAGAAGCATTTTCTCTTGTTCTTTCTGTCAAAATAATTGTACATACTTGAACTCACTTGTTGTCGTACGACTTAATTAGTATCATTGAATGCGTAGAGTAACAAGGATAGAGCAAAAGAAGAAAAAAAAATGGAACAGATTATTATTATGTCATAAAAGAGAGAGAGAAAGAAAAAAGCAATTACAGACGAGAAGGATTAGAAATCGAAAGTTTAAATGTGCTAAGCTATGATTGTCATTTTCACTTGGATGACAAAAAAAAACGAGAGCTGACCAGTATGCATTCACTGTCGAATAGAAACGAAGCTACAGTAATCAATTTCGCAATGTTCTCTTTGCACAGCTGCTGTTGCTGCTGCTGCTTCTGTTCGTTAAATATAAACAAATAAAATAGCAATTGATCTCGATGTTTGAACAAATTCGATTAATTTTAATCGAATCAATTTGTGCGTATAGTCTTACTTGTATGTGTAAGAAGAGATGTTTTGTATACACACACACACACATACGCAGTGCGTGCAGCATTGAATTGTTCACTCATTCTGGTTCGTGTCATTTGCTAACGGAGAAGAAAAAAAGAGAACGGACGCTTGCAAAAAAAAAGAAGAAAAAGAAGAAGAAGATTTTTTTATATTATTGTTCTATGAAAAAAAAAGATACGAATGAGTCGATTACGTAACCGAGAACTACCGCGTGCTGTCAAAGTGATTAATCATCATTGTTTCCTGGCGCAATACAAGCAGACAGACGTACACTACAGGAAACTAAGATGAACGAGAAGAGTAGGGCGTGTCATATATCAACATTTTCATGTTCTTTTCTTTTTTTTTAATATACTTTCGGTTGTTTGTTATATAGTTAGCTAAACGAAAGAGAATCTTGTGTGACTATTTGTCTTAGCCTTGGCAAGGTGTCAGCTCACAATAGACTTAATCAAAATCAAGATGAGATGCTGTATTTTCATGTTGATTGAATACAAAGGAGAAAAAAAAAGACTGAAATCATGTGATTGTTACTCAATAGAAAGAAAAGAAGAAAAAACCAATTTTGTTTCGTCACGAGAGAGTATCAATAGATATGTGCTCAATATAATTGACTCGTTTAAAAATAAAAACGACCAAACAAGTTGGTATTGTTCGAAAGAGAGAGAAAACAAAATTGAATACGATGAAAATGTGCGTGACTAGTTTTTTTTTGCTACTAATTAAACAGTCTAACGAATAAATATCGTTTTCGTTAGGATCAACGAATGAACTAGTGAAATGATATGAGATACTTCTCGAAAAAAAAAGAAAGAAACATCCTTGAATGTCGAGACGAATAATAAGTAATCATAGGGAGTGACTAAGTAAAGTCGTTCTCTCTCTCTTCTATCTCAAATAAGTTGCATTTGCTCGAGGGCAGTTACATTAAATATGATGTGTGGACATCGCCGATGATGATTCTGATTGAATTTTTAATATATCGATGTGTGCGAGAAAGAGATCTTCATATGGTCTCGAATGACAACGAGAGAAACTAAATAAGGAAATTGAATTGATGCATCCAATGATAAGATGATAGTTATATATGCATATATATATTTCTGTTTGAAGATTAACTTTTGTGGTTTTTCCTTGTCATCTTTGATTACTTAATCGTGCTCATTTTGGGTTCAAAATCAAAAGGTTAATGTTGTAACAAACATGTGCTATCTATGTCAAAGTATTATTATATTCTAATGAAGAAAAATGTCAGTTGTCATCAGTGATATGAGTTAATCGACGACTAGCGACTATCGATCATTTTCACTTGAGAAACATGTTGAGACAGGAAGCTTTGTTACTTGCCTTTTGTTTTATTGGAATAGTCAATGCCTATTCGGATAAAGGCAAAGTTTGTCCGAAGAATTTCGTTGTTAATGGAACGAATTTGATTACGAACTATCGTCATCAGGTCTTAGTTCTTGGCGTGACCCATCAGGGTTGTCAAGCATGTCGAAATCAAGCAATTCGGTAGGAGAACAAATTCTGTGGATTTCTTTTTCTTTCATTGATTAAACAAATAGATACAATGATTTAATTCGTGACCTCGAACAACAAAATATTCGCGAGCCCGACGTACGTTTTGCGTTGATCAATGAAGAACAAGCTGCACATTACTTGCCGGGCAATTTCTATGGCAAAGTTCGAATTTTTCAAGATAATCATAAAGATCGTGCAGTCGAAAAACTAGGCTATTATGGACAACGATTGAATAATCTTGTTTTCGGACGGTAATTCGTCACACTTTTATTTTCTATTTCATTTGACTTTTGTTTATATTTTAGTTGCGGTTACTTAGTCTACGCTCAAACATATCCATATTCAAACATCGAAGATGAATCCAACTACCACCAACTTCTTCAAGTGATCACATCAGTTACAAAACATAAACAACCATGTCTCACAACTTGCTATTAAATTTTCAAATATCTGCATGTTTTGTTTTTGCTTCATCGTAGTGTTTGTTAGATGAATAAATATTAAACACATTATCTTCGACCCCTAGATATCTCTCAATCTCGATAAGAAATTCAGTGATGAAAGGCAATGACAAATAACCAAAAATGAAATATTATCGTGTTCGCTCACGCTATTCTACGTTATGTGTACATATGTTTATTATGCAAAAGACGAAATGTTTTTGTGTATGTGTGCATACTCACGCGTGCTATCTGTAAGAAGAGAGAGAGAGAGAGAGAGAGAGAAAACAAGACAAAAAGCAAAAGAAGACGATGTATAAAACAAAGCAAACGAAATCAGTGCTTCTTCGATGAAAACAGAAGAAACGATTCGAGAGACAGAAAGCGAGAAAAGGAGAGAAAAAAACACTGCACAATGATTGATTTTTTTCTGGAAGTCAAATCTTCTTTTTCTTTCCGTAGAGATCAATAGATGCTATGAGAATAAACACACAGACGAGAGCTGAGCTACACATTGAGAAGAACAAATTTTGAGGGTATTATATACGAACGAATATCTGTAGAGAGAGAAAAAAACGAAAGAAATTTTTCTACAAAAAAAAACAAAAGAAAACAAGAAACAACACGACAACACTAGATAATAAGAAGTAAAATGTTTATGGTTTTATTTCGTACGAATTTCATTTGTCTTTACTAGCTGCAGCGGCGGCAGCTTCTTTCTTTTCTTTACGTTTTCGAAGAAATGATGGCGTGCGGAATTTGGATTTCTTCTCTTTTTTAACCTCATCACCGCCACCTTTGCTTCCATTTGTACGATTTGGTGAATTCTAAATTCAAACATTACATATATATATTCTTCATTGAATACGCAATTGACATACTTCTCGACTCGATGCAGCCGATGATGATGTTGTCGATTTCAATGTATCTGATTTACTAGTTGCAACTTCTATGAAGAGAAAAAAGCAATTTTTTTAAATGTTAAACATTATTCATCAATATGAAGTCCTACTCGCAGCACTACTCGGATTACGTGAAACAGTCGCACGACCGTCACTTTCTCCATCATTGCCTAGAACAACACATCAAATCCATGCACATGCGCATCCAAATCGACACTCATTTTCTTACTTTGTCCTGATAAAGTTGTGCTACGTGGCAATGTGACATTCTTTTCAGGTGTTGTCACACCTTTACCGTTACTTGTCTGAGGTGAACGACCTAAAATTCAAGTTCAAATCAATCCGTTCTCTTATCTTCAAAACCCCCTTTCTTTCTTTCTCTCTCTCTCTCTCTCTGTCTATATCTTTTATCGAAATAATATCAAGCGAACAAGAAAAATATTCAGTTTAAACATCTTCATCAACATTCAATTCTCTATCCGGTGTTTGTACACGAATATTCGTTAAATACGATGAACGTTCATTCGACGTCGAAGAATATTGTTCATTGTCTCGAATGAATTCTTCGGCAAGATCAGTAGGCATATGTTGATTGAGATAATCGAAGTATTCATCATCGGTTGTGAATTTTAGCATTTGACGAACGAGTGTCGACGAAAGATCAGCTGGATTATGTGATAGATATTCGGCGAGATTTTCATAGCGAATTTCTCGATTGTCGACGAACTTTACATAAACCTCAGCATCACGTAAATTACTGTCGACGTACGAGTCCGGATGGAATAATCGTGGTTGTGATGATGTACTTTCATTCGTCGAAATAAATTGTAGATAAAATCGTTTGATTCGACCGTATTGATCGTCATAGAAGATGATCAAACGTTGTTTGAAATAGTTCGTTGATGTCGATGCCAAACTACTCGATGATCTCGATTGTTGAAGTGTTATTTGTTGATCATGTAGATCAATCGAATTATTTCCAATTGTTATTCGAACACCTCCCGATGATAAACGTTGAACTCGACCGATACGTTGAATTAGCCGAGTAATAATCGTGCCCGTTCGATGTGGCGTTCGGTTGATTTCTTCGATTGATTGTGCTGCTAATTTATATGGCACAACGATTTCATCCTGATGGATTTTAATTACCAATCGACCGAAACGATCCTGATAGATACTCGCATGTCGATAGATGTAGTTCGTTAGAGTTAATAGTGGATCGATTGCATATTGATTTTGTTCAGTTGCTGGCTCGATATCGAGCGTCATATTCGATGCTGTTCGTTCAATTGACCGTTGAGATTTGTTCGATGGAAAGATTAATTTTAAATTGTCTGTGTTCGTCTGTTGACGAGATATTTCTGGTTGAGTTTTGGTTTGATTGATCGATGATATTTCAATACATTGATTATTGTAGACTAAAAGCCAGTTTTTATATTCATCTTGTTTGATTTGACTGAACCGATTGAGAATCGATTTCATATCACGTCGACGATAATTATTCTCTCGAATGAATTCTGAATGTTCCCGTGTCAAATACAATTCCGATCGATCAACTGGATTTTCCAGGACAAGAACTTGTTTGATACTATCATATTTAACTCCATCATGATTATTGACATATTCAACATAAGAATCAATGAATTCTTCTTTTTCTTTCGATGTAAATCTTTCGTTTTGATATTGATAAACATATTGATCCGTGTGACTATCGTGTCGAACTTGACCATTCTGTACTAAATACTCCGTGATCAATCTCGGATCTTTCGTTGGTGAAAGATCTTCAAATGGGATTTGTAGAGTTTGCTTCTGTTGTCCATCGAATAGTTCGATGATAGTTTCATGTCGTTGTTCATTAATTTCAACAATTCGAATTATTTTTTGTAGCCAAATAAATTCCTCGGAATCTAATTCAATACTTTGATTGCCATAGACAAATTGACCGGATTTATATTGAACATAGTTGTAAAAAAGCAGAATCTCAGCGATATCCGTCATACGAATGATCGATTCGTGATCGGATTTCGTTTGCATATAACTATCGACATGTTCGTGTCGAATTACGATTCGTTTGTGTTCATCATTGGGATAGATGAGAATGCTGTTTTCATCGGTGATTTCGATGAATTCTTGGGAATTTAATTGCTCAAGCCATTGAGTGAGAAATTGAATATGTGTTTGTTGACAATGGTTGAGACGAAGAAGTTGATTTTGATATTTAATAATGAAACCTTGATGTGTTTGATCTTCTGTAATATCACAGAGTTCGATCAATAGATGTGCTAATTGTTGCGTATTTAGATTTTCCTGATTGATGAATAGATGTTGAATATGTTCGTATGAAAGACGAAAATGTTCATTGAAGATTAACTGTTGATTTTGTTGATCGAAATAGATTTGATCCAGTAAACGGAGATACGTCGTTAAACGTTCGATTAAATGAAAGTTAAGTTCGTGATTAACAATCGAGATTGTTTCGTTGGTTTCATTGTACGATATCAAACCGATATCGAGTAGATATTCGAAGATTTGATTGGAATTCAACGGTTTTCGAATAATCGGTATGATTTGTTCGTCGATTTTCAATTGTTGCCGTTCAGTTGACAAGCTCACACGTTCAGCAATCCATTGCCGAATGAATGAATGATATCCGCGTGGAATATTTGCGTTGATTTTCTTCAAATTCTGCACCCATTTCGTTTGTTGGTATTTCGTTCGATAGGTCGACCATCGATCGGCTGGAATACGAAGAATTTGATCGGCGAGAAATATAATTAACTCGTTCGAACGAGTTTCGTACGGTGATAATGTCGAATTGATGAGTTTGAAATAGATATCCGATGAAGTTGTAAACGGAATATGAGGAAAGGCGATTTGCTGTTGATCGAGATGAAGAATTAATGAATCATTGGTCGAACGGAGGTGTTTGGCGTGTTTCGATAGGTAATCATGAATGAATTGCTCGTAGCTTAATGGATCGATAATGGGTTGTTCGTGAATGGGCTGAGAATGAGGACGATGTTCGTCGGATGAATCATAACCTGATTCGATGATTGTCGATTGACTATCGGTTGGTTTGGTTTGATTTAATAGCGAATCGACGGGCGAACTCGGCGTTGAGAGACTGGTATCGACGCTGTTTCGACGCGAGAATGTTTGCCGTTCGAGTTCTTTGAGTTGATCACGTTGAGTTGTTGTTAAACTTAACCAGAAAATTTCATTCCATTGCCAAGTACGACCGTCCTAAATAGTGATTTTAGTGGTTTTCAAGCTCGAAAAAATAGCTTACTGAGAGATAACATCCGATATCGTCGAGATTGATGATGGTTTTGTCGACGATTGTTTCGATTTGCTGAAGATCGAACGGGAATTTCGTGACGTCAATAACTCGAGCTGGTTTAGCTCGATGAACAGTCGGATCGTTGACTTGTACTTTGAGTTCAACGGTGTGTTTAACCGGAAGTTCGAAGAACGAACGTAATTTCTGCACTCGATTCGTCGTCGAATTCACTTCGACTTCAGTTTTCTCCATATGATTTTTAATCCAACTCGATTGATTGACACTCGTTCGAGGTCGAACAGCTGGCGGTGGTGGTGGTGGTGGCAACGATTCCTGATCTTCCGTTAGACTCGGTTGAGCTGAAATCGGAATCACTTCGACTAGATTCTCAGCGAACTGAACTCGTGATGGCCGAGTGTTTTCGAGTTCCGGTTGAATGACTTCATCGGGTACTGGCGGCCAACTCGATCTATCTTGAACGGGAACGAGATATTCTTCGTAGGAGTATCGTGTTTGTTCGAACGAATCATTTGTTAATGATGAATAATTGTCCGGTAAACGTTGAGTGCCCGAGTGAAGTTTGATGTACGAACTCGATGGCGAGCCACCATCGATGAGTAATGTCGAACCGTGACTTGTTAATGGTGTTGTTTGCGTGGACTTGGTGTGGGATGTTCGATGGGAATGATTGGGCGAACGATCTTGTCGTTCGATGAAAACGCATTTATCGTCTTTGGACGGGACTTTCGAATCGAGACTTGGATAGTAAACGGAGAGCAATTGCGTCTCGGCAAATGATTGGTTCGATTTTCGAGAGTATGTCTCCATTGTTTGTGTGCTCGATGACATATGTTGGAACATATTGGAATGAGTATACTTTTAAACTAGAATAATATTTGATCCTGTCATGCTCAAAATAGGTTTTTTTTTGTTGCTTTTTATCGAATGAAGACAAGCGTATTTTTGTTATCTTATCACACGATTCGAAGCCAAAGCAACAAAGATAGATGGACAAGATGTCTTACCGGTTGTTGCTTTTTTTGTTGAATTGAATATCACCGAAGGTTGTTAATAATGAATCATAAAAAATGATGTGTTTGAAGAAGATGACATTTTCAATTTATTCTTATTTGCCATGAGTAAGAGAAAGAGAATGAATGTTGATCGATGTTTTAAATAAAAAAATGTGGGCGAAGAAGACTATGAGTCATCTTCCAAATGTCAAATGATTCAGACAGAGAGAGAGAGAGAAGAATATGAGGGGTAAAAAAAAAGTTTTTTTTCTTCTGAGTTTACTTACCTCGACTGTCGTAATGATCATTGTAAGGAGAATCACCACCTGAAGAAGAAAAAATGAATGCCAATGTCGTTTTGTTATTAGTTAAATAAGCGCGTGCTCGAGATCGGATTACAGAGGAAATATTTTTCGAGGTTATGCGGCTGATACATGCAATGCTGAATTAAATCTTGTCTTAGTCAAATATTCAAGGTGATACGAGCTCGATTTGTCTGTAAATGTTTGCCTTCAAGCATAAAAGCAGGGTTTCGAATAGAAATCTAA
>ERZ778026.3749-NODE-3749-length-12817-cov-52.188842_pt1 | contig 12817 bp, 10 predicted proteins | sample MGYA00375756_ERZ778026 | MGnify/ENA primary metagenome ERZ778026 (study PRJEB29350, sample SAMN05389820) | bioreactor metagenome | isolation source: Ammonium sulfate bioreactor | place: South Africa: University of Cape Town | collected 2014-02-18 ... | reverse complement strand
TCGAAATAAAACCTTATGCGCCCATTTCGCATAGCTTATGTCCCCCCGTCCTTTTTTTCACTGTATTAATATTCTCAAAAAACTAATTTTGATTTTCTTTTTTCCAAGTACTAAACAGATGTCTGCATTGACTTTGATTCTTCTATTCTCGTAGAAATATTCTAAAATGTTTTAAATAAGAAGAAAAACTATTTTCTCGTTCTTATTGTGCAAATGTTAGAGGAAATTGCACACTTTTATTTAACGCTTGATTATTTAAACAAAATAGCAGTGACATCATAGCAAGAAACTAATTAAAAACTTATAAAATTACAGATAGAAAGAAGAAAGCACGGACTCTTTCTTAAATTTCCGCATTCGCGAAAATAAAAGTTTACTAAAAAAACAGTGCTTTACACTAATTCTTTCAAAAATCTCTTCTCTGAAAAATCAATATGAAATAAACTGAAGTATTTTTAAACAACTCGAAAATATTTTGTGTTTTAATTCTTCTAAAACAAAGCAAAAATTTCTCTTCTTAATTTTTTATTTTTTTTAGAATAATGCAAGAGTATCTTTCTGATATTTATTGTACACTGTGATTTATTACAATAAAGTCTTATCAAGCGTGACATCATTGTAATTAAATGTAGCACTAACTTTGAGTTCTATGAGAATTAAATTGGAAAAATGTGTTTTGAATAACAAGTTAGTCAACATCGGAAATGCGTGCGAAACGAAGGAATAAGTAAATGAAGCTTTTATTTCATTTTCAGCAATAGATATACGTATATGTAAGATGACATCAGCAAAAACTTTTATTCGAATAGGAGAGACCTCTAGCGAAAGGGATGTTGACTCGTCAATTCATTGTTAATCAATAGTTCACGACTAAACTCAAGCATTTTATTCAATTTCGTATTGCAATAATGCCGGCCGATCATTTGTTGAGATATATTCTGCGATTCTCGGTTTTCGGCACATTTTTTGGTCATGGCTGTTTAGCTGCACGATTTGTGCCAGGATGGTTGACTTATCTTCGTGTAATTGGTATAGGCGATCGATGGGCTCGGTAGATTTGTATGCACTCTCGTTGTCTCTGAATTATTTTTCGTATTTCAGTCTTCTGATGCCAGTCATTGGTATATTCGATGTGATAATTTCTTTCTTGTGTCTTTTCATGGATCAATGTCCTCTTATTTATTGTTGGGCATTTGTCTGGGGCCTTGCCACGGCAGCAATGCGTCCACTTGCTGGTGAATCGGTCTTTGGTCTTATTGAACGTACAGGAAACTTTTGTCCAGCACTTGCCTTACTTTGGCTCTCTACAGGTCATCAACTTGGTTACTATTTAGTTGTTTCAACGATTATGATAGTTGCTCTTGCCATTTCTGGATTCATTTTCCGAGTAACGGGAATATTGAACAATTAACATTTGAAATACAATACTACAAAATGACTTAACTGTGCTTTCTTAGTTATCATTAATGAATAAATACTTGAAACACTCCAGAAGTAATCGCATAGTCTCCTTTTCTTGTGAGGAGCCTTCGAGAAGAACATTTTTTATGAGTTGGCTGCGCGTTTTTTGTTCTTTCTTTTATCGTGGTCTTATTTTCTCTTATCACACCTAACTATCTGCATATGCTATGTAAGTGACAAAAAATTCTGGGACAAGAAGATGGCGTAACATGTGATAGACTTTTGTTCACAAGTGAGAGTGTCGGAGATTTCCTTTTCGAAATTTTTTTCTTAGACTATAGGTTTGTCTGATAGCTTGAAGGACAGTGACGCTTATCATAGTCTTCAATTTCGTTTCTCAGAATGAGTTTGTTTGAATGATTCTGGGTATATAAACAATACATGACAAATGGCAATAATGATCAGCTGTTCGATTTAGTTTATAATAACTTGTGATTGAGTAGGAAGATAAAACGGAAAGAAAAGATGAAGTGCGTGGTTAACAGCCGTCTGTTTTTAAAATGTTACAGAGTCGTATCGTTGATATTGTTGTACACAAAGATTTTGATAGTCTGAAACGTACAAATACATTGCCTGTCGAATCGAGTACGACAGCTTGAGGTTGGTTGTGTAGCGTTGATGTGCTTCCAGCTATTCCACTGTTGTTACCAGCGATGAGAGTCCAAGACAAAGCACCAATTACCCAACGAAGAATATTGTGACTGACAGAATTTGCAATGAAAAGACTACTTGACGATGAATCGAAATACAGTCTCATTGGAAAGGTCAATTGAGTGTTTGCAGATCCTTGTCCATTGCCACCTGCAATTACAGTGCCCGATGAAGCACCGGATAAATATTTCATTACACGGTGATTCCACAGTTCGTTGTTTGTTGAGCCGGCAGTGCCTACAAATGTTGAAATCGGGTTGCTGAATTGTTAAGAATTTCAAGTTTTCAAAGCTTTGAAAATTTCCAGAATTTTTACATACTCGTAAAGATTGTAAAAAACACTGCGTCTATGTGTCCGGCAGACTTTGTTTTATAATAAAAGTAAAATACTACTATGTAATTAGATATGTAGGGGTTCGAACCTGTCAATCTTGATCGTGGCCATTCTAATCTAGAGGTATAAAAGAACGTTAATAGTATCGCACAATCAGTACCAAACCCATTCTATGTGCTACGGAATTTTTTCAACTTTTTGAAAGATAATAAAGTTCTGTAGGCAAACTACCAAATCATCTTTATACCATCAAGCGTAACATCGGTTCTTCGTAGACTTAATACTACAGATTTATATAGAATGCTGTTCCTGTGGCTGCCTGAATCAGCAATATAAAGTGTGTTGGATGCATCTAACACTATGCCACAAGGATACGTAAGAAGATTTGGGGAGGTTCCTGCAATAACTCCAACACCAGCAACTGTTTTCCCCGTAGAATTCCATCGATATTGCGTATGGCCAGACGAAGCTGTTGGACTACTCGAGCTCATTGTCATTATCGTTGATGTTATGACAAATACGAAACAATGTGAATATGGTTCTTTACGGTTGACGAATAGAAATTTTCAAAGCTAACCCCCGAGTCTAGACATACATCAGACCCGAACTACCCAGGTTCGATTCTAACTAGCAACATTACATTATTGGAAATTAAAGCACAACAGCTGGACACATGTATACGTACGTTCAATATGGATTATAGCGAGAATAATTTAATTAACAAACCTACGTTGGAACTAGACGAACCGAATACCACTCTCAAGATATTTTTACGACGATTATCCAGCAAATTAGATCGAGATATCAATCAGTGTCTAGATCCAATCGAGCGTTTACTATCTTATCCTGAGCATTGTGCCAGTGCAGCATCATCGTGTGCTAAAACAGTAACACAATTTAAATTTGATCTCATGGTTCATCGTATTAATGCAATTCAATCAAAAACACGTGCTCATCAAATAAAACTTCATAATCTCAAAGAAAAATTAACACAGTCGGTCGAAATACTTCTCTCATTGAAACAAATTATTGAGAATCGTGAACAAGCCATGAGAGACCGTCATCAAGCTTATCTTCAATATAAATTGAATACTTTTTTCGATGTAGCTCCGATGGCAACAACAAGCGAATAAAACATCAACGTTGTCATCGGAGCAAAGTCTTTATTTATAAAACAATTACTGCATCACTACCATTCATTGAAGTTGATTTAAATTTAACAACACACAACAAATATCGATGCTCAACAATGGTCTCAAATATGTTATACCATGTCAAAGTCGATTTCAACGGGAATCAGTCGAAGAAACTCTTAAAAAGCAGTATGAACATGTCATAAATGTCAAACTTGAAAGTTCAAGTTTCAACTGAAGAAAATAAAATTGAAATTTCAACTTGTAAAATTGAATTCAACTTTCAAATCGCGGACACTACTGAGATTTTATTGACGTCAATGCTCTTATGTTGACAAACAAAAATCAGTAACCAAAGCAAAGTAAATGTTTTGAAATGTGATTAAATATGCGTAGATAGACAATGTGTTTGAGAATGATTTGTTAATGGTCCGACCTAAAAAAAAATTTCATTGATCTTTTTTGTTTTTGAAGAGAAAAACAGACAATTAGTCGATCAGATTGCCATTGATTCTGTTCGTCGAGATAAAAACAAGCTGACACATAGCTTCGAATTTCGTAATTTGATGAAAACTTCATTGGACTATTGACAACGAGTAGATTCGAAGTTTGATTTCGACAATAGTTCTTCTCTTCTTCGATGTTCAATTCTCGAATAGCAAATGTCACTGTTCGATGATGAGATGTTTGATTATTATCAAGAAAAACCGTAAAGATTTCATCTTGTTTCTTCGAACAGAAATATTTCCATCCGACAATATTTCTCATTGACGAATCAAATCGATAAGTTACAAGATAAGATAGTTCTTCATTCAACGAATGAAATTCAAAATGAATCGAATAATTCTCGTGTAAATTATATTTGTGATACTTGAAAAGCATTGAGTTGTTGGTGACATTTTGTTCGGTCATTTTTCGAATGACGAGATTCGGATCACGAGGAATGATGAATTCAATTGGAGTTGATGGATTTGTTTGAACAGGAATTTCAATTCCATTTTCGTCGAGAATTGAAAGTGAAATTGATCTCGAAAGATTTGTTTTCAGAGAATTGTCGTAAATAGCAATTGGTTTGACTATTGATCGAAGTGAAATTGTTTGATTTGATGAGAAATTGATTCGAATCGATATTTGTGCATTTTCTATTAGTTTGATAGTTCTATTCGAAAGAGATTGAATTGACATTCTTTCCAATGACATAAATATTTCAGGTGTATTGATTGTATTTTGTTGTCCGACATTGAGATGGAAATTCAATGCTGATGTTAGTAATGAAATCATCTCATCGATTTTCTGGTTCAATTCATTGGCGAATTTCTTTTGAAAACTTGGATTCATCGGCTCAAGTTCATAATCATCTGTTATTTGTAAATCGTTTTCTAAAACTTGCATTCTTCGTTGCAAGGGACCATTTGTAGCACTTAAGATATTCGAAGCACATTGAAGAAGTTGAGTAACGATAATTTGCACATCTTCGTAGGGTAATTTGTTATGCCATTGTTGTAACTGATGAGTTAGTTGGTAGAATTTGTTTGAACTCGAAAGTAAACTTGTTTGAGTTAATTGATTAATTCCACTGGTTAATTGAACGAGTGATAATGATTGTAATTTGAAACTGTTTGCTGATGTTATTGTTAATTCATCTAGGAATTTAATGAAATATTCTCGAAGATTAGCTAGATGATTGATTTCTTTGAGAAATTGTGATTCATTGATTGATGATGAATGATCTAAACTATTGATTTGACTTCCGAGTGGTGAGATCGATAAACTTGGCGGAGATTTATCGATGAGTTGATTATACCTTCGATTGAGTTCATCGTTAATTGAATTTATAACTTGCCCAATTGTATTCTGATTTCCACTTGATAATAAATCACTAAAAGATTTTTCGGTCAAATCCATCGGTTCCCATTGAACAATAACAGACGAGAGATTGAATCGAGTGATTCCATTTAAAATATCTCGAATTTCAACAAAAAGATCGACATGAAAACCAATTGGCAATCGAACTTGAAATGATGAAATTGGTGAAAAAGCAATGATCTGTCGAGATGACATGTGCAATGAATATTCTTTGATATTTTCTTTGAATTTCCAATTCGAACAATTGACATTGAATAGCGTATTGATTGTTCCAATATGTTGCTCGATTCGACAAGAACCATACGACAGCGGTTGATTGATCTCGAAATTCACTGCGCTTGAACTACTCACAGTTTCGAACGAATAAATAACTTCGAATTTCCAATGAGTTTCATTGGAATAACTTCGAAATAGATCATTAGTCGCCGTTAAACTCGTTGTATTTCGTCCATAGAACCAAAGATTTTCGAAATTCTCGAAAAGAATCCATTGGATTGATTTCGTTGTCGAATTCATTCGACCTCGATAAGTCTTCCAAATGACATTTGTGACATTTAGACAATGATGAATGCAGGAGGAAAACAATGCAACTTGACTTGTTGGATTTAACTTTTGAAATTGTTCATCCGATCGACACAATGATTCAATTACGCATCTTTTAAGAAAATTTAGTTTGTTTATTTTATTTAACAAATCGAATGAACTAACCCGATGACAATCATAGGTCGATGTCCACTTTTTATTTCAACAATAATAAAACCATTCACGACTAGTGATTTGTTTTGACGATTCGACATTTCAATGAGAAATTCATATTTGATATCGATTTGAAATGAACCAGGATAGATCAACAAGGAGGAATTTTCAATTCCACTCAATTCAAATTGATTTGGCAAATAACTTTCGATTGAAGAAAATTGTTCTGCTGAATTATAAATCCGACAGAAATATTTATAATTCCAATCCTATGAAATCAAATTCAACTAACATTTGAAGATAAATATCAAAATCTTACACTCGCGTTGAATTCAAAACCATCGAGATCTTTTGAATAATTTCCAGGATTTAAAGTTAGATTTTGTTGATGACCAACAGTGACAACTGATGTTCCCAATGGAACGAGATTTACTGTTACACCCGATGGATTTATTTCAACATAAACTGATGATGAATCGACTAAACTTTCATCTTCAATCATTTCAACTGTTAATTCGAATTGATAAATTCCATAAGGAAGAGTATTCGATGGAATAAACAATTCACTTGATGATTTCGACACTTTTTTATCAAAATCTATGTCTGAACTTCCAATTGTCGAATAATTTCGAATTTTCCAAATCTTTTTTGTTGATAAAGATTTATTACAATTTATTTTGATCGTCGATAAAATATAAAACTCTTGACTTCGACGATATTGATATGCAGTTTCGAAAGTATTCGATTCAGGAATTAATATCACTCTCGGACATAAACAATCTGAAATTATCATTTACATCTATTCCTTTTATTCTCTCAAGATTTACTTTCAACATTATTTGAATTTGTCGTTGTCAACATTGATACAGTTGAAGATATAGTTATTTTCGAAATTGTAGACACTGAACTTCTTGTTTCACTTATTGATGAGACTCTCGTCGATGTTACTAATGTTTGATCTGTTGAGACTGCTGGAGATTCTGCTAAACCCATTGAAGTTAGAACTACTAAGACTCTCATGGATGTTAGTAATGTTTGATCTGTTAAGACTGCTGGAGATTCTGTTTCACTTATTGATGTCTGATCTGTTGACACTCTTGTAGATGTTGACAATCTTTTTTCAATTGTTGATGGGATTTCGGTTGTACTTTGGATATTTTCTGAACAGAAAAACATTTTTCTTTCGGATTTATTTGGTTAATTAATTAACCTGTTGTTGTTGTTTTTGGATCAATTGCTGATAGACCTTTAGTGAAGAGTGATTTAATTGTTTTTTTTTGTTCGAAATTTTAGATTTAATTATTTGAATTGAAAGTCAAACTTACCACATGTAGTTTTTTTAACGATTTTTTGGATCCGATTATTGTACTGGTCGGTAATATAAATATTTCCGTAACTATCAAATGACATACTGGCAGGAAGATTTAGTTTATCGTTTGTTGGACCTAATGAAGCAGAACATCCGAAAATACAATGAAAACCGTATTCATTTGAACCAATTAGACGATGTTTGCCGTGATCGACAATAAAAAGATATCGATCACCATCGAGAGCAATTCCCGTTGGCTGAACAAGATCGATTGTAGCTGTTACTGATCCTTGTCCAGCTACTGTCACTCCATTTCGTTGATTCAATCGAAATAACTGAATTCGATTGTTGCTGAAATCTGCAACATATAAATCTTGATTGGTATCAACGAAAACTCCACAAGGACCAGAAAGCTTATCCGCTGATAGTCCAGCAGAACCTGTTCCAGCAACGATTGTTATCGTTCCATTCGACCATTTTTTATCGACTTTATTCTGAGTAGCCATTGAACAATAGAAATCGTGATAAATATCGACGAAAAGACCGTAACATTGTGATGGAACAGTCATAACCGATATCCATGAATTGTTTTCTGCTATCCATTTATCCACACGGTTATTCTTTCCATTATCAACATAGATATCACCATTCGTTGTCACAAACAATGATAACGGTTTTGATAAACTACCCGAAATCGTTTTCGATGGTTGAATGCTTTTATCATTTTCCCAAATGAGAATCTCGCCCGTTTCTTGATTTGCAAAATAAATTGAATCGTGTGAATTGACAAAAATAGCGCACGGCTTTAAACCGGCAATACTTTGATTGGCAAAATGAATTGCATCGATATCCCAAGTATCATTTGAACAAAATCTTGGTTGATTAAACGACAGAGTTAAAACTACAAATCAAAATCGAATCACTAAAACGATCTGAATTCTATTCGACGATTTGGTTTCGAAAAAGCGAATATTTTCAAAAGAAAATTTGAGAGATCGATGAATTTTGTTTTCAAAAAATAAATTCAAGGAATTTAACTTACCACAAGATTCTTTTGATAAAATCACTTTTTGGATTCGATGATTATCACGGTCGGTAACATAAATATTTCCATAGCTATCAAATGACATACTCTCAGGATTATCTAATTTATCGTTTGTTGAACCAGATGAAGCAGAACATCCGAAAATACAATGAAAACCATATTCATTCGAACCAATTAGACGATGATTGTTTTTGTCGACGATGAAAAGATATCGATCACCATCGAGAACAATTCCCGTTGGACGGATAAGATCGATTGTGACATCTGATGATCCATTTCCAGCTACTGTCACTCCATTTCGTTGATTCAATCGAAATAATTGAATTCGATGGTTTTCATAATCTGCTACATATAAATCTTGATTGATATCAACGAATATTCCATAAGGATAATTAAGCATATTCGATGATGCTCCTCGAGAACCTGTTCCAGCAACGGTTGTTATTGTTCCATTCGACCATTTTCTATCAACTTTATGATTATTATATATTGAACAATATAAATTGTGAAGAATATCGATGAAAAGACTGTAACAATGTGATTGAAAAGACATAACCGGTATCCATGAATTGTTTTCTGCTATCCATTTGGCCACACGTCCATTATCTCCATCATCAACATAAATATCCCCATTCGTTGTCACAAACAATGATAATTTATATGATAAACTACCCGAAATCTCTTTCGATGGTCGAATACTTGTATTATTTTCCCAAATCAGAATCTCGCCCGTTTCTCGATTTGCAACATAAATTGAATCCTCTGAATTGACAAAAACACCGCACGGCATTGTGGATACAATGCTTCGATTAGCAAAAGTAATTGCATTGACATCCCAAGTTGCATTTGGACAAAATCTTGGTTGATTAAACGGCAAAGCTAAATACAAAAAAGGCAACTTCACAATAAAAATCTTTTTGATTTGAAAACGAACCAATAATTTGATAAATAAAAATCAAATTAATCCCAATTTTCCAGGTCATTTTTGTTGAATAAATCTACGGTAATTGAGAGATGAAGTAGATGTTTATCATTGAGACAATTTCTCATATTTATTTTCTTGAGAGTGAGGGTATTGAGGGTGGGTGTTAACACAGGTTTCTCATAGGAAATGTTGATTTATTCGATGTGATTGACGTCAGCAGTTTTTTTTTGTAGATTTATTTGACTAAATAGATTTTGTTACACTTGCAAGTTTTGATGAAGAATTCAAATTGATTTCGAAAGACACGTACGATAAATAGAAAAGTTGCAAAAGCGCTATTTGGAATCAGCAGGCTTCACAAACAGTTTCGAACAATCTATACGTGCACTGAAATAATATTCTTGATCTTGTAGGTTAAATAAATTTAACTTCATTCACCCGTTATTACCAGATAAATAAGAGTGACTTATTAATTGATCTCAAGAATTTGTTTTTATATTTTTCACGTGATTCAAAAGAAAATTACGGACTTCAATATATTTTATAAGCTGCTTCTAGACTTCTTGTGATTTCAATTGGTTAACTTTTGCTCTAAGATTATTATTGCTGTTATGCTCTCTGAGCATATACTCGCGCCGGTAAAACTTACTTTTTAAATTAATAGAAATAGTTCCTTCCATGAGACTGTAAATACATATTCTTGTATGGAATTATGTTCGAACCATAAACTAGCAAAAATACCTATCAATCAAATATTAATCTGAAATTTGAGGATGCTCAATACTAGAATATTCATCGTACTGTTATTTTTCGTGATGTTAATTACTTTTTTTAATCTATTTTCAATATTAATTAATAGAATCTTTGAAACAAAATCAGCGAAGCATAAATAAACACCCTCATCTTCTAGCTAACCTGCTGGCAAGGGGGAAACAGCAGACTTCTAAAGACTTCAAAAGACTTCCCGCTATGTGACTTCGCTTTTTTCAAAATACTTCAATAGATTTCAAGAGACTTCACTGGTGTTTCTTAGCATATGAGTAGACATCTACTGAGTTCTACTTAGGGCAACAATCATAGCGAAGGTTTATCTCATTTCACTCACTAGTATCATTTTGTGATGAACATAAGTTGGCAATGTATAGCGGCAAACATACTGCTTGTGATATACAACATGAATTCACAATACATACAGACATGTTCAATGAACATTCACCAGTGATGTTGTTACATGGTACCAAAAGAGAACACAAACTATCCGGTGCACAATAACTTCGATTGTTGGCCGTGCGATAATCAAAGCAAGGCATCGAGGATCAACGACAATCACTGATATTTCTACTCGAATTCAGATTACAAAAAGACAGAAAACAATTGGATGATGATCACCATGCATAATGAGACGAAGAGGAATCCATGATCGTTATCGTCAAGTTATTCTCAGAGCAAACCGAAGCAGATGTTTGTGTTGTTTGACCTAATAAATGTTCATTTCAATCATCAAATAGTACATCGCCTCTGTGAAGCACATTGAGGTCTTCTGTTTATCAAAGAAAAAGTAAAAGAAGCGATAACATCGTCGTTCTAAAACGTTTGCAATATATTTGTTTTCTTTGTTGTTTATTCTAATCTTCTCTTTATTAGTAGAAAATATAAATAAATGTATGAATAGACACACACAGATTCATGTTATCATGTAATACTTCGACGATAATCAATACGGCCATCAACAAGATGCCAAGACCCATGCCTAGTTGTGCGGCTACAGTCGATGATGGATCACCTAAGAAGCAAATAAAGGGTCGATTTAACGGTAATAGTTACCGATCTTTATCTATGTCCCATGTATACTGATTGGTACTATAGTTGTAGTGGGTGTCTCTAGAATAAAAATGTTACAATATAGTTACTTGTACTCGATATTGGCAAAGAATGACATACGATCTGTTGGCACAGGTGCAGTGAGCGTATTGATCACTACAACATTGTTGCTATCAAACTGGATCACTGTGCCCATATCATAGGCAGTGTTTCTATTATAAGACAAGAACCAAACGATTGAAGTAATTTAATTGAAGAAAAAATATCTAGCCACACTTCTTCTTACTTTAGCGGAGGTCACAATAATACTGAAGCTATTTCGACGAAATGATGAGCGAACCTAGAGATAGCAGTTTCTATCAAGAGAAAGGCGTCGTAGTCGACATATCATGGTAGTTATCATGGAACTTGTGTTAGTGCTCATTTGACATCTAATCAATGCAACATGTATTAGAATCCAAAGAAGAGCAGATATCAAATTCTGGCTTCTACTCATTATCCACACATAGAATGACGCCATGTAGAGAATTAATGTAACGATTCAAGTTTTTTCGTTGTACAAATTTGCGTGAAATGTTTTCCTTTAGCAAGAAATAAGATTGACAGTTATAGTGATGCATTTTTTCTCTTTGCTCTTTGGCTTTTTTCGTCGTCTAAGTGTTTATATTTTTCTTCAGTAATAATATTTATCGCACCAATAACACAGTTAAAAGTTGACAAGAAAAGACGAAAGAACAAATCTAATGAAGATCTGTCGAAGGACATTAAATTAAAAATAAAACTGGTTATCACGGAACTTATTATAAACTGAACAAATCAAGTAAAACAGTGTATTTACAAAATATCAGGAAAAAATATCACATGTTATATAAAAACTCGGATGAAGTGGGGTCAAATAATACGATTGGAGAGAGGAAACAACGCTCTATCTACTCATGCCAAAACCAAATAATCTTCAACTTCAGAAGAAAAGTGAGCAAATATAGACACGTTCATCTAATATTTATTCTGCTCTTCTGATTCTTCGATGTATCTTAGCTGTATCTCTTGCTTTTATGTTACCGATTGATGAAGAATGAAACTAAGAATTTTATTAACTAAATTTTATTTCAGCTAATCCGTCGAATCCAATTATTTTTAAAAATAGTGCCGTACCAAAGATCGACATGGTAAAATAAATGTGTTTTCTCAATACTCTTTTCAGATTAAAATTGGTATTGATGATCGAACAACAGAAACATTCTTCGATATCTTCTATTTAAACTAATATGAGTTCTACTACACCAATGATAGTACAAGAATCAATTGACTAACGGCAACTCAACAGTGCCAATTCGATGTTCATTGGTCATGACATGTACACGATTATGCCGATGTATTATTTGACCCCAACATGATGAGACAAATGTATTGTACAACTTGTGTTTAATGTTGGGCATAAATAAAAGACAAATGTAAGGTAACAGTATAGTCTGTAAATATGGCATATAAACGAAGAAATTCGAAAGAAGATAGGCGAACAGTTGAGTATTGGTAAAGATTTGAATAAATGTAATCGTAAAATATGGAATCCATC